>Ga0209062_1001227_pt1 | contig 49138 bp, 47 predicted proteins | sample Coa_R2_2_FD_187158 | JGI IMG/M metagenome (GOLD analysis project Ga0209062, IMG submission 187158) | Surface soil microbial communities from Centralia Pennsylvania, which are recovering from an underground coalmine fire - Coalmine... | ecosystem: Environmental > Terrestrial > Soil > Unclassified... | reverse complement strand
CCCGAGGATTGGCAGAAACGCTTGCCTCAGGCCACTCTCGACGCGATCAATCGGGAAGCGAACGCCTTCAAGGTGCCGCCAGAACTTCTGGCTCGCATCATGTGGAAGGAGAGCAAGTTCGAGGAACAGGCAGGAGTGAAGGAAAAATACCCGGGTCAGGGAATCGCCGGCATCACCGACATCGCGATGCGGCAGCTGATCCAGAACCGACTGGAAGCGGCCAAGCGAGATCCAAACAATGGACCGAAATGGGGTGGACTGGAAATGGCCGTGCGCCATTGGCTGGGCAATATGCGGCTGCAAGTTGAACCAGCGATCAGCATGGAAGCCGAATATCTTCGCCATCTCTATGATACGACTGGACACTCTTGGCCAGCTGCTGTTGCTTCATACAAACATGGCCCGACGATCATCAATTCGTTCCTCAAAGGCGAGAGGACTGCTGCGTCGATCCACAAATGGGGTGAAGTGCAAGCCTATCTGGGCAAGGTATTCGATGGCGATGCCACGCGGTTCAATGCCTACAAGTGACCAAATGCCCGCTCTGGTTGTCGTCTCCGACACATTGACGCCACCAAAGCATTTCAAACTAGCGCTTATGCGACAGACCATTACTCTTCGCGCTGTTGTCGTATGCCTGGCGACTACTCTTGTTGCCGCCGGGAGCCAAGCCGAGTCCTATTTGTCTGACCCCGACGTCAGCTTTGGACATCACATGCCCGACAATAAGGATGCCGCCTTTTACCGATCTTGGGCTGCTCCCGTTCGTGGCGCTCCGCAAAATCTGGGCGCAGGGCAATGGGTCTTGGAGACCGACAGCAAGACCCGGCTCGCCTATCCCCGGCTGGTCGCACTGGCAAACGGCGCAAGCGTCATACGCGCCAACACTGCCTTGGAGGCCATGCAAGGTCGCATCCTCAAGGCTGCTTATCAGACCAATAGCGTCCTTACGGGCACGCGATTCGGCGAACTCGACACCGGGCTTGATTTTCTTGTCTCGCTTTGGACGGTGAAAGCAACATATCTGTCGTCAAGCACCCTCAGCCTAGTGGCGGTTGGAGATGAGGCACTCGGCGGCAACGGTGCAGCCTCCCTGGTACGCGGTGCGGTCGTCGACATTCCCAGCGGAAAGATCTTCACCATTAATGCGTGCCGCGAGGAGCTGTCGCGCCCTTTCTTTACCTTCGGACCGCTGATGACGATCTGCGATGATCGGAAGCTCGAAGCATTTCGCGCGCTGTGGCGCGAGCACGGCCGGATCGCGCAGAGCCAAGTTCCCGTCTTGCCGAAGTCCATGCTCCCCAAGAACGAGATCACGCAGGAGGACTGCCGGCCGCTGGTGTTGGCCTACATCAATGAGATGAGCCTGTTCTCGCTCTACCTGACGCCCAGTGGACTCGCCGTACACGATGCCTTCGCCGTGGGAGCTTGGGAGCATGGATGCATCACCGATCCCCACAGTCCCTTCTTCCCCGTCATCATTCCCTGGCAGAAACTAGCCCCGTTAATGGACCCTGGCCCGCTGCGGGACGAACTGCTGGCGTTGCACTGAACCATTCTGCGAACGCACGTGAGCAGCGCGCATGAGCGTTAGATTCGAAATCCCCGACTGGCTCATGCCCGAGCCTTCCTCCTCTCCGCTGCCCCCGGTCGGCGCACGCCCTGCCTTATGCGGTCACGCTCTTTCTCTATGACGAGGACTAGGCGTGGTTCTCACCCCGGCACCGCCAGCTTCGCCAGCGCCGACACGTCCTCGCTCTTGTCGACCGCCCACACCGCGTCGATCAGCGGCTGGATGTCGTGGCCCTTCTGCCAGCCGTCGGCCTCGGTGCGGAGCTTGTCCTCGATCTCGCCGTCCTTCAGCGGGTTGGCGGCGCTGCCGCGCGCGGCCTGGGTGGCGAGCGTGTCGGTACGGCCGTCGGCGGTGACGATGTCCATCTCGGCGGCGATGGTCGAGAGGCCATCCCTGGCCGCGACCTCGACCTTGCGGCGCAGCGCCGACACGGCGGGATCGGCGACGCAGGCGTCGGTGAACTCGGCGAGCCCTGCCCGCCCGCGCACGAGCGCCGCGGCGACGGCGTGCTGCAGGCTGACCTGGGCTTCACGGCCGGTCTTCACCTCGGGGCGGTCGGTGCGCTGCAGCAGCAACGGGTTGCCGCGCGCCCTCACCACCTCGACCGTTGTATCGGGATGGTTGCGCCGCCAGTCGAGCGCGAGGTCGATCAGAGGATGGATGACGAAGCCCGACGGGTACGGCTTGATCGAGTTGTTGGCGACCTGCCAACTCTCGCCGAGCCCGTCGAGAAGCCCGGACCAGTCGACCGGCTCGTCCATCACGGCAAAGAAGCCCTGCGCGCCGGCCAGCGGCTCCGGCGGGCCGGCGAATCCCTGCGCCGCCAGCAGCGCCGACCACAGGCCGTTGCGCGCGGCATTGCCGACCGAAACGCTCTTGGCCGGCCAGCCCAGGCATTCGCACAGGCCGGCCGACTGGGTCGCCGCCGTGCCGAGCGCCCACACCATCGGCTGCACGCCGAGCCCCAGCAGCTTCCCGGCCGCCGCGGCAGCGGCGAACACACCGCAGGTCGAGGTGATGTGCCAGCCCTTAGGGTAGTGCCCGGGCGAAATGGCGGCGCCGATCCGGCATTCCATCTCGAAGCCCAGCACGAAGGCGGTCAGGAACTCGGGGCCGGTGACGCGCTGCAGCTCGGCCATCGCCAGGACGGCGGGGGCGAGCGGCGAGGTCGGGTGCACGACCGTCGGCAGGTTGGTATCGCAATAGTCGAAGACGTTGGCGCCGGCGGCGTTGAGGAAGGCCGCACTCAGCGCATCGATCCGCTCGCGGCGGCCGATCACGGTCGCCTGCCGGCCGCCGGAGAACTGCGCCAGCGACTTCAGCGCCATCGCCACCGGCTCGGTGCGGCAGCCCGCCAGCGCCACGGCGAAGAAGTTCAGCAGCGCGCGCTTGGCCTCACGGCGCGCGGAGTCGGGGATGTCCTGCCACTTCGTCTCCACGACGAAGCGGGCGAGAGTCTCGGTGGTTCCGGGCCGGGGCTGCATGGCCTGCTTGATGCGGCACACCAGCAGCGAAGGCAAGAGTGTCATCCCGGGCGGTAGCGAGGGATCTATGGGTCGCTTCCAGATCCCTCGCTGCGCTCAGTGACACGGCATCATCGCTCGCTCGGCTGCGCCGTCATTCCGCCGGCTGGAACACCTCGAGCTCGGAGGTCATCTCCTTGCCCTTGGTCTCGGGTCCGAGCAGCACGAAGATCACGACCAGGATGGAGAAGCCCATGGTGCTGACCATCATCGGCAGGGCGTAGCCCATGTGCATCTCGTTGGCGAAGTAGCTCAGGATCGGGGCGATCAGCCCGCCCCAGATCGCGCCCTGGTGATAGACGAAGCCGGAGGCGGTCGCCCGCACCTCGGTCGGGAACCGCTCGCAGAGGTAGCTCGGGTTCTGGCCGTAGATCGAGCCCAGGAACAGCCCCTGGAGGATGAAGCCGCCGACCACCCAGGTCGGATCCGTGGTGTGGAGATAGAGCGGCGTGACGAAGATGCCGATGATCGCCGGGACGTAGATGGCCGGCCGCCGCCCGAACTTGTCGGCGACGAAGCCCCACAGGGCGCTGCCCCCGAACACGATCAGGTTGGCGGCGAACACCGGCACGAAGACCTGCGCCGGCGTCCAGTGCAGCTCGCGCTGCAGGTAGGTCGGGAACAAGGCCCAGATCGAGTAGTAGACGCAGAAGGCCGACGCCATCCAGAACACGCCGGTCAACGTGTTGAAGATGTACTTGCGCTTGAAGATGGTGAACAGCGGCAGCGTCACCTCCTTCTTCTCCGCGGTCTGCTGGCGTTTGTTCTCCGCCCACACTTCCGGCTCCTTGACGAAGAAGCGGACCCAGATCACGGCGAGGGCCGGCAGGATGCCGATCCACAGCAGGCCCCGCCAGCCGACGCTGTCGGCAAGGGCCCAGTTGGCGCCGGCTGCCAGCGCATAGCCCAGCCCCCACGAGCCCTGCAGGATGCCGCTCATGAAGCCGCGCGAGCGCGTCGGCCAGGATTCCATCGCCAGCGCCGCACCGGCCGGCCATTCGGCGCCCATCCCGATGCCGAGCAGCGTGCGGAAGACCAGCAGGAACATGAAGGTCGGCGAGAAGCCGGCGATCAGGTTGCAGAACGAGTACCACAGGATGGAGATCATCAGCGGCCAGCGACGACCGATGCGATCGCCCAGCCAGCCCGCCGCGGTCGCGCCCAGGAGGCGCATCCACAGCGTCAGGGTGAACACGATCGTCACCTCGGTGACCGGGACTTTGAACTCGTCGGCGATCGGTCCGATGATGAAGAGGAAGACGGTGAAGTCGAACGCATCGAGCGTCCACCCGAGCCAGGCGGCGCTATAGGCATACCACTGGTCTTTGGTGGGCTCCTTGTACCAGGGCAGTGATGCAGAAGCAGTGGACGCGGACATCGGCTAAACCTCCCTGTTTCATGGGCACGAGGTTTACGCTGAGCGACTCCGGGTACTGACAAATGTGGGCGCGAGTGTCCGCCTTCCGAACGAAACTGGCAACCCTGAGGGATGGCAGCAGCCACCGTTTGTTGGCACACTAACTGCTTCCGCTATCGCAGTTTTCTCGAGTGGTGTTTCGCATGACAACGACCGCACGCAAGCTGCGCTTCGGCGCGTTCATGAGCGTGCCGAGCTGCCATCCCACCGGCTGGCGTCACCCCGACGCCGTCCCCGAGACCGACCTCTCGCCCAAGCTCCTGCTCCAGATGGCGCGCACCGCCGAGCGCGGCAAGCTCGACTGCATGTTCTTCCAGGATTCGGTGGCGATCCCCGGCAGCACCGCGGTCTATGGCGGCCAGCCGTTCCGGGTGAAGAGCGGCCGGCAGGCGCATATCGAGCCGATGACGGCGATCGCCGCGATCGGCGCGATCACGAAGAACCTCGGCCTGATCTCGACCTGTACCACGTCGTACAACGAACCCTACAACGTTGCGCGCCGCTTCCTCACGATAGACCATATCAGCGGCGGCCGCGCCGGCTGGAACCTCGTCACCTCGCAGGCCGAGGACGAGGCGGTCAACTTCGGCCGCGACCAGCATTTCGAGCACGGCATCCGCTACGAGCGGGCATCGGAGTTCCACGACGTGGTGGTCGGCCTGTGGGACTCGTGGGAGGACGACGCCTTCCTGCGCGACAAGGCGTCGGGCCGGTGGTTCGACTACGACAAGATGCACATCCTCAATCACCACGGGCAGTACTTCAACGTGCGCGGGCCGCTCAACGTCGCGCGCTCGCCGCAGGGCCGGCCGGTGGTGGCGCAGGCGGGCTCGTCCGATGTCGGCATGGAGCTCGCGGCCCGCACCGCCGACCTGATCTTCACCGCCCAGGACACCATTCCCGAGGGCCGCGCCTTCCGCGACAGCATCCACGCGCGCATGGAGAAGTACGGCCGCCGGCCGGACGAGATCCGCGTCTTCCCCGGCATCCAGCCGATCGTCGGCCGCACGATGGCGGAGGCGGAGGAGAAGTACCTCGAGCTGCGCGCGCTGGTCGATGACGGCGTCGGCATCGCCGCGGTCGCCCGGCTTGCAGGCGGCGTCGACATCTTCTCGCTCGATCCCGACGGGCCGCTGCCGCCGCTCAAGCCGAGCAACGCCGCCCGTGCGCGCCAGGACCGCATCGTTGCGATGGGCAAGCGCGGCATGTCGATCCGCGAGATCGGCCGCGTGCTGGCGATGAGCCAGACCCATCGCGTGATCTGGGGCACGCCCCAGTCGATCGCCGACGATTTGGCGGAATGGCTCGAGCAGGGCGCGGCCGACGGGTTCAACCTGCTGTTCGCGCACTATCCCAGGCCACTCGAGGAATGGGTCGACATGGTGATCCCTGAGCTGCAGCGCCGCGGCATGTTCCGCACCGAGTACGAGAGCACGACCTTCCGCGGCAATCTCGGCGTGCCGATCCCGGAGAACCGGTTCGTGAAGAACCGAAAGAGCGTGGCTGTTTCCGCCGTGGCGGCGTCCAATGACTAAGACCCCCTTCCGGCGCTGCGCGCCACCTTCCCCCGCACGCGGGGGAAGGAAGGTCTCATGCCTTCCCCCGTCTGCGGGGGAAGGTGCCCCGAAGGGGCGGAAGGGGGTCAGCCATGGCCTTTAACCGCATGCTGCATCTCGGCGGCTTCTTCTCGGTCCCCGGCAACCATCTCGCCGGCTGGCGCCACCCCGACGCCATCCCGACCTACGACATGGACTTCCAGGGCTACGCCCACATCACCCAGGTGGCCGAGGCGGCGAAGTTCGACTGCATCTTCTTCCAGGACACGGTCGGCGTGTCGGGCAGCCGGCAGCTGGCGCGAGGCGAGCGGGCGCGGTCCAAGCTCTCGCGCACGGTGAAGCTCGAGCCGACCGCGGCGCTGGCCGCGCTCGCCATGGTGACCGAGCGCATCGGTTTGGTGGCGACCGCGACCACGACCTACAACGAGCCCTACAACATCGCCCGCCGCTTCATGTCGATCGACCACATGAGCGAGGGCCGCGCCGGCTGGAACCTCGTCACGTCGCAGATCGAGGACGAGTCGGAGAATTTCGGCTTCGACCAGCACATGGCGCATGCCGAGCGCTACGAGCGCGCCGAGGAGTTCTACGAGGTCGTGACCGGCCTGTGGGATTCGTGGGAGGACGGCGGGCTGGTGCGCGACAAGAAGAGCGGCATCTACATGGACCGCGACAAGGTCCATTTCCTCGATCACGTCGGCAAGCACTTCAAGGTCAAGGGCCCGCTCAACATCACCCGCTCGCCGCAGGGCTGGCCGGTGATCGCCCAGGCCGGCTCCTCCGAGGCCGGCCGCGAACTGGCCGCGCGGACCGCCGACGTGGTGTTCACGGCGCAGACCAAGATCGACGAGGCCAAGGCGTTCTACGCCGACATCAAGAAGCGCGCGGCGAAGTACGGCCGCGGCCCCGAGGACATCAAGATCATGCCGGGCCTGACGCCGGTGCTCGGCAAGACGATGGACGACGCCCGCGCGAACTACGAATACCTGCAGTCGCTGATGCCGGACGACGTGGCTCTCTTGTCGCTGACCCATATTTCCGGCGGGCTCGACCTCACCAAGTTCCCGCTCGACGGGCCCCTGCCCGACCTGCCGTCCAGCAACGCCGCCAAGGCGCGCCAGGCGCTGGTGGTGAAGACGGCCCGCGACAACAACATGACCCTGCGCCAGATCGCGCGCCACACCGCGGCCGGCACCGGCCATCGCGTGATCGTCGGTACGGCCGAATACATGGCCGACGAGATGGAGAAATGGCTGAAGGAGGAAGCGGCCGACGGCTTCAACGTCGTCTGCAACCACTACCCAAAGCCGTTCGAGGATTTCTGCACGCAGGTGGTGCCGCTGCTCCAGCAGCGCGGCGTGTTCCGCAAGGAGTATGAAGGCAAGACACTCAGGGAGAATCTCGGGCTCAAGATTCCGGAGAACCGGTACACCAAGGCCCGCTTGAAGGAGGCGTCATGAAGAGACGGACAATGATGGGCTCGGCGGCGGCATCCGCAGTCGCCCCGAAGGCCTTTGCGCAGAGCGCCAACGAGAAGATCCGCAAGATCAACTTCTACACCTGGCCGCAGGCGGCGCTGCCGCAGGCCTACCAGGCGTCGCAGCTGATCGCCCAGGAATGGCGCAAGCTCGGCCTCGACATCGACGTCAAGCCGTTGCAGCGCCAGGCCCAGACCGCGCTGATCTGGTACACGCGCGACAAGTGGGACACCACGATGTGGCGCATGGTCGGCCGGCCCGAGCGCTCCGATCCCGACGAGTTCGTCTTTTCGCTGTTCTATTCGCCGTCGGCCGACAAGGGCTACGATTTCGTCGGCTACAAGAATCCCGACTACGACAAGCTGGCCGAGAAGCAGCGCACCCAGATCGACAAGGAGGCGCGGCGCAAGACCATCTTCGAGGCGCAGGAGATGATCAACCGCGACCAGCCCTATGCCTTCCTCGTTCATCCGAAGTACCCGATGGCCTTCAACAGGAAGGTTTTCAAGGAGGACACGGTCGTCACCCAGACCGGCATCGGCATCCGCAACATCTGGACCTTCGTGGGCGTCGAGCCGCTCGGCGCGCAGAAGGACCTGATCATCAACAGCTCCGAATCGCTCAACGCCTGCAACCCCCTCTACATTGGCGGCGCCGTCGACAGCTGGATCACCGACCTGATCTGGGACCGGCTGATGCGCATCGGGCCCGACGGCCAGCCGCAGCCCTGGTCGGCCGAGACCGTCGAATGGAAGGACGACAAGACGATCGCCATCAAGCTGCGCGCCGGCATGAAATGGCACGACGGCAAGCCGGTGACGGTGGACGACGTGATCTTCTCCTTCACCGCGCCGGCCGGCGACAAGGCGCCGATGTACAAGCCGTTCGTCACCGAGATCGCGGCGATGGAGAAGGTGGGCGACATGGGCCTGACCATGACGCTGAAGGCGCCCAACGCGGCGTTCTTCACCGCCTCGCTCAGCAAGATCAACCTGATTCCCAAGCACGTCTGGGAGCCGGTGCTGAAGGACCTCGCGGGCAAGCCGGAGAACGCCGAGCAGATCAAGGACGTGAACCGCACCGGATCGGGGCCGTTCAAAATAGTGCGCTGGCAGCCCAACGAGGAGGTCGTGCTCGACGCATTCCCGGACCACTTCAGGGCGCCGAAGATCGCGCGCTGGATCATGCGCATCGTGCCCAATGCCGAGGCGACGCTCGGCATGCTGAAGTCGGGCGAGCTCAACTTCCTGGGCTTCTTCGGCGGCGATCCCGAGGTGCTGGTGAAGTTCGCCAAAGAAAATCCCGACATCGTCGTCAAGAGCGAGACCGATGTCGGTTTCGAGTTCGTCGCCTTCAACTGCCGCCGCCCGCCGTTCGACGATCCGGCCTTCCGCCGCGCGCTCTCCTTCGCGATCGACCGGCGCCTGATGGTCTCGGCGGCCTGGCAGGACTTCGCCGTGCCGGCCAACAGCCACGTCTCGCCGGTGCTGAGCTACTGGCACGATCCGTCGGTCGACAATCCCAAGACCGGGCTGGCGGTCGCCAAGAAGATCCTCGCCGATGCCGGCTACCGGCTGAAGGGCAACAAGCTCTACTACCCGGCGGGCAAGCAGGAAAAGCTGACCACGGAATGATCATGGTCATGCGGACCGCGGGCCTCCAGGCCCGCATCATGATCCTGTGCGTTCAGACGAGCCATGAGCGGGCCTGGAGGCCCGCGGTCCAATGAAGCTCGTCCTCGAACGTTTCCTCCACAACGCGCTCGCGTTGCTGGCGGTCATCACCATCCTCTTCTTCATGTTCCGGCTGATGCCGGGCTCGCCGCTGGCGGCCTTCATCAACGACAACCTGAACGAGGACCAGCAGCAGGCGATGCTGGCGCAGTTCGGCCTCGACAAGCCGATGTGGCAGCAATACCTGATCTACCTCGCCAATCTCGCGCACGGCGAGATGGGCCTGTCGTTCTTCCAGCGCCGGCCGGTCACCGAGATCCTGCTCGAGGTGCTGCCGAATTCGCTGATCCTGACGCTCAGCTCGCTGATCGTCGCCTATGTATTCGGCGTGCTGGCCGGCGCCTGGCTCGCCTGGAAGCGCGGCAGCTGGATCGAGCGCGCCGCCGTGCCGGTGGTGCTGGCGACCCGCGCCGCGCCGGAGTTCTGGATCGGCATGGTCCTGCTCGCGCTGCTGTCCTTCAAGCTCGGCTGGTTCCCGTCGGGCGGCGCCAGCAGCCCGGGCGAGGCCTATACCAGCAACTGGCAACGGATCTTCTCGCTCGACTATCTCCATCACCTGGCGCTGCCGGTCATCACGCTGGCGCTCTACCTGCAGGGCCTGCCGCTGCTGCTGATGCGTTCCAACATGCTCGAGGTGATGCACGAGGAGTTCGTCACCATGGCGCGCATGAAGGGTTTGTCCGAATGGCGCATCGTCATCGGTCACGCCGCCCGGAACGCGCTGCTGCCGGTGGTGACCGCCTTCGCGCTGGGCGTCGGGCTCAGCATGGGCGGCAACGTGGTGATCGAGACGGTGTTCTCCTGGCCCGGCATCGGCCGCATGCTGGTGCAGGCGGTATCGGTGCACGACTATCCGCTGGCGCAGGGCGCGTTCCTGATGATCGCTGCCATCCTGGCGATCATGAACTTCGTCGCCGACCTTCTCTACATGACGCTCGATCCGCGGGTGAGCCATGGCCGAGCGGGCTGAGGAGCGCGGGGCAATCCCCGCGCCGTTGCCGATCCGCCGGGGCTGGCGCCTGTCGCCGCCGCTGCGGCGGCTGCTCACCATGCCCTTGCGCGACCCGTTCGCCTTCGCCGGCATCGTTATCTACCTGGCGTTCCTGCTGGTCGCGCTCTTCGCCGACCAGCTCGCGACCACCGACCCGACCGAGATCCTGTTCCTGTCGACCGGCAAGGTCGCGGCCAACATGCCGCCCGGCGCCGAGTACCCGCTCGGCACCACCAATCTCGGCCGCGATATCTACGCCCAGCTGGTGCACGGCACCGAGAGCGCACTGGCGGTCGGCCTCACGGCCGCGCTGATCGTCGCTTTGGTCGGCACGGTGGTCGGGCTGATCGCCGGTTATTTCGGCGGCTGGATCGATGCGCTGCTGATGCGCATCGCCGACATGGCGCTCTCTCTGCCGTTCCTGCCGTTCGTGATCGTGCTGATCGGCTTCCTCGGTCCCGACACCTCCAACGTCGTGCTCGCGGTGGTCTTGCTCTTGTGGCCCAACTCGGCGCGCGTGATTCGCGCCCAGGTGCTGAGCTTGCGCGAACGCGCCTATGTCGAGGCCGCGCGCGTCACCGGCGCCAGCCCGGTCCGCATCCTGTTCGTTCACATCGCCCCGAACATCCTGCCGCTCTCCTTCGTCTATGCCGCGATCGCCATCGGTTGGGCGATCATCACCGAGGCTTCCGTCAGCTTCCTGGGCTTCGGCGATCCCGACAACATCTCGTGGGGCATGATGCTGCAGGACGCCTTCGCTTCGCAGGCCCTCTCGCGCGGCCAGTACGCGTGGTTCGTGCCGCCCGGCGTTTGCATCATTTTGATCGTCGTCGCCGGCTTCTTCATCAGCCGCGGCTACGAGGAGGTCTTCATGCCGAGGCTCAGGCGATGATGCTCTCCGTCGAGGACCTGCAGATCCACTACGCCACCCGCGACGGCACGGTGCGCGCGGTCGACGGCGCCACCTTCGCCGTGCCGGAAGGCCGGATCGTCGGGCTGGTCGGCGAATCGGGCTGCGGGAAGACCACGGCGGTGCGCGCCATCATGGGCGTGCTGGCCGAGAATGGCCGGCGGGCCGGCGGCCAGGTGCGCTTCAAGGATCAGCCGATCGACGCGAAGGCCACCCGGCCGCTGCTGTGGCGCGAGATTGCCTACGTGCCGCAAAGCGCGATGAGCTCGCTCGATCCGGTCTACACCGTCGGTGCGCAGATCGAGGAGGTGCTGCTGAAGCGCGGCGGCGCCTCGCGCGCCGAGGCGAAGGCCCGCGCCGCCGAGTTGTTCGAGCTCGTGGGCTTGAGCGACCGCCGGCTGCGCGACTACCCGCACCAGTTCTCCGGCGGCATGCGCCAGCGCGCCGCGATCGCCATGGCGCTGGCGCTCGAGCCCAGCCTCCTGCTGGCCGACGAGCCGGTGACGGCGCTCGACGTGATCGTGCAGCGCCAGATCCTCGACATGCTGCGCAGCCTGCAGCAACGGCTGAAGCTCTCCATGGTGATGGTCACGCACGACATCTCGGTGGTCGCCTATCTCTGCGACGAGGTCGTGGTCATGTATGCGGGACAAGTGGTCGAGAGCGGACCGGTCCGCGAGGTGCTGGGCCGGCCGCGCCATCCCTACACGATGGGCCTGCGCAACGCCTTCCCGGACCTGCTGTCCGATGCGATGGAGCTGGTGCCGATCCACGGCAGCCCGCCTGATCTGCGCCAGACGCTGACCGGCTGCCGGTTCGCGCCGCGCTGCCCGTTCGTCCAGCCCGCCTGCACCGCCGGCACGCTCGACGCGGACGTTGCCAACGATCACCTCACCGTTTGCCGCCGTTCGGCCCAAGCCGACGGCCTGCGCACCGCCGCCCTGGATCCCAATACATGGCTCTCGTCTCAGTCCGCGATGTCGTGAAGCACTTCCCGGTGCCGCGGTCGCTGGGCGAGATCGTCCACGGCCGGCGCCCGGCCGTGCACGCGCTCGACGGCGTCTCGCTCGAGATAGGCGCAGGCGACGCCGTGGCAATCGTCGGTGAATCGGGTTGCGGCAAGACCACGCTCGGCCGGCTGATGCTGAAGCTCACCGAGCCGACCGGCGGTGCCATCACCTTCGACGGCACAGCGCTCGGCGGCCTGCGCGGCGACTCGCTTCGCGCCTTCCGCCGTCAGGCGCAGCTGGTGTTCCAGAACCCGTTCGATGCGCTGAACCCGCGCTTCACCATCTACCGCGCGGTCGCCGAGCCGCTGCTCAACGCCGGCATCCCCAAAGCCGAGCATGCCGACCGCGTGGCCCGGGCGTTCCGCCGCGTCCACCTGCCCGACCTGGAACGCTATCTCGACCGCTATCCGCACCAGCTGAGCGGCGGCCAGCTGCAGCGCGTGGTGCTGGCCCGCGCCCTCGTCCTCGCGCCGCGATTCCTGGTGGCCGACGAGCCGGTGTCGATGCTCGACGTCAGCGTGCGCGCCGGCATCCTCGCCCTGCTGCGCGAGGTGCGGGACGATATGGGCCTGACCGCCGTCTATATCAGCCACGACCTCGCCCTTGTCCGGTACCTCTGCGAGCGCACGGTGGTGATGTATCTCGGTACCGTGGTCGAGGATGGCCCCACCGGCGAGATCGTCCGCAACCCGCGCCATCCCTATACCCGCGCGCTGGTGGCGGCCGTCCCCGTGCCGGACGCCGACCAGCCCCGCGCGCCGCTTCCGATCAGCGGCAACGTCCCGGACGCCCGCCAGCCGCCTTCCGGCTGCCGCTTCCGCGACCGCTGCCCGCATGCGTTCGCAAGATGCGCCGAGGAGGCCCCGGCGCTGCGGGCGACGGCCGACGGCCATCGCGTGGCGTGCCATCTCGACAGCTAGTCTAGTCTGGGCCAGTGCGCTAACGCACGCGTTTCGAGGTCCGTGCGGATCCTGCAACACCTTCCTCCGAACGCGCGTTTCCTGTCGGCAACGCAGGAGGTGAACGTGGGCCTCATGGATGTCCTGGCCGGGATGAGCAACAGCCCAGGCGGCGGCTCGAGCGGCGGTCATCGCGGCATGTCACCCCTCGTCATGGCCGCGCTCGGTCTTCTTGCCTACAAGGCGGTAAAGGGAATGGGCACGCAGCAGCAGCAGCCGTCCGCGCAGCCGTCGGCAACACCGCCGCCTTCCGGTTCGCTCGGTGACATCCTGGGCTCGCTCGGCCTCGGCAGCGGCGCCGCCACCGGCAGCGGGCTTGGCGGCATCCTGAGCAGTGGCCTGGGTGACCTGGTGCGGCAGTTCCAGGCCGCCGGCCACGGCGACACCGCCAACTCGTGGGTTGCCAGCGGCGAGAACAAGCCGATCGCTCCCAAGGATCTGGAGAACGTGCTGACACCCGAGCAGATCGACTTCCTGATGCAGAAGACGGGCATGACCCGGACCGAGCTGCTGAGCGGGCTCAGCCAGAAGCTGCCGCAGGTGGTCGATGGGCTGACGCCACAGGGCCGGATCCCGGCGCCGCACGAGATCGAGCAGGTGTGAGTGCTTCCCGGCCGGCGCCCATGACCATCGCGGACACGCAAAATCGCCGCGACGAGAGCCGCAAGAAGCCGGTCGGGCCTGGACTGTGGAATGCCGTCAAGGCCGCGGGCGCGAACTGGCTCGCCCACAAGAGTCCCAAAGCCGGTGCGTCCCTTGCCTACTATTCGGTCTTCTCCATGGGCCCGCTGATCGTGGTGGTGATCACCATTGCCTCCCTGGTGCTCGAGCGCGAGGGCGTGCAGCGGGCGGTCGTCGACGCCCTGACCGGGCTGCTCGGCAACAAGGGCGGAGAGGCGATCAACACCACCCTGAAGGCGGCCGGCAAACCGAGCGAGGGAATCTTCGCCACTGTCATCGGCACGGCGACCTTGATCTTCGCGGCCCTGGGCGTGGTCGTGCAGCTCAAGGAAGCCTTGAACACGGTCTGGGAGGTGAAGCCCGGCGCGCATTCGGGCATTTGGGGCTTCGTCCGCGAGTATGTTCTGTCCCTGGCGGGTATAGCGGCGCTCGGTTTCCTGCTGCTGGTGTCCCTGCTGTTGACGGCCGGGCTCGCCGCAGTCGGCAAGGCCATGGGTGGCGTGCTGCCCGAGGCGATCATGCAGGGGCTGAACTTCGTGGTGTCGTTCGTCGTCATCGCCGTGATGTTCGCACTGCTGTTCAAGTGGATGCCCGATGCCGACGTCCGCTGGCGCGACGTCGCGCTCGGTGCCGTGGGCACGGCCGCCCTGTTCGAGATCGGCCGGTTCGCGATCGGCTTCTACATCGCCAAGCAGGGGCTGGAATCCACCTACGGCGCTTCGGCCTCGATCGTCGTGGTGCTGATCTGGGTCTACTACAGCGCTCAGATCGTGCTGTTCGGTAGCGAATTCACGCACGTGCGCGCACTGCAGGCGCGGCCGGCGCCGGCTGGACGATAGCGCGAGCCACACCGATCGAGCGGCACCCTGCAGGCAGCGCGCTCAAGTTTTTGTGCAATTCGTAACCCTGGCGCGGGACCGACGTTGGTCCCGCGAGCGCAGATGCCTCGCGCTCGGCAAGCCTCGAACCCGTCGCCGATCGGAATGGCGGCGGGTTCCTTCTCCAGGCGCCGCTCAGTGTCGGCGATCCGCTCCAGCGGCGGCTTCTGGAAGGGCAGAGGGATCATGAGCGACCCACGCACGAGCGAGGTACCACAGTCGGAGATGTGGACTCTCGCCCCGGATCGGAAGACGATCCGCATGAAACTCCCGGAATTGCCCTTCGAAGGGCTGGCCAAGCCCTTGCGCCTGTATATCGACTTCGATGCCGAAACCGTCGACGCCATGCTGAGCCGGCTGAGCCGACTGCGGATCCGGATGCTGCCGCCTCCGGAACAACATTGAACCAGGGAGGACGTGGCCTCGCCACCTTCTTCGTCAGGATTTTGCGATGAACCCGAGCCTCAGAGGAAAGCGCATCCTGGTCGTGGAGGACGAGTTCGTCACGGGCGAGCTTCTTCGGCGCTGCATCGAGGGCGCGGGCGGGATTGCGATCGGTCCCGCCTCTACGGCCGAAGCGGCAATCGATCTGGCGGTTCGCGAGCAGCCTCACGCGGTTCTGCTCGACGTGTCCCTTCTTGCGGGCTCCTCGGTACAGGTCGTCCGCCATCTCAAGGCGTCGGGGGTGCCCTACGCGGTCCTGACCGGCCACGCCGCCGCTTCTCTCCCGGCCGAACTCCAGGCGGCCCTCTGTCTGGAGAAGCCCATCGCGCCGGGTCCGCTCGTTGCGGTGCTGGCAGGGCTTGTCTCGGGCTGACGGTTGCGCGCTCTGGACCGAGGCAGGAGCGGAAGATCCTGTAATTCGACCCGCTTGCGGGCTTGCCGCCACATTTCCATCTTTCGTCGCGCAACACGATCCCGGGTTCAGGGTTACTCCCGTATCCCGCAACGACGGAGACAGGATACTCCTGTATCCGCAAGGACGGAGCCCGACAATGTACAGAACCATACTCTTGCTTGCGGGGCTCGGCTCAGCGATTGCAGTCAGCGCCCCCGTGCTTGCCGGCCCAGATTCGGCATCTCCTGCTCCACAGAGCTCGACCAATTCCGGAAACGGGAACTTCGGCGGCACCGAGATCCGGCACGAGCAGCAGCAGGCCCAAGCCGGAAACAAGCAGGAAGAGGCCAATGAGAAGACGATCCAACTCTCCGAGGTGCCGCAGGCCGCACGCGATGCCGCTCAAAAGGAGCTGGGAACCGCACCGACCGAGGCCAGGGTCGTGAACGGCACGAACCCGATGCAATACGAGCTCGAAGCCAAGACCAAGGACGGCAAGGAGACCGGCGTGCACGTCCTCGCGAATGGAACCATCGTGAAGAAGGAAAAGGACTAGGTACGCTGAAGGGCGCGACGGGGAAACGTCGCGCCCTTCTTCACGTCCGTGATCGTCCGATTCTAGTCTGCCGCCATCTTCGGCGCGGCCGCATCGAGCGCCTCGCTGAGGCGCGGCGGCGACATCGGCAGGTCGGTCATGCGCACACCTGTCGCGCGGGCGATCGCATTGCCGACCGCGGCGGTCGGCGGGACGATCGGCACCTCGCCGACGCCGCGTACGCCGTAGGGATGCGTCGGGTTCGGGACCTCGACCAGGATGGTCTCGATCATCGGCAGGTCCGACGCCACCGGCATGCGGTAGTCGAGGAAGCCCGGGTTATCGAGCTTGCCCTTGGCGTTGTAGATGTACTCCTCGTTCAGCGCCCAGCCGATGCCCTGCACGGCGCCGCCCTGGAGCTGGCCCTCGACATAGGAGGGATGGATCGCCGTGCCGACGTCCTGCGCCGCCGTGTAGCGCCCGATCGTGACGATGCCGGTCTCGCGGTCGACCGCGAGGTCGCAGACATGCACGCCGAAGCCCGGCCCGGCGCCCGTGACGTTGAGCTGGGCGTGGCCGTTGATCGGCCCGCCGGTCTTGCCGGCCTGTGCCGCGAGCTGGGCCAAGGTCAGTGGCTCGAAGTCGCCGACGTTGGAGCCGGCGGGCTTGGCCATGCCGTTCTCCCAGATCACCGCCTCCGGATCGACGTTCCAGATCTTGGCCGCGCGCACCTTGAGCTCGCGAATCATGTCGCGCACCGAGTTCACCACCGCGAGGCCGGTGGCGAAGGTGACGCGGCTGCCGCCGGTCACGAAGTTGAAGCCGATCGACGCCGTGTCGGCGATCACTGGGCGCACCTTGTCGTAGTCGACACCCAGCTCCTCGGCCGCCATGAGGGCGAGCGAGGCGCGGCTGCCGCCGATGTCGGGATTGCCCGAGATCACGGTGACCGAGCCGTCTTCGCCCACATGCGCCGCGGCGCTGGAATCGGCGCCGACGTTGAACCAGAAGCCCGCCGCCACGCCGCGCGCGTAGCCGGGCTTCGGCGGGGTCTTGTAGTGCGCCGAGTTCTTCACCGCCTCGAGCGTCTCGACCATGCCGATGGTGTTGAACGTCACGCCATAGGCGGTCTTGGTGCCCTTCTTGGCGGCGTTCTTCAGGCGCAGGTCGATCGGATCCATGCCGAGCTTCAACGCCAGCATGTCCATCGCCGATTCCACGGCCCAGGCCGATATGGGCGCGCCGGGAGCGCGGTAGGCCGCGACCTTGGGCCGATTGCTCACCACGTCGAAGCCGACGATGTGCATGTTGTCGATGTCGTAGCAGGCATACGAGCACATGCAGGCCGGCCCGACCGGCGAGCCCGGGAAGGCGCCCGCCTGCATCTCGACGATGCACTCGGCGGCGACGATGCGGCCGTCCTTCTTGGCGCCGATCTTCACCTTGACGTTGCCGCCCGGCGCCGGTCCGGAGGCCCGGAACACCTCCTCGCGCGTCATGGTCATCTTCACCGGCTTGCCCGACTTCTGCGACAGCTTGATCGCCAGCGGCTCGAGATAGACGACCGTCTTGCCGCCGAAGCCGCCACCGATCTCCGTCGGCGTGACGCGGATCTGCGAGGTGTCGAGATTGAGCAGCTTGGCGCAGAAGCCGCGCACCTGGAAATGACCCTGCGTGGTCGACCAGACCTGCACCTGGCCGTCCTCGGCCGCGCTGGCCAGCGCGGCATGCGGCTCGATGTAACCCTGGTGGACGGCCTGCGTGGTGAAGCTTTCCTCGACCACGACTTCGGCCTCCGCGAAGCCGGCCTTGGTATCGCCCTTGTTGAACTCGATGCGCTTGGCGATGTTCGACGGCTTCTTGGGCGGCGGGTTGACGCCCTCGGTGATCATGTGGTCGTGCAGCACCGGCGCGTCGGGCTTCATCGCCTCGGCGACATCGATCACGTGCGGCAGCACCTTGTAATCGACCTTGATCAGGGCCAGCGCCTGGCGGGCGATCGCCTCCGACACCGCGGCGACGGCGGCGACCGGATGGCCTTCGTAGAGCGCCTTCTCGCGCGCCATGACGTTGCGGGTGATGTCGCGCAGGTTCACCTGCATCTCACCCGTCGGCACGATCATGTTGGCCTGCTCGGGGAAGTCCTTGGCCGTGACGACGGCCTTCACGCCGGCGAGCGCCTCGGCCTTCGAGGTGTCGATCGACTTGATGATCGCATGCGGGTGCGGGCTGCGCAGCACCTTGCCGATCAGCTGGCCAGGCAGGTTGAAGTCGGCGCCGAAGCGGGCGCGGCCAGTCACCTTGTCGGCGCCGTCCGGACGATCCGGACGGGTGCCGATCCACTTATATTTGGAACCGCCGTCAGGCATGTGAGGCTCCTCTCATTTCGGCGGCCACTTCCATGACCGCGCTGATGATCTTGTCGTAGCCGGTGCAGCGGCACAGGTTGCCGGCCAGCCAGTAGCGGACCTCGGTCTCGGTCGGGTTCGGGTTCTTCTCGAGCAGCGCGCGCGAGGCGACCAGGAAGCCCGGCGTGCAGATGCCGCACTGCAGCGCGGCCATCTCGACGAACTTCTTCTGCAATGGGTGCAGCTTCTCGCCGTCGGCCATGCCTTCGATGGTCTCGATCTTCTGGCCCTCGGCCTCCGGCGCCAGCACCAGGCAGGAGCAGACGAGGCGGCCGTTGACGGTGACGCTGCAGGCGCCGCAGTCGCCCGAGCCGCAGCCTTCCTTGCTGCCGGTCAGGCCGAGCGTGTCGCGCAGCACGTCGAGCAGGGTCTGGTTGGGCTCGCAGAGGAACTCGGTCTCCGAGCCGTTGATGGTGGTCGTGACGTGGATCTTGGCCATTGGCTTACCTTGTGCCCCGATGCTCGATGCCGTTGATGCGATCGCGCGCGATCAGCGCCGCGCGCTTCAGGAGCACGCCTGCGATCTTGGTGCGGTACTTGATGGTGCCGCGCTTGTCGTCGATCGGCTTGCACGCTTCCGAGCACGCCGCTGCCGCCGCTTCGAGCGCCTCCTCGTCGAGCTTGGAGCCGATCAGCGCCTCCGCGGCCTTGTCGACCAGCAGCACCGTCGGGGCCACCGCGCCGAGACCGACACGCGCGTCCTTCACCGTGTCGCCCTTCATGGTCAGGCTGACGCCGCAGCCGACCACCGCGATGTCCATCTCGGTGCGCGGGATCAGGCGCAGGTAGGCGTCCGAGGCGTCCTTGCCGCGCTTGGGAAAGCTCAGCGAAACCAGGATCTCGCCGGGCTTCAGCGTCGTCTTGCCGGGACCCGCGTTGAATTTCTCGACGGGGACGGAGCGCTTGCCGTTGGGACCGGCGATATTGGCGATGCAGCCGGCCGCGACCAGCGCCGGCACCGAATCGGCCGCCGGCGAGGCGTTGCACAGATTGCCGCCCGCCGAGGCGCGGCCCTGCACCTGCGTGGAGCCGATCAGGTTGATCGCCTCGAGCACGCCCGGCCAGGTCTTGCGGAACTTCTTGTGCTCGCCGAGCACGGCCGCCGGCGTCGCTGCACCGATGGTGAAGGCGCCGTTCTTCTCGGTGATCGCCATCATTTCGGGGATCTTCTTGACGTCGACGATCAGGCCCGGCTCGCGCGCGCCCGACTTCATCTGGACCAACAGGTCCGTGCCACCGGCCAGGACGTAGCCCTTGCCCTTCGACTTGGCCATCAGGGCGACGGCGTCCTTGACGTTTTTCGCCACCCGGTACTGGATTTCGCTCATGCTTGGGCGTCCCCCGCTATTCCTTTTGGAGAAGACGTATCTGAGCCGACCGCACGCCCAAGAGCAAGCACAAGCGCAAGTCGCGCGTGCTAGCCTCCCCGACAAGAACGGGAGGAAACATGCAAAGCGCAGCGATACGCGGTGTAAAACTCGTCTACGAGGTGCTGGGCAAGACTGGGCCCTGGGTGACGATCTCGCCCGGCGGCCGGCGTGGCCTCGCGTCCGATCGGGCGCTCGGTGTGCTGCTGGCCGAGGCGGGCTTTCGGGTGCTGGTTTATGACAGGCGCAATACGGGCGCGTCGGAGATCGGCTTTCCAGGCGAGTCCGAGAGCCACGAGCAGGCCGAGGACCTGCTGGCGCTTCTGAACGCGCTCGGCACGGGGCCGGCCTACATTGCCGGCTGCTCCTCCGGCTCGCGCCTCTCCTTATTGTTGGCATTGCATCATCCGGAGGCGGTGAAGGCACTCCTTCTCTGGCGCGTCACAGGCGGCGAATATGCGGCCAAGCGGTTGGCCTTCAACTACTACGAGCAGTTCATCGCTGCGGTCGAACAGGGCGGGATCGACGCCGTGGTCAAAACCGAACATTTCGGCGCGATGATCGCGGCCAATCCGGCCAACCGGAAGATCCTCGAGGGCATGGGCGCCGACGCCTTCCTCGCCGCGATGAAGCGCTGGCTGGCGGGCTTCCACAAGGGCAGCGGCCATCCGGTGGCCGGGATCACCGCCGACGAGATGCGCCGGATCACGCTGCCGACGCTCATCATCCCCGGCAACGACCGCATCCATCCGCGCGCGCCCGGCCAGGCGGCGCATCGGCTGATGCCCAACAGCGAATATCGCGAGGTGATGGACCAGGACGTCGACGTCGATGTCGACTTCGACGCCTGGGCCAAGAAGAACGGCACGCTCGCCGCCTACTTCATCGACTTCCTGCGCCGCCGCGAACGAGCGGCGTAGGTCGAAGCGACGGGAAGGCGCGCTTCCATGAGGTTCTACTACGCTCCGGGTACCATTTCCCTGATGCCCCACGTCGCGCTGATCGAATCGGGCCGCCCGTTCACCGCCATAAGGGTCGACGAGGTCACGAAGAGCCTGGACGGCGGCGGCGACTTCCGGAGCGTGAACCCGCTCGGATATGTCCCCGCCTTGTCCCTGGACGACGGCACGCTGCTTCTCGAAGCGGCGGCGATCGCCCAGTTCGTCGCCGACCTGGAGCCCATGCGGAAGCTCGCGCCGCCCAACGGCACCGTCGAGCGGGCCCAGCTTCAGGCGTGGCTCAACTTCCTCTCGAGCGAGCTCCACAAGGGGGGCCTTGGGCCGCTCTTCTACAAGGACTTGCCGGAACCCGGCAAAGACGTGTTCCGCAAGCGGCTGGCGGCCCGCTTCGGTCGCCTCGACGAGCGGCTGTCCAGGAACATGTATCTGATGGGCGACGCCTTCACGATCGCCGATGCGGGACTTTATGCCATGACGAGCTGGTGCCCGCGGGTCGCCTTCGATGTCGGTCAGTGGCCGAATGTCGGCGCGCACCATGCCCGTGTGGCAGAACGGCCGTCGGTCCAGCGCGTGCATGAGGTGGCGGGAGACCAGTCCCTCCACTGCCTCAAAAGTCTCAAGGGATAGATGGACAAGTTCACCGCCCTTCGCGTCTTCACCCGCGTGGTCGAGCAGGGCGGCTTCACGGCGGCGGCGGCGCGGCTGGGGCAATCGCCCTCGGCGGTGACCAAGACGATCTCGCGGTTGGAGGACGAGCTCGGCGCGCAGCTCTTCAACCGCTCGACGCGGCGGCTGCGCACGACGGAGTTCGGCCAGCAGTTCTACCTGAGCTGCGTGCGCATCCTCGCCGACCTCGAGGATGCCGAGGCGACGATCAAGCGCGTGAGCGGCAGCCCGCGCGGCACCATCCGCGCGATCTTCCCCCTCTCCTTCGGCCGCGTGACATTGGCGCCCGAGCTGCCGAAATTCTTCGCGCGCTATCCCGAGATCAGTCTCGAGCTTCACTTCAATGACAGCGCGGTCGACCTGATCGCCGAGGGATTCGAAATAGCCGTGCGCACCGGACATCCGACCGATTCGCGACTGACCACGCGGCTGCTCACCAAGGGCCCGCAGGTGACGGTCGCGGCGCCGGCTTACCTCCAGAAGCACGGCGAGCCGAAGACGCCGCAGGAGCTGCGCCAGCACAACTGCCTGGTCAGCCGCTTCGGCCCCGACTGGACCTACAAGGAAAAGGGCAAGGACGGCCAGCGGTTCACGGTGCGGGTGCGCGGCAGCGCGGTGATCAACAGCGGCGACGTGCTGCGCGAGACGGTGGTCGCGGGCGGCGGCATCGCCCAAGGCACGTGGTGGCTCTACCGCAAGGACCTCGCGCGCGGCGACGTGAAGGCGATCCTGCGTGACTACGAGATCGAGGGCGCGCCGGTCTCCGTCCTCTATCCGCCGCAGCGCCACCTGCCGGCCAAGCTCAGGGCATTCATCGACTTCCTGGCGCAGATCACGAAGAGCGGGTGACACGTCTGCCACCGACTGCCACATGCCATGGCAGTGGTTCGGTGCAGGCCAACCAACGTTTTGGGCCATTCCTGCCACTCTGCCCGCACCCCCCGCCCCGGCCCTCGAAATACTCCCGCCCCGGGATCGCCGACGCGACGCCGCCGCCGCGCAGCGGCGGGGAGGACCAGCGAGGCGATTGGAGTCCACAAGAGTCCACTCGACAGTGGACCGGTTGGATGCCGATGGCATCGGCATTTTAGCCCCGAAGTCCACGAATCCGCCGATTCTGTGCGCAGCGAAAAACACCCCTATCCAAGGGGTACCGCAAATGCCGGAAATGCCGCTAACCCTCCAGGGAGAACGGGAGGCTGGACGCGCGCACGGGCTACCGGCACGACGACACAGCCGCGCGCGGACAGCCAAACAGTTGGTGAATTGGAATGCGGACCTCATAGCGCACCGATTTTACCGTGCGCTGCGTCTGGCCACCTATTATGGGCAATGGCTTTCGCTGTTCTCGGGCAAGCGCGGCCTGAAAGTCGGGTCCAATGTCCAAGGAGGCCTTTCAGGCGAGGGTTTATCCACAGAAAGTGGATATCTGCGTAAGTATTCCCTTAAGGCAACTGAGGGCTATTGTCCGGAATGCCAGACGCGCGAAACCATGCGCGCTGAGATGTGATCACGTCAGCTGTCTTTGATCAGCTTCCCACCCAGATCGAACTCGAGCGAGAACCCCAGTTGTGCGGCGCGCTCCTTTGCCATCTCGTAGAACCTGCCGGCCTGCTCGCTCAAGGGATACTTAGCCGCTACATGGATGACGACAGGAAGCCCCTTGAACTCCGGCTTGGCTTCCACCAGCTGTCCGCTCTCAGCGAACTCAAGGTAGTGATTGAGCTTGTCCTGAAGCAGGAGCAGATGCTCGCCCTCCTCTTCCCAGTCGAGATGATCAGAGATCGTGAGGACGGCACGATTGTTCCTATCCTTCCAAAGGAAGTCGACTACTGTCGGCTGGTCGATTGACATGAATTGATTCCTTTTTCGGTCCAAACCGAGCTCCGTCGAAGAGCCGATCCCAGAACGCTCGTTATAGGAATTGCGCATTGTCGTACAGCGACCTATGGTTGTGTCGGAAGATCGTCGAAACGATCGTTCGTCCCATGGCTTAAGGGAGACTCGATTTCTACCGGCCAGCCGAGTGGCATAGTACGTCCCGCTCCGGGTCTGTATTTGTACTCTTGTCGGTGGAAGCACCATCCAACGCTTGGGCGCCTTTGCCAACAACCGGCCGCCTCGGTGCGTAACCCAGCGAACGCACGCCGGAAGGTTCCGACTCGGGAGGCGTTTCCATGTGGGTCTTTCAGTGGATTTCGGGGACAGGCTTCGGCAGTGCGTCCCAACAGAAAGCCCGCCGCGAGGGAGAGCGCGGCGGGCTTGGGTGGGCGACGGACGACTCGCACTTGCGGTAGTGCCCGTCGTTGCTGGTTGAACGCGTCACGCGCCGCCTGCGTTGCGGCCACCCGCGATCATTCTCTCAGCGGGCGCCGTTGCCCGGCCCGGATCGCCGGCGCCTCTGGACGACGAACATCGCGATCAAGGCGAGCGCTGGCACGCCGATCAGCAGCCCGAATACGACATCACCCACCGGTCCCTCCTTCTTGCAATCGAGAGCACCGTATTCCCCGCCGACGAGGCGGACTGTGGCTTATGCCACCCTGTTTACTTGTGGAGTCCGCGCGCCGCGCCGCCGCAACGGCGACCGATCATCGGCGTTAAGGCGCTGCAGCGTGGAGATGATCGTGCGGGCGCTCAATATCTTCGGAGTTGTTGCCCTCGTTGCCCTCGCCTTCTACGTCGGATGGGCGCTCGTCCAGGGGTCGGGCGAAACCAGTCCGGAGCTTGCCCTCCCGGCGGCCGCCACACAGGCCCCTCCCTGAAGGCCGGATCGCCCGGAATCCTGCGCGAGCGTTCGGAGCGCGGCCGCCGGCCACGGTACAAAGGAACGAAGCCGCGCGTCGCGTGTTCTGTCAATCATGGGACCAATCTATCCAAACCAGCAGGAGCCGCCCGACGGATGGTTTTGGGCCCTGCTGCTGGGCTGGACCGCCATCGCCTGCATCCTTGGCCTTGTCGGGTGGCTCGTCGTGAGCGCGCTGGGCGATTCCCCTGCGAGCCCGGAGGTGACGCCGCGGAGCGATGTGTCGCCCCCCTCGACATGACCGTTCGGAAGGTCTGATCGAGGCTGGGCGAGACCCTACTCGGCGGCGGCAGCCCTGGCCGGTGTGAAGGCAGGCATCACCTCCCGCGCGAAGGCGCGGAGGTTGCCGACGGAAGCGTTGGGGTCGACCAGCAGGATGTTGGTGGCGCCGCCGGTCTCGAGCTCCCTCAGCCGCGCGGTGATCTCGGCCGGCGTGCCGAGCAGCGGCGCGGTGTCGTCCTCGACGCGGTCGGCCAGCTTGTCGCGCGCGAGGTCGCCGATCATGGTCACGACCCGCTTGCGCGTCTCGTAGGCGGCCTTCCGCTCGCTCTCGTCGTGGATCATCTGCAGCGCGCGCGAGGTCGCCACCATGTTGGAGTTGTACGGCCGGCCGATCCGCTCGCACTCCTCGCGGAAGATCGCGATGCGGCGGATGATCTGGTCGGTCTGGGCGAGCTGGTCGAGCAAGAGGTTGTATCCCTCGCGCGCCGCGCGCCTGACGCTGTCGGGACTGCCCGCGGCGAGCCATAGCGGCGGATGCGGCCGCTGCAGCGGCTCGGGCTCGACCACCACGTTGTTGTAGTGCCAGCGCTTGCCGTGATGGCTGAACCTGCCCTCGCTGGTCCATGCCTTGCGGATCACCTCCATCGCCTCGTCGAAGCGCTCGGTCGCCTCGGCCATCGGGATGCAGAAGCCGTCGAACTCGGCCTGGCGGTAGCCCTTGCCGACACCGAAGTCGACGCGGCCGCCGCTCAACAGATCGAGGGTTGCCGCCTGTTCCGCAATGAGTGCCGGGTTGTGCCACGGCAGCACCACCACGGCGGTGCCGAGGCGGATGTGCTGGGTCCGCGCGGCGAGGTAGGCCAGCACGGTCATCGAGGCCGAGACCTGGCCCTGGCCGGTGAAATGGTGCTCGACCATGAAGAGCTGCTTGAAGCCGAGCCGGTCGGCTTCGATCACATACTCGATGAAGCTCTCGTAGCCCTGGCTGTCTTCGATGCCGACGCTGCGCTTGGTGCGCGCGCCGCCGAACAGGCCGAATTGCATGTCGCGCTCCGCTGGATATCGTCCTTTAGAACCCATCCGTCGTCCCGCTCTAGGATAACGCTTTGCGAGCGGCGATTTCGGACATTCGGGAAAAGGTCTTTTGCCGGCGCACGCATGCTGGTAGGCACGGCATGGCGCATTGTGGCGGACAAAGAAGAACAGCAGGGAGGAGGACGACCCGGATGGTCGATCCGCTGGCTGTACTGAACGCTGTGGTTGCGGGGGTGATGCTGGGCGGGTTCTACGCCGCAGTGGCGCTGGGCATCGCCATCGCCTTCGGCATGCTCGATGTTCCCAACCTGTCGCATCCTGCCTTCGTCGTCGCCGGCGCCTTCGCCACCTGGCAGCTCAACAGCCGGTTGGGCCTCGACCCGGTGGTTGCCGGCGTGCTGCTGACGCCGGTGTTCTACGGGCTCGGCGTGGTGGTCTACCGGCTTTATCACGTCTGCTTCGAGCGGCGCGGCGAGACGGCGCTGCAGGGCCTCGCCTTCTTCTTCGGCCTGCTGTTCATCACCGAGGTGGCCCTGGTGATGATCGCCGGTGCCGACTATCGCTCGGTGGTCGCGCCCTATATCGGCTCGAGCCGGGAGATCCTGGGCGTCACCGTGCCCAACCGCATGCTGGTGCCGTTCGTGGTGTCGATCGTGATGATCGCCACCCTGCACCAGTTCCTGCTGCGCACCTTCACCGGCCGCGCCATCCAGGCAGTGGCGCAGGACCAGACGGCGCTGCGCCTGATGGGCATCGGCCCGACCAGGATCAAGGCCTTTGCGTTTGGAGTCGCCACCGCGACCGCGTCGATCGCCGGCGCGCTGCTGATCATCATCGAGCCGGTCGAACCCTCCGTCGGCCGCGACTTCATCGGCCGCGCCTTCGCGGCCGTCGTGCTGGGCGGCATGGGCAGCTTCTGGGGCATGCTGTTCGCGTCGATCATCCTCGGCATCACCGAGAGCCTGGTCTCGGACATGTGGAACCCGTCCTGGGCGCCGGCGATCGCCTTCGGCTTCCTGCTGCCGACGCTGGCCTTCCGCTCCAGCGGTCTGCTGGGCCGCCGCCTGTGAGGCGCTCGTGAGCAACTGGCGCTTCTGCCTGCTGCTCGCGACGCTGGTCGTGGCCTTCTGGCTGGCCGGCCGGCTGGTGACCAACGAGTACGTCTTCTTCACCGGTTACGCGGTGCTGCAGTACATCCTCCTCGCCACTGCGTGGAACCTGCTGGGCGGCTATGCCGGCTACATCAACTTCGGCAGCGCGGCGTTCTTCGCCTTGGGCGCCTACGTCTCGGTCGCGCTCAACAAGCTGGTCGAGCTGCCGGTGCCCGTCCTGATCCTGGCGGGCGGAGTCTCGTCGGGCACGCTCGGCCTGGTCATGGGCTATCTGACCTTGAAGCTGCGCGGCGTCTTCTTCTCGATCGCGACGCTGGCGCTGGCGATCGTGTTCCAGGCGGTGATCACCAACTGGGAGTTCGTCGGCGGCTCGTCCGGTGCGTACGTGATCCGTCCCGCCAACGGGCCGTGGGGCGGGCCGTACGTCGAGTATCTTTTCTACGTGATGCTGATCCTCGCCTGCGCCGCCGTGGCGCTCGCCCGCGGCATCGAGCGCTCGGCGATCGGTTACGGCCTGGCCGCGATCCGCGACGACGAGGTCGCGGCCGAGATTTCCGGCGTGCCGACCCTGAAGCTCAAGGTGCTCGCGACCGTGCTCAGCGGCACGCTGATGGGCATGGCGGGCGCACCGCTCCCTTTTTACGTCGCCTATCTTGACCCGCCGTCCGCGTTCAACCTCTCCTACGCGGTCAACACCATCGCCATGCCGCTGGTCGGCGGCACGCGTACCTGGATCGGGCCGGTGATCGGCGCGATCCTGCTCGACGGCGTGCAGGAGGCCGCGATGGTGACCATCTCCTCGGCCTCCAACCTGCTGCTGGTCGGATTGCTGATGGTCGCCTTCATCACGCTCGCGCCCAACGGCATCGTCGGGCTGGTGCAGAGCGCACGGCGGCGCAAATGAGCAGCCTCGCGATCACCGGTCTCTCCGCGGCCTACGGCAAGGTACGCGTGATCAGCGGCCTGTCGATGGAGGTGCGGAGCGGCGAGACCGTGGCGCTGCTCGGCACCAACGGCAACGGCAAGTCGACGGTCATGCGCTGCATCATGGGGCTTCTGACGCCGGTCGCCGGCAGCATCGTCGCCACCATCGACGGCACTTCGCACGAGCTGGCCGGCCGCACGACCGAGGAGATCGTCTCGCTGGGCATCGCCCTGGTGCCCGAGGGCCGCCGCCTGTTTCCCCGGCTGACGGTCGAGGAGAACCTGACGCTGGGCGCCGCGCGCCGGCTCGCGCGCAAGGTCCTGCCGCGCAACATGGAGTTCTGCTACGAGGCCTTTCCGCGGCTCAAGGAGCGGCGCGGCCAGCTCGCCGGCAGCATGAGCGGCGGCGAGCAGCAGATGCTGGCGCTGGGCCGCGCGCTGATGACCGAGCCGCGCATCCTGCTGATCGACGAGCCGTCGGTCGGCCTCGCGCCCCTGCTGGTCAAGCGCACCATCGAGAAGATCAAGGAGCTGAAGGACGAACGCCAGCTCACCGTCCTGATGGCCGAGCAGAACTTCCACCAGGCGCTCACGATCGCCGACCGCGGCTACGTGATCGTCCATGGCGAGATCGTGTTTGCGGGCAACTCCGCCGACGAGCTCAACGACAACGAACTGATCCAGAGGTTTTACATGGGCTTGTAATCCCGTCGTCTCGACCAAGGCCCGAAGGGCCGCGTGGAGAGACCTTTTTTCAGCGACAGGCCGCTTGTCGTCGAAAAAAGGTCTCTCCGCTCCGCGCTTCGCGCTCCGGTCGAGACGACGGGACGTCTTTGAAGGGAGGATGTCATGACACGGAATCACATCGGTCGGCGTTCCGTCATCGCGGGCGCAGTGGGTAGCGTGGCGTCACTTCAGGGCGGCGCATGGGCCGCCGATCCGATCAAGATCGGCTTCTCGCTGCCGCAGACCGGCGGCCTGGCCTCGATCGGCCTGCAGGCGCTGCTGACCATGCAGATCTGGATGGATGACGTGAACGCCAAGGGCGGCGTCCTCGGCCGGCCGGTGCAGCTCGTCACTTACGACGACCAGTCGAACCCGGCGAACGTGCCGCGCATCTACACCAAGCTGCTCGACGTCGACAAAGTCGACCTGCTGGTGACCAATGGCACCAACCTCACCGTGCCGGCGATGCCGATCGCCATGCAGCACGGCAAGGTGGTGTTCTGCATGCTGGCGCTGGCGATCAACGACAAGTTCAAGTACCCGCGCTTCTTCCAGACCATGCCGTACGGTCCCAAGGGCAAGGATTCGATCAGCGAGGGCTTCTTCGAGATCGCCATGGGCATGAACCCCAAGCCCACGACCGTGGCGCTGGTCGGCGCCGACGCGGAGTTCGCCAAGAACGCCGTCGACGGCGCGCGCGAGCAGGCCAAGAAAGCCGGCCTGAAGATCGTCTACGACCGCACCTATCCGCCGTCGACCGTCGACTTCGGCCCGGTGATCCGCGGCATCGCCGGCAGCAATCCCGACATCGTCTATGTCGGCAGCTATCCGGTCGACACGGTCGGCATGATCCGTGCCGCGCGCGAGCTCAACTTCAAGGCCAAGCTGTTCGGTGGCGGCATGGTCGGCACGCAGGCGGCGACGCTCAAGGGCGACCTCGGCGAGATGCTGAACGACGTGGTGAGCTACGAGCTCTACTGCCCCGCCGTCGCGTCCAAGTTCCCCAACGTCGATGCCGTGCTGAAGAAGTACCAGCCGCGCGCCAAGGAGAAGGGCATCGACCCGCAGGGCTACTACGTGCCGCCCTTCACCTACGCCACCATGGAGGTGCTGCAGCAGGCGGTGACCGGCGCGAACGGCCTCGACCAGGACAAGATCGCCAAATACATGCACGCCACGACCTTCAAGACCGTGGTCGGCGACATCAAGTTCGGGCCCGACGGCGAATGGGACCATCCGCGCATGCTGTGGGTGCAGTTCCGCGGCCTGAAGGGCCAGGGCATGGACCAGTTCGCCGACCCGGCGGCCGAGGTCGTGCTGAACCCGCCCGAGTACAAGACCGGCAACCTGCACTATCCGATGGGACCGGCCAAGCAATGAGGAGTAGGCCATGACCGAAGTCGCGATCGTCACCGGCGGCCTGCGCGGCCTGGGCAGGGCGATGACGCTCGGCCTGCTGCGCACCAACCGCAAGGTCGTGGCGGTGGGCCACATCGCCGAGGACATTCCCGAGATGGCGACGGAGGCCGGCAATCATGTCGGCAACCTGCACTGCCTGGCGCTCGATCTGCGCAAGCCGGAGAGCTGCGACACCGCCATCGCGGCGGCGCAGCACCACTTCGGCTCTGTCGACATCCTGGTGAACAATGCCGGGCTCACCTTCACCTACACGGATCCCGACCGCTTCATCAATGGCCCGCGCAAGTTCTGGGAACTCTCGGACGAGATCGTCCAGAATACGATGGACACCAACTACATGGTGGCCGACCAGATGAGCCGCCGCGTCGCGCCGTTGATGCTGGCGAAGAAATGGGGCCGCATCATCAACGTCACCACCAAGCTCTCGACCATGAACATGGTGGGCGCCGTGCCGTACGGCCCGTCGAAGGCCGCGCTCGAGATGGCGACCGAGGTGTGGGCCAAGGAAGTGGCCGGGAGCGGCGTGACGGTGAACATCGTCAATCCCGGCGCCGGCGCCAACACGCCGGGCATGGCCAAGGAAATGCGCGAATGGTCGGCCACGGGGAAGGCCGCCAAGCTGGTCGAGCCGGACGAGATGGTCGCGCCATTGCTGTTCGTGGTCAGCCGCGAGGCCGACCCGGTGAACGGCTACCGCTTCGACGCCAACACCTGGCGCAACGATCTGCCGCCCAAGGAAAGCGCCAAGCTCACGGGCCGCAAGGCGGGCTTCGAGCTCTATCCGATCTCCGACTGCTTCTCTCCGTGAGGCCCTCCATGGACTGGAACCCCAAGCCGCTCGATCCCGACGACATCACGGTGCATCGCCGGGGCCACGGCAAGCCCTTGGTGCTGCTCCATTGCCTCGGCATGGACTGGACCTTCTGGGACGTGCTCGAGCCGCTCACCGACCAGTTCGAGCTGATCGCCTACAGCTTCCCGGGTCATCACGACACGAAGCTGCCCAAGGGCCAGTACGGCGAGGCCGAGCTTGCCGCACAGCTGCATGCGATCCTGAAGCGCGAAGGTATCGCCAAGGCCAGCCTCGCCGGCATCTCGATGGGCGGCTCGCTGGCGCAGGCCTTCGCCGGCACGCATCCCGACATGGTCGACAAGGTGATGCTGTGCGACTGCAGCCCGCGCTACACCGACGAGATGCGCGCGGCGTGGCCGGTGCGCGCCGAAGCGGCGCGCAAGAATGGCGTCGCGAGCCTGATCCCGGCGCTCGAGAAGGTGTTCTTCACCGAGGCGTCGCTGAAGGAGAACGGCCCCAACGTGCGCCACGTGAAGGAGAAGTGGGCGTCGTGCAGCGGCGAGGGCTATGCGCTGGGCTGCGAGTGGCTGGCGATGCTCGACGCGCGGCCGCAGGCCCGGCGCATGACCATGCCGACGAAGATCATGCTCGGGTCGAACGAAGGCCAGGCCTTCAAGGACGCGGCGCGCTGGATGGCCGACAACATTCCCGGCAGCAAAGGCATCGTCGAGGTACCGAACGCGGGCCATGCTTCGGTACGCGAACGACCTGATTTCGTCCTGCAGGAGTTCAGACGCTTCTTCGGCTGACCGTCTCGTAGACAAGCCGGCGCCCCCGCGCGCACACTCTTTGCATGTGGACGCGAGTGATCGCACCGCGGGGGAGATAGAAGCGAATGTCGCAAGCCGCCATGGGTCTTTCGTCGGCCGGCGGAATGGCCGAGCTCGACGTCGGCACGCGCCGCCGGGCGATCGTGTCGAGCGCCGTCGGCAATTTCGTCGAGCTGTACGACTTCCTGATCTACGGGCTGTTCGCCGCCCAGATCGCCGCCAACTTCTTCCCCAAGGGCAACGATACCGTCGCGCTCCTGCAGGCCTTCGCGATCTATGGCGTCGGCTTCTTCATGCGCCCGATCGGCGCGATCGTGATCGGCGCCTACGGCGACAAGCACGGCCGCAAGAATGCGCTGGTCGTGACGGTCGGCCTGATGGCGGCGGCCACCGCCCTGACCGGCCTGATCCCGTCCTACGGCTCGATCGGCATGGCCGCCCCGCTCCTGCTGCTGCTCTGCCGGCTGGTGCAGGGCTTCTCGACCGGCGGTGAATGGGGCGGCTCGGCGACGTTCCTCGTCGAGTTCTCGCCGCCCGGCAAGCGCGGCCTGATCGGCAGCGTGCAGCAGTTCAGCGTCGGCCTGGCGCTGATCGCCGGCACCCTGACGGCGGCGGTGCTGAACGGCTGGCTGACCAAGGACCAGATGGTCTCCTGGGGCTGGCGCATCCCGTTCCTGATCGGCTTCGTGCTGGCGCCGGTCGGCCTGTATCTCCGCTCCCGCGTCGCCGAGAGCCCGGCCTTCAGCCGCACCGTCGAGAAGAAGCAGGTCGCGCACAATCCCTTCGTCGAAGCGCTCACCACGCATCGGCTGCCGGTGCTCGCGGCCTTCGGCCTCTCCGCGATCGGCACGGTCGGCAACTACACCTACAACATCTACCTGCCGACCATGGCGACGACCAAGCTCGGCATCGCCGGCGCCACCGCCTACACCTCCGCGACCGTCGCGGCGGTCGTGCTGACGATCTTCACGCCGGTCATGGGCTGGGCGTCGGACAAGGTCGGCCGCAAGCCGATCCTGCTGATCTCGTCGCTCGCCTACGGCCTGCTGTCCTACCCGGCCTTCGTCTACCTGTCGGGCGCGCCCGACGGCAGCCGCCTGATGATCGTGCAGTCGATCTCGGCCTTCCTGCTCGCGATGTACGCCGGCCCGCTCTGCGCCATCCTGGCCGAGCTGTTCCCGACCAAGGTGCGCTTCACGGCGCTATCGATCGGCTACGGCATGTCGGTGACCCTGTTCGGCGGATTCGCCCCGTTCATCGCGGCGTACCTGATCGACAGGACCGGCAATCCGGTGGCTCCCGCCTTCTTCCTCATCTTTGCCGCGATCGTCAGTAGCGTGACGCTCGTGCTCACGAAGGACCGCACGAATGCCCCTCTCGACTAAGGGTTCGCCCGAGCCGTTGACGGCCGGGCCGATCTGCGACCCCGTCACGCTGGAGATCGTGCGCGGCGCGATCCGGGCGGCGCAGGCCGAGATGGAGGCGCTGATCGAGCGCACCGCCATCTCCGCCTTCATCCGCGAGAAGAAGGATTTCTACACGGCGCTGTTCGACGCCAACGGCGTGATGGCGGTCGGCTCCAACCTGCCGGTGTTCGGCGACATCTGCGGTCCGGTGTTCCGCGACTTCCCGCCCGACACGATGCGCGAGGGCGACCTCTACTGGTACAACGACTGCTACGGCTCGCGCGGCGCGATCTCGCATTCCAACGACCAGGTGCTGCTGGCGCCGGTGTTCCACGACGGAAGGCGCTGCGGCTTCGTCATGGGCTGGGCGCACTTCTCCGACATCGGCGGCATGCGCGCGGGCTCGATCAGCCCCGACACGCTCGACATCTTCCAGGAAGGCATCATCGTGCCCCCCACGAAGCTGATCGACGCCGGCACGACCAACGAGGCGACGCTCAGGATCTTCTTCCGCAATTCGCGCTTCCCCGAGCAGAACATGGGCGACATGCGGGCGCTGATGGCCAGCGCGTCGCTCGGCGTGAAACGCATCGAGGAGATCGTCGCCCGCTTCGGCAGCGACGTCGTGGCCGATGCGCTCGGCCAGCTCGTGGCGCGTACGCGCAAGCTGGTGCGCACCAGGCTCGCCGAGACCTTCGACTACGGCACCCACCGCTTCACCGATGCGATCGATTCGGACGGCCATGACAACGGCCCGTTCCACCTGCGGCTGGCGCTGACCCGCGAAAAGACCGAGAGCGGCGACAAGTTCATCTTCGACGCCACCGCGACCGACGACCAGTCGCCCGGCCCGGTGAACCTGCTGCTCAATCCCGACGTGCCGGGCACGGCGCTGTCGATGTTCTATCTCGGCGGCGACCCGGCGCAGGTCTGCAACGCCGGCGGGCCGCAGGCGCTCGACGAGGTCAGGCTGCGCGAGGGTTCGCTGCTGTGGCCGAAGTGGCCGGCGCCGCTCGGCATGCGCGGGCTGACGCTGATGCGATTCCTCGCGGCGGTGAACGGCCTGATCAACGTCGCGGGCGGCAAGGCGCCGGCGGCGCATTCGGCGTACGTCATCTCCTTCATGCGCGGCACCTACAGGACTCTCGAGGGCAAGCTCGAACCGTTCCTGATGTCCGACGGCATCGGCGTGGGCTGGGGCGCGAGGGCGACGGCCGACGGCACCGATGCCGTCTACTTCGTGGCGCAGGAGAACTACCCGGTCGAGTTCCTCGAGGTCGGCTATCCGGTGCGGCTCCGAACCTACGGCATCCTCACCGACTCCTGCGGCGCCGGCCGCTGGCGCGGCGGTTGCGGCATCGTGCGCGAGTACGACATCCTGGCCGACGAGGCGATGCTGGCCGTCCGCATTGACAGCGTGAAGAACCCGCCCTGGGGCATGGCCGGCGGCATGGCGGGCGGCACCGGCCGCGTCCTCGTCAATCCCGGCACCAACCACGAGCGCCAGCTCCAGCCGCTCTCCGACGGCAACATGCTGAAGAAGGGCGACGTGCTGCGCATCGAGACCGGCGGCGGCGGCGGCTACGGCCACCCGTTCGACCGCCCGCCGCAGAGCGTGCTCGACGACGTGCTGGGCGGGTTCGTCACGGCGAAGGCGGCGCGCGACCTGTACGGCGTCGCGATCGATAGCGACGAATTCGACCCCGACCTCACGCGCAAGCTGCGCACCAAGCGTCCCGAAGTGAAAGCGTTCCATCGTCACGCGTATGTCGACTCCCTCTCCTGATTCTTCCCTCGCCATCGCCGTCGATATCGGCGGCACCTTCACCGATATTGCGCTGCACGACCGCGCCAGCGGCCGGATCTGGCGCGCCAAGACGCCGAGCGTGCCAAGCGATCCGTCGCAGGCCTTCCTGACAGGCATCCGGCTCGCGCTCGAGGACGCCGGCAAGGCCGCCCCCGCTCTGGCGCGCGTGCTGCACGGCACGACGGTCGCCACCAACATGATCCTCGAGGGCAAGGGGGCGAAGGCGGCCCTGGTGACGACGGCCGGCTTCCGCCACGTGCTGACGATCGGCCGCCAGGACATCCCGCGCCGCGCCAACTATCTCGCCTGGGTGAAGCCGGCGCGGCCCGTGCCGGCGAGCCGCGTGCTCGAGGTCAAGGAGCGCATCGGCGCCGGCGGCGTGGTCATCACACCGCTCGACGAGGGAAGCGTCGAAGCCGCGGCCGACCAATGCCGCAAGCTTGGCGTCGAGGCTATCGCGGTCTGCCTCCTTCATTCTTTCGCCAACCCCGAACACGAGCGCAAGGTGGCCGAAATCTTGCGCGCGAAGCTCCCGGGCGTCGCGGTCACCGCCTCGTCCGACGTGCTGCCGGTGGTGCGCGAGTACGAGCGCTCGCTGGCCACGGTGTTCAACGCCGTGGTAATGCCGGGCGTCTCGACCTACGTCTCGCGGCTCGAGAAGCGGCTCACGGACGAGAAGGTCGCGGCGCCGCTCCTCCTGATGCAGTCGAACGGCGGCGTCGCCGGCGGCGCCACCATCCGCCGCGCGCCGGCGCTGACCGCGCTGTCGGGCCCGGCCGCGGGCGTGGTCGGCGCGCGCGACGTCGCGGCGGCGTGCGGGATCAAGGACATCATCACCGTCGACATCGGCGGCACCAGCGCCGACATCTGCCTGATCAAGGACGGCCGCATCGCGCTCACCCAGGCCGGGCATGTCGGGGAATGGCCGCTGCCGCTGCCGATGGTCGACATGGTGACGATCGGCGCGGGCGGCGGCTCGATCGCCTCTGTCGAGGCCGGCACGCTGACCGTCGGCCCGCAAAGCGCCGGCGCCGATCCTGGCCCCGCCGCCTACGGCCGCGGCGGCGAGCGGGCGACCGTCACAGACGCGCATGTCGTGCTGGGCCACCTGCCGGCCAAGCTGCTGGGCGGCCGCATGGCGCTCGACCTCGACGCCGCCGCCAAAGTCATCGATCGCGAGGTCGCCGAACCCTCGAAGCTCGACCGCGCCGCAGCGGCGCGCGGCGTGCTGTCGATCCTCGACCACAACATGGTCGGCGCCGTCCGCATCGTGTCGGTCGAGCGCGGCCACGATCCGCGCGACTTCACGCTGGTGGCGTTCGGCGGCGCGGGGCCGCTGCACGGCTGCTCGCTGGCGGCGCTCCTCGGCATCACCAGGGTCCTGATCCCGCCGGCGCCGGGCGTGCTGTGCGCCGACGGCCTGCTGGCGGCCGATCTCAAGGCCGAGTTCAGCCGCACCCTGCCCAAGTCCGGCCCGCCCAACCTGGACGAGGCGCGCGCGATCTATGCCGATCTCGAACGCCAGGCCGGCGCCTGGCTCGACACGGAGACGGTCGCGCCCGCCGACCGGAGGCTGAACCGCGTGGCGCTGCTGCGCTACCACGGCCAGGGCGGCGAGGTCGCCGTCGAATGGACCAACGGCATCGCGGCGGCCTTCGAGGCCGCGCACAAGGCGCTCTACGGCTTCACCCTCGACGCGCCGATCGAGCTCGTGACCTTGCGCGTCGAGGCGACCGGCCGCATGCCCGAGCCGCCGCGGCCGACGCTCGTCAAGGGCACCGGCGCGCGGATGCGCGACCAGTTCCCGGTGCATTTCGAGACCGGCGTGGCTCAGGTCCCGCTCTACGAGCGCGCGTCGCTCGGCGCCGGCGACTTCATCGCGGGGCCGGCCATCGTGTCCCAGCTCGACGCCACGACGCTGGTGCTGCCGGGATGGTCCGGCACTGTCCATCCGTCCGGCGCGATGCTGCTGGCAGCCGGCGGCTGAAAAGCTTACGGGCCGCCGCACTGCCAGGACTGCCAAACACCGTGGCAGTGATTTGTTGCAGACAGACAGGCGTTTTCTGCGATTCCTGCCACTCTGCCCGCACCCCCCGGGCCCACCCTGGATTACCCCTGGCCCGGGATCGTCGACGCGATGATCCGGCCGCGCAGCGGCGATCCGCTGGAGCGCGAGGCCGGGCGCGCCGCCGAGGCCGTGCGTCTGGGCCTGATCACGCCCGAGTCCCAAACCGTCCCACGGCCTGAACGCCTCCAAGACCGATAGCATCGGCATCGAAGGCCCTTTCAGTCCCAAATCCGCGACACCCCCACGGCGATTCCAAACTCTTTCGATCCGGCTCCTGTCCGCTTTGGGCGGCCTGGCTGTGAGGACCAGGGAGGCGCTTGGAGTCCACAAGAGTCCACTCGGCAGTGGACCGGTTCGATATCGATGGAATCGGCGTTTCAGGCCCGGAGTCCACGAATCCACCCATTCTGTCCCAAGCGAAAAACACCCCTGTTCAAGGCTGGCCGCAAATCCCCCTACCCACCCTTGGACACGGAAAGCTGGACGCGCGCATGGTCCGCCGGCGCGACGACGCAGCCGCGCGGCGACAGGCAAGCACTTGGTGAATTGGAACGCGGAACTCATGGCGTGCCAATTTTACCGCGCGCCGCACCTAGTCACCTATTATGGGCAATGGCTCTCGCTATTCCTCAGGCAAGCGCAGCCTGAAGGTCGGGTCCAATGCCCAAGGAGTCTGGCTCAAGGCACGCCTTATCCACAGGCTTTTGGCGATTTCCCTCGCGCAACAAAGGGGTGCTTGGAGTTGACGACGGGGCTCGCGCGCGAAGCGCCGAGTACGGGGCGAAGTGAAAGCCACTGACTACGCATAACCGATGCCTTGGTGAGGGAGTTAACGGCCCCGAAGAGGAGCTCGGCGGCGGCCGCGACTTCGTAAGCAGGCCTTAACTTCGCAGGTTGGGCATGGGTGTGAGAATCCGTTTGCGGTGCGGAGCGAGAATCGGTACAACGACTTGTGGCCCTGATATGACAACGGCCCCGCAAGGCGTCTTACCCACGCCTAGGGAGCCGTCATCTGGGCTCGGCGGAGTGTGCAACTCCGAAGCCGAAAAGGACGTCGATGGGATGCATCGGCGCCACGAGTACCCGTGGCTAATATACATCCCCCCGGCCCCCCTTTCAAGAGTTGCGCTTTGACGCGAGGCTGCGATGCCCCCTCCGCATCGTCGTCAGCCGCGCCGCAGCAAGCCGGATAAACCGCGGATTCAACCGCCGCGCCGTGATCCGACTCAACCTCGGCGTTGGCCGCGTCCTCGGTACCCGCTGAGGCTCTGAGGCGCATAAATCATTACCCGGTGGCGGCCGAAGTCGCCACCGGGCCCCTTCACCGGAGATGCCCATGTCAGAGCACCCAAAGCAACGTGCTCAAAGCGCGATTGAGTTTCCGTACCGGGATCTTGAATCCAGCATCGGCGTCGCGAAGGCGATTGCAGATGCGGGCAATGGCGGCCTGTCCTCGGAGCAACTCGCGGCAGCGCTGAAGAATGCGGAGGCGGGTAATTTCTACAATCGAGTCGCGAGCGCGCGCATGTTCGGCCTAGTCACAAGCGGACGCGGTCTGCCCTACAAGTTGGCCCCACTCGGCTACGCCATCCTAAGCACCGATGGCCGCAAGCAGAGAGATGCGCGCGTGAAGGCATTTCTTGAAGTGCCGCTCTATCAGAAACTGTTCGACACCTTCCGGGGGGAACCGCTGCCTCCACGCCCGCATGGACTGCAGCGAGTGCTCATCGGCTTTGGCGTTCCTATCAAAGTAGCCGACAGGGCTCGTCATGCGTTTGAGCGATCTGCGCGGTTCGCCGGTTTTTTTGACGCCGGCGAAGACCGCCTCACACTCCCGGCGCTGGACGCCAAACCCGTGCTGGCTCGCGCAATCGAGACGCCCAAGTCTTCGCCCTCATCGGCGACGCCCGATACTGTGATCAATGACGGTGACACAACGACCATCTTCCAACTCAAGCAGGCTGACATGCACCCGTTCGTACAGGGATTGCTCTTAGAGATTCCTAAGCCCGGCCAGCCGTGGCCGCTGGCCGACCGCGTGGAGTGGCTTCGCGCGGCGGTACACAATTTCAATCTGATCTACAAGAGTGACGGCGAAATCACCATCAGCGGTACGCCGAAGGCCCCGCCAAAGTCAGCGCAGCCCGCAACTGCTGCTCCCGGCGCCGGTGGCGGACACCCGGCGACCGCTACAGAACGGTCCGCAACGCGCAGCGCGATAGACGATGACTTTGCTCCGCCGCCCCGCGCTCGAGGAAAAGCGGGAGACCTGGACGACGATATCCCTTTCTAATGATCGTAAGCTGCGCCCATAGCTCAGGGCATCAGCCGCTGCTGGTCGAGGTCATTGAGGGTCAACTATTCCTGAGTTGAGAAAGAAATCGCGGTCCTGACGCGTGGCTTGCACCCTGGTCTACGCCGCCTTCTTCTCTGGCTTCACTGGCGGCCCGATTTCAAGCGCCTCATCAGGCGCCGGCCTCTGCATCGCTACGGCATCCTCGATCGAGCTGCCGCTCAGCCATCGCTGAACATCCTCAGCCGTCATCAGCAGAACCGGCATAGCCTGCTCATGGACGGCTTGAACGACGCCATTGGGCTCGGTCGTCATGATCGAGAACAGCGTGTGATCGCCGACATTGGGCGTCTTCTTCGTACCGCGGTCGCCCGTCCAAGGCCGCCAGATCCCGGCGAAGAAGAACGGCAGCTTGTCGGCGCGCGTGAACCAGCGCCACATCATGTTGCCCTTCGGCGTGTTCTTGTCCGGCTCGGCGAACGCTGACGCGGGCACGATGCAGCGATGATCGCGATCGAGCCATTGCTTCCATTGGCTGTTCTTCAGCGAGCGGAAGTTGGTCCCCCAGCTGGCGCCCGGCTTGTACTTCGGGAAGCCCCACAGCATGTCCTCGCGCACGACGTGCTCGCCGTTCTCCAGGACGACCACCGGCGCGCGCTTGTTGGGATAGACGTCCTCGATCGGCTCATTCTGACGCCGCTGTCGCTCGAGCCATTCCGACCACGTTGTGCCAAGGAATTTGAAGTGCAGCATGAGCGCCTGCATTTCCTCGGCGCTCATCTTGTAGGTGTAGAGGTTGCACATGGCCTAGACCTAGCGGCTCTGGGTGAATCTCGGAAATCAAATGTTCTCGTATTGTTCTCATCCGTCAAGACATGTAGGAGTCCAGTCCTTGTCGCTTACGGAGGACGCCATGGACCCAGCCAACGACGACGCAAATCCTTCAAAGCCCAAGCGCCTGTCCACGCTCCTTCTCTTAGCGAATCCGCTGCCTCCAAGCTTCAGGTCACTTCTGCGCGCACTGCACCTGGCGCCTGTCCATGGCCTCGGCCTCGATCGACTCGACGTTGAGCGCGTCGAAGCACTTTGGGAGATGCTGGAGGACGACTCGACGGCGCATGGTTTCGTCCTCGCTCGGCGTGACGGCCGTCGCTGCTATCTCCAGTACATCGCAGCCTATGATGAAGACGACGTGACGGAAGACGTTCTGGCCTTGCCCATGGGGGATGAGCTCTATCCTCGGTTCAACAGCAACGACGGCATTGTCTGGGATGACGAGGTCGAGGATCTGAACCGGCTCCTCTCTGCCTAGCCTCACGCGACATTCCAGAAGAGAGAGGCGCCGCCGTGAGAAGGCGCACGAACACGCACGCCGAAAGGCGACGACGCCTGCCGTTCGTCGTCGTGATCGACCGAGCAGAACCGTTTTGCAAGGTTGACCGCGACGAGATCGACGCCGAGTGCCGACGCATTACGAACGGTGCCGAGTTCTATCACACGATGGCGCGTTTCGAGCGGGGATACCGCCATGTCGTGCACTTCGGGTCTGCGCATCAGGCCGATGCATTCGATAGAGTTGCGAAGGACCGCAAGTTCGCCACGCGCCCCGTCCCTCAGTTCGGACCTCCCGAGCATGAAAAGCAGGCGTTCCGCGAAGCCGCGTTGCTTTGGGGCTTTCGCACCGGCGCTATCCGGCGTGTGCTGCGGGCCTACCGGGACGGACCTGGCTCACTCATGCAGCGCGACGGCGCCGCTCGCGACGTGTTGCGCGCGTACAAGATGCCTGAAGGCCACGGCGACATCCTGCATGTCTTCATCGAATGGGTGGTTGAGCACCATCCGCATTGGTTCAATCACCGGCGCCATCCAGGGTACCTGCCTTTCGATGAGTTCCATTGGGTGATACCGCAGGAAGCCTATCCTCACTCTGACGACTAGGAGCGGCCTGCAGAGCGTCCGCCTTATCAACCGCTACTAGTGCCTGTTCCTCGTCGGCCCTGGCGAAGGGCCTGCGAAAGTCGCGGTTCGACCTCCTCCTGAAAGAACCGGCTCAGCTCCTGTTCGATCACGAGCAGGACGGTCGGGCTGACTGGATTCGACTCCTCCGCCGCTCGGTTGATCTCCAGCCGATCCGGGCGCTTGTAGACCCACATCAGCGGCAGCTCCGGCCCCTCGGGCAGCGCGCGAGCATCTATCAGGCCGAAGGCTTCGGCACCCAAGTCGCGCGCCAGCGCCCATGGCCCGCGTGTCTCGAAGCCGAGGTCGGCCCAACTCAGGGTGAGAGAGGCGGTCGTCCGGTCCAGTTGCGGGACCTCCACCGTCCGCTTTGCAAGGACGCCGTTCATGGACCTTCACCGCCTAGCGATGCGCGTTGGCGTAGGCGCTATCGGGATACAGCCGGATCGCCGTCTCATGAAGCCAGTGCGCGATGGCGCCGCTGTCTTTCCAAATACTCTCGTCCTCGAACGTCCCCACGGCCTCGATCCCGTTCACGTCGTCTCCGATCCAGACGTGGAATGAACAGAACGGAAAAGTCTGGAGGCCGGCGCTGATTTCGCTGTCAAGCAGTTCGCAGAGGACGCGTTGGAGATCCCGGCGCGGCGCGGAAGGCGGCACAGAGCCGATCTTCGCAGCGGAGGCGAAAATCTGTCGCTTCGCGAGGTCCACCATCTCATTCGGAGTGCCGGAAACGACGCGATCGATGCCGGTTTGGTCTTTCGCCATAGGTCTGGGCTCCTGAGAGAGAGGAGCCCACCGCGCCCAGAGAGAAAACGGTGGGTCCTCCCAGGTTGCCGGGCTGCAATCCCGTGCCCGGCAGTTTTTGAACGCGGGGCCCAGCGACTCCGTTGCGCAACAGGTCTGCTGCGCGTCCGTTGACGCTCCGGAGGACCGATGGCCGGACGGCGTCGACCCGGCGGCAAGGCCGCGCCGGGCTTCATTCCCGAACTCGACCCGATGGAGGCTCAGTCGCCGCCGACAACTGCTGGCTGGGTGCACGAAGTGAAATGGGACGGCTTCCGTGCGCAAGCGCACCTGCGCGATGGCAAGGTCACGACTTATTCCCGTAGCGGCCTCGACTGGACAGAGCAATTCGACACGATCAGCGAGGCCGTTGCGAAGCTCAAAGCAAAGAGTGCGGTGCTGGACGGCGAGGTTGTCGTGATCGGACCGGGCGGCAAGCCCGACTTCCAGGCGCTGCGCCGTAACCTCAACAAGCACTCGCCGGACCTGCAGTATTGCGCCTTCGATCTGCTCGAGCTGAACGGGAAGGACCTGCGGGGCCGGCCACTGATCGAACGCAAGGCCGCACTGGCAAAGCTGCTGGCAAAGGCGCCCGATCGGGTTCGCTACGTCGAGCACTTCGAGACCGACCCGCGTCAGGTCATGGAAGCGGCCTGCAAACTGGGGCTCGAAGGGGTCGTCTCAAAGAAGACGGACTCGGCCTACAAGCCAGGGCGACAGGGAACGTGGGTGAAGTCGAAGTGCCGGCTCACCGATAACTTTCCGATCATTGCCTTCGTCGAAAAGCTGGGAGCAAAGCCACGGCGGGTCGCGTCGTTCTACATCGGCAGGCGCGACGGCAAGAAACTGCTGTACGGCGGCAAGATCGAGAGCGGGTACACGCTGGACGAGGCGCAGGAGATTCGAGAGGCGCTCGATCCCTTCATCCGGAAGGATTCGCCACTCGACGAGACGATCGACAAGCCGAAGGCGACCTGGGTCGAGCCCGTCGTAGAGGCAGAAATCGACTACCGCTCCAAGACCGATGCCGGTCTGGTCCGGCACGGATCATTCAAGGGGCTGCGGGACGATCTAGCGACCGTCGAGATTCCCAAGCCGCCGGGGCCGGCAGTGAAGAAGCACGCGGAGAAAGTCGAGAAGCCGGGAGGCAATCGGTATGCAGCCCCGCAGAACATGCTGCAGCTCCTGCATGCCGCCGTCGCGCCGGATGTCGACGCTCTCGAAGCGTACTGGCGAAAGGTCGGGCCGGAGGCGCTGAAGTATCTCGGCCGGCGGCCCCTCAAGCTCGTGCGCCGTGTCGGCAGCAGGATTTTCTATCACAAGCAAAAGCTGCCGCCGATCCCCGAGGAGGTGCACAGCCTCAAGATCGAGAAGCGCGAGGGCGGTGAAGGCGTGCGGGTCTGGGTGGATAGCGTCGATGGCCTTGTCGCGCTCTCGCGCGGACTGGAAGCCGTCGAGCTGCACCCATGGAACGCGACCGTCGATGACATCGAGCTCGCCGATCAGGTCGTGCTCGATCTCGATCCGGGCGACGGCATCGAGCTCCCCTTCGTCGTCGACACTGCCCTTCGCGTCCGCGATCTGATGGAAGAGATCGGCTTGAAGCCTTGGCCGAAGGTCACTGGCGGCAAAGGCTATCACATCATGGCGCCCCTGCCTGAGCGCGTGACCCACGACAAGTCGCACCGCTTCGCACAGGAGCTAGCCCGTCAGATCGCCGGAAAGGATCATCGCTACACGACATCCGCCTCAATGAGCCAGCGTTCCGGCCATCTCTTCATCGACTATCTGCGCAATGGGCGTGGATCGACGGCGGTTGGAACTTGGTCGCCAAGAGCGCGACCAGGCTTCCCGATCGCACGACCAGTCTCGTGGAAGCAGGTAGAGCAGCGGATCGACCCGGCCGAATTCACCATCACCTCGCCCAACCGGGCCAGGGTGCGGCGTTAACGCTCCTCCTTCAGCTTCTCGGCCAGCCACACCTTCATCAGCGACTGATAGGGAACGTCGCGCTTGTTGGCTGCCACCTTGATTCCTTCCAAGAGCGACCGTGGCAATCGTAGCGAAATCGCCGTGGTGGATGGCTTGAGGTTTGGCAACCGGACGCGTTCGCCCTTGCTCCAGTCGACGAAGCCCGTCGAATCCTGCCGTTCCCAGAAGCGGCGCTCTTCCGCCTCACTGCTGAATTTCGGAATGGCTCTCAATTTCGGCTTTGGCATAGCGTTTCGACTCTCTTGCGCAACCGCGTGCCGCTCGGTGGATCGTCGTTAACCTGCATTTCGGATTTGTAGGTTAACGCGCAGGCAATCTGGAACCAGTTATACGCCATCCGCGGAAACGTATAACTTCCTCAAGTTCGCAGCCCGCGCAAGATCACCGCGTTGAGGCGCCGGGCGAAGGCCGCGGGATCGCTCGGCGGGCAAGCGCCATACCGGCAACGCACAGGGCCGGAATCGCACGAGCGACGCGTCTAGTCGTCCGCGGTCGCCATTGTCGCCGCACTCTCAAGACACCCAAGGAAACGGTCCCCCGCGCCTGCGCCCTTATCGCTGCGGCTATAGGCATCGTAGCAGGAGTCCATGCGGCCGACGGCAGCCGTGCGCACTGCATTGCCGCGCGACAGATGGATCAGCGCGGGGCGCATGCAGTTGTACATGTTGTCCGGTTCCGCATTGCCATAGCGCGCGTAACAGGAGCCAATCTTGCTCCTGGCCTCACCATCGGACGAGAACACCTGCGCGCTCGCGGCGACCGGCAACAACAACAACAGGGCTGCCCCCAGAGCTGGCCTCAACATCTACCTCTCTTCGTTCGGTGAGGCGGAAGTATGAGCGCCGGCATGCCCTCTGTCCTGTGGAAGCACCGCCGGAGCCCGCATCAGTGCGGAAGCGCGCAAGCCTTCGTGCGTCGGAAGGCCACAAGGAATGGACCTCGACAGCTCACAGCAGATGGCGTCAGGAACGCGATCCGCGGCGCATGGGTGTCGCTGTCGTCAACCAGATGCAGAAGAGCCCTGCAGGGCGCGGTTTCGGTTCCTGCGGCGCTCGTGGATCGTCGTTATCCTACATTTCGGATTTATAGGTTAACGCTGCCGGCGACAGAAGCTGGACGTGGGCCGGCAGCGTCTGCCGGCCGGGTCGCAGGCCATCCTGCACGAGCTCAGCCCAGCCCGCGCACGATCAGCGCGTTCAGCCGCCGCGCGAAGGCCGCCGGATCGCTCGGCACCTCGCCGTCGAGGATCTGCGCCTGGGCGAGCAGCAGCGCCGACAGGTCGGCGACGTCGCTCTCCTTCTTCTCACCGACCGAACGCGCAAGCGCCTTGACGAGGTCGTGGCGCATGTTGAGCTCGAGCACCGGCTTCGCGCCGCTGCCGCGCTCCTGGCGGGCGAGCAGCCGTTCGAGCTCGCGGTCGCGGCCGCCCGCCGCCGCGACCAGGCAGGCGGGGCTGTCGGTCAGGCGCTGCGAGGCGCGCACCTCGGAGACCTGCTCGCCAAGCGCATCCTTCACCGCCTTGAGCACGTCCTTGTCGGCCTCCGAGGCCTCGGGCGCGGCGGCATCCTTGTCGAGCAATGGCACCAGGCCGAAGTCGACGTCGCCCTGGCTCAGCGACTTCAGCGGCTTGCCCTCCCAGTCGCTCGGCATGATCGTCCAGAAGGCATCGATCGGATCGGCCAGCAGCAGCACCTCGATGCCGCGCGCCCGGGCGGCCTCGAGCTTGGGATTGGACTTCAGCCGCTCGAGGCTCTCGCCGACCAGGTAGTAGATCTCGGTCTGGTTGGGCTTGAGGTCGGCGACGTACTGCCTGAGCGAGCGCGGCTCGTCGGAGGCGGTCGAGGCGAAGCGGCAGAGGCCGAGCAGCTGGGCGCGGCGCTCATGGTCCTCGTACAGGCCCTCTTTCAGGACCGGGCCGAAGGCCTCCCAGATCTTCTTGTACTTGTCGGCGTCCTTGTCCGCCGTGCTCTCCAGCTCGCCCAGCACGCGGCCGGTGACGGCATTGCGGATCGCCGTGACCTGCGGGTTGTTCTGCAGCATCTCGCGCGAGATGTTGAGCGGCAGGTCCTCGCTGTCGATCACGCCGCGCACGAAGCGCAGGTACGCCGGCAGCAGGTCGGCGTCGTCGGTGATGTAGACGCGCCGGACGTAGAGCTTCACCCGGCCCTTGCGCGCCGGGTCGGCCAGGTCGAACGGGCGCAGCGTCGGCACGAACAGCATCACCGCGTAGGACTGCCGGCCCTCGGCACGGTAGTGCAGGGTCAGCGCAGGCTCGTCGAAGGCGTTGGCGATCGACTTGTAGGCCTGGGTGTAGTCCTCGGGCTTCAGCTCCGATTTCGAGCGCTGCCACGGCGCGGACGCGGCGTTGATCTGCTTCGCCTCGCCCTTCTTGTCGCCCTCGCCCTCTACGAGCTCGATCGGGAACAGGATGTGGTCTGAATAGGTCCGCACGATGCGCTCGAGCTCGAAACGCTCGGCGTATTTCTTGGCGTCTGGCTTGAGATGGAGCAGCACCTCGGTGCCGCGCGGCACCCGGGCCGCCTGCTCCGCGCTCGCCGGCATCACCTCGAAGCCGGCGCCGCCCTCGGAGCGCCAGACCCAGGCCTCGTCGCTGCCGGCGCGGCGGCTCGTGACCTCGATCCGGTCGGCCACCATGAAGGCGGAGTAAAAGCCGACGCCGAACTTGCCGATCAGGCCGCTGCCCTCCTTGGCGCCGTCCTTCGCCCCCTCCTTGGCCCCCTCCTTGGCCTCGGCGAGGCCCTGCAGGAACGCCTTGGTGCCCGAGCGGGCGATCGTGCCGAGATTGTCGATCAGCTCCTGCTGCGTCATGCCGATGCCATTGTCGGCGATGCTCAGCGTGCCGGCCTTGGCGTCGGGGGTGAGGCGGATCGCCAGGCGGTCGTTGCCGGCCAGGAGCTCGGGCCTGGCGATCGCTTCGTAGCGCAGCTTGTCGCACGCGTCGGAGGCGTTGGAGATCAGCTCGCGCAGGAAGATGTCGGTCTCGGAATAGACCGAGTGCACCATGAGGTTGAGGAGCTCGGCCACTTCGGCCTGGAAAGCGTGGGTCTGGCCAGGGGATTGGGGTGTCTTTTGGTCGGTCATGGCGCGCGGAATTTGGGGATTCTCCGTCGCGGCATCAAGCGTCCTGTGCGCTAGACTGTCGGCAACAGGGATGGAAGCGATGCGAACCGGTGCCGACTACCGCAACAGCCTGCGCGACGGGCGACGGGTGTTCATCCTGGGCGAGGGCCAGGTCGACGACGTGACGACCCATCCCGCGACCCGGGCGATGGTGGAGCAATACGTCGCCTGGTACGACCGCCATGCCGATCCGGCCTGGAAGGACACGCTGTTCCGGCCGGACGGCGCGGCGGTCGACTACCTGGTGCCCCGGACGTCGGACGACCTGGTGCGCATGGGCCGCTGCTTCTCGGCGACGACCTTCCTCAGCGCCGGCAACATCACCCATACGCCGGCCTACGGGCACATGATCGCCCTCGGTATGCTGCATGCGGTCGGCCTGCGAAAGGCATCGCCCGAGCAGATCGCCAATGCCGAGGCCTACCGTGCCGGGATCGCCCGCACCGGCCGGTTCCTGACCTTCGCCGCCGGGGCTGCCCCGATCGGCTTCCGGATGCGCGACAATCCGGCCGACCGCGTCGCGATCAGGATCGTCGGTCGCTCGGAGGCCGGCGTCACCCTGCGCGGCAAGATCGGGATGCACACCAGCCCCGCCTTCGCCGAGGACGTCTATATAGGTGCAGTGAACGGCGCCGACCTGGACGGCCATCGGGCGACCTTCGTGGTGCCGGTGAATGGGAAGGGCGTCACCGTGATTTGCCGCCATCGCGCGACCCGCGACGACAATCCCGTCACCTCGCCGCTCAGCACGCAGTTCGACGAGCTTGACGGGCAGATGTGGCTCGACGACGTGGTGGTGCCGTGGAACCGCGTGTTCCTGACCGACATGTCGCCCGAGCCGGTGGCGCGCTGGCTGTTCTGGCACCAGCTCTATTGCTGGCTGTCGAAGGCGGAATTCACCCTTGGCCTGGCGCTGGCCTGCGCGCAGGCGATGGGCCTGCTGCAGCACGAGCTGACGCTCGATTACCTGCTCGACCTGATCACCGACGTGCAGACCGTGCGGGCCTGCCAGACCGCGGCCGAGCGCGATCCGGAGATGACGGCGGACGGCTACTGCTCGCCCAACCAGAGCCATCTCGCGGCCGGCAGCATCGCCATGCTGAAGGCGCGGCGGCGGATGGCGGAGATCCTGCGCATCCTGCCGGGCTCCTCCCTCGTCGTGGCGCCGAGCGACAAGGACCTCTCCGACGCGGCACTCGCCAAGGGGCTTGAGGAGTCGTTCGCCGGCGGCGGCTACACGGCCCGTCAGCGCGCCGCGCTGCTGCAGCTCGCCTGGGACCATGTCGGCTCGGCGCTCGATCACCGCGAGCACGTGTTCGAGCTGCATGCCAATGGCGGCGAGTTCTCGTGGCGCGGGCGGCTGCGGCGCAGCTTCGACCGCTACAACGAGCTCGCCAACGCCGTGTTGAAGCATATCGACGGGCCGATGCCCGCCGTGAATCTCGACGCCCTCCGCGAGGCGCCCCTGGCCGCCCGCCGTCCCGTCGCGCCGCCACGGCCGGGCGAGCGATAGGGAGAGAGTCCGTATGAACGTGTTCAGTTCGATCGCGGTGCAGCCCGCCGTCGAGGTGCTGTTGCCGGACTTCATCAAGCACAGCGGCGTACAGCCACAGTTCACGTGGAATACCGCGCCGGCGCTGATCAAGCGCCTGCAGGCGGGCGAGACCGCCGACCTGCTGATCCTGAACCGCGCGGGCATGGATGCGATGCAACGTGAGGATCGCATCGAAGCGGGCTCCGAGGTCACGCTCGCCCGCTCGGCCGCGGCGATCGCCGTCAAAGCGGGGGCGCCGCATCCCGACATCGCCACGGCCGAGACGCTGAAGCGGACGCTGCTGGCCGCGCGGGCGATCTCCTACAGCGATCCCAGGGCCGGCGGAGCGAGCGGCATCCATTTCGCCAAGGTGATCGAGCAGATGGGCATCGCCGCAGAGGTCAACGCCAAGAACCGCTTTCCGCCGCCGGGCGGCCTGTGTGCGCGCTTCCTGTCGACGGGCGAGGTCAAGCTCGCGATCCAGCAGGTGCCGGAGCTGAAGCAGGTCGCTGGCATCGAGGTCGTCGGCCCGCTGCCCAAGCCTTACGGGCTGGTGACCGTGTTCGTCGCCGGAATCGGCAAGGCGAGCCCGAAGGCGGCCGAGGCCCGGGCGTTGCTCGACTTCCTCCGCACGCCGAGCGCCGCCCAAGTCTTCCGCGACAAGGGCCTCGATCCGGCCTAGCAGGCTGTTGAAGAAGTCGGTTAACGGCGAGCGATGAAGGCAATGTCATCACCGTTGTCGAGGGAGATCTCGCCCTTGAGGGAACCGTCGTCCTGCAGTTCAGCCCAGCCGCGGCCGCCGGCCG
>Ga0209062_1001224_pt1 | contig 49318 bp, 48 predicted proteins | sample Coa_R2_2_FD_187158 | JGI IMG/M metagenome (GOLD analysis project Ga0209062, IMG submission 187158) | Surface soil microbial communities from Centralia Pennsylvania, which are recovering from an underground coalmine fire - Coalmine... | ecosystem: Environmental > Terrestrial > Soil > Unclassified... | reverse complement strand
GCGAGACCAAGCACCTTGGGCACCCGGCCCTTCACCAGCACGTTGAGGTTCAACGGAATGCGACTTTCGAGCTCGGTCAGCCGGAACAGCGATTCCATCAGCAGTGCGGGATCGACGGTGCGCGATTTCGGCTCGATGACGAGGCGGATGTCCTTGGCCGATTCGTCGCGGACGTCCCCGACCAGCGGCAGCTTCTTCTCGTTCAGGAGCTCGGCGATCTTCTCGACCAGCCGCGACTTCTGCACCAGCCACGGGATCTCGGTGATGACGATCTGCCAGGTGCCGCGGGCGCCCTCTTCCTGGATCCATTTGGCGCGGGTGCGGAACGAGCCGCGACCGGTGGCGTAGGCTTCCGCGATCGATTCCTTGGAGTCGACGATGATACCGCCGGTCGGGAAATCCGGGCCCTTGACCCAGCGCATCAACGCGCGAGACTTCGCCGTCGGCTTCTCGATCAGATGCAGCGCGGCATCGCAGAGCTCGGCGGCGTTGTGCGGCGGAATGGAGGTCGCCATGCCGACGGCGATGCCCTGCGCGCCGTTGGCGAGCAGGTTCGGGAAGCCGCCGGGCAGCACCACCGGCTCCCTGGACTGGCCGTCATAGTTGGGGCGGAAGTCGACCGCGTCCTCGTCGATGCCGTCGAGCAGCAGCTGCGCGACGTCGGTCATGCGGGCTTCGGTGTAGCGGTAGGCGGCGGCGTTGTCGCCGTCGATATTGCCGAAATTGCCCTGGCCGTCGACCAGCGGATAGCGCGAGGAGAAATCCTGCGCCAGGCGGACCATGGCGTCGTAGATCGCCTGGTCGCCATGCGGATGGAACGAGCCCATCACGTCGCCGACGATCTTGGCCGACTTCTTGAACGCCGAGGTCGGGTCGAGCCGGAGCAGCCGCATGCCGTAGAGGATGCGCCGGTGCACCGGCTTCAGCCCGTCGCGGGCGTCCGGCAGCGCGCGGTGCATGATGGTGGAGAGCGCATAGTTCAGGTAGCGCTCTTCCAGCGCCTCCCGCAGCGACACCTCGTCGATCCTGGACTTGTCCGGATCGGGCGGAATCAGATTTTTTCCCATGGCCTGCTGGTTAAACGCTCCGGATGCCCTCGGCAAGGCTTCGAATCACCGGCTTTTGCGGCCCGAATCGGGGGCGGAGTGGCCCGGCGGCGGACGGGTATTTTCAGCCCGTTCGGGCTCCGTTTTGGCGCTGGAACCCGGCTCGCATCCGCGGCGTTGCCCTCTTTTGAGAGGTTCGCAAGCGGTGAAGGACTTCTCGGACGCCGTTTTCCCTCCGGACGTCATCGAGCTCATGACGGCAGCGCTCGAGGGCGCGGTCGCCACGCTGCCGGAGCCGGTCAGCTCGACCCAGGTCAATGTGCTCGCCGAATCGATCCTGCGCACGGCGAGGGCTGGCGAGCGCGACGTGGCGGCGTTGCAACGGATCGCACTGATGGAGCTGCAGCTCGCGCCACGGGCGTGAGCCACACCGGCTAGGACGACGTCAGCGCTTTCTTGGCGCGTTCTCTCGTCACCGCGCCGATGAAGCCCTCCCGCGCATCCGAATGGTGCTGGCCGCGCGGCTCGAGCACATGGCGCGAGAGGAACAGGCCGGTGAGCCGGAAGCCGTCGAGCAGGTCCTGGTCGGAGAAGCCGTTCGCGGCATTGCCGTCCTCGCGCAGGAAGGGCGGCAGGCGCAACAGGCGGTCGCGCCAGGGCTCGCCGGCGCGGCGGGACACGGCGGTGCCCGATTTCGGCGAGACGTAGACCAGATCCTCGGTCTCGCCGGTCGCGGCGCAATTTTGCAGGTCGAGGCCGAAGCCGAGCTCGGTCAGCATCGCCAGCTCGAAGCGGACGAGATGAACGGCCGCGCCGCCCGCATCGTCGAAATCGTCGAGCGTGCGCTCCAGCATCTCGTAGATGTCCTCATGTGGATCGCGCTCCGGCAACAGCCGTGCGAGCGACGCGAGATGGGTCACGCCGTAGACGGCATGCGAGGCGGCAAGCAGGTCGGCGGCCCGCAGCCGCGTGCCTTCGATGGCGTACATGCCGAGGTGCTCGTCCAGCCGCGCCCGCCACACCGCGCGCACGCTGTTGCCGGGCTGCAGCCAGGGCCGCATCCGCGCGCTCGCGGCGCCCCGCACCAGCCCGAGATGGCGGCCATGCTCGCGGGTCAACAGCTCGACAATGGCGGACGCCTCGCCATGCCGCCGCACACCCAGCACGATGCCTTCGTCGGTCCATTCCATGGGATGAACGTATCACGCAGAAGGGCCTAAGCGAAGCAATGTCCAACTCCACCGTCATTCCGGGTTCGGTCCTGCGGACCGCCCGGAACGACCGGAAAAAACATCACGCGTTGAACCAGCCCTTGGCGTCGCCGGTGATGGAGAAATACAGCCCCAGTGCCGTCAGCAGGCAGGAGACGATCTCGATGGCGCTGTCGAGTCCGAGGCCGTTGTTGCCGATGACGTCGACCAGTGAGATCACCGACAGCACGAGGGCTCCGGCCAGCACCCAGCGCGGCCAGTTCTTGCGATGGCGGGCGGCGAGATGGACGAAATAGAACAGGACCAGGATCATGCCGAAGGCGAGAACCGTCGACGCCATGATCATGGAATCGGTCATCTCGGCGGTCGGCGTGCGGTCCTGGAAGGCGACCGACAGCGCGTCCAGCATCAGGGACATGTACAGCAGCACCTGGAACCGCAGCACATTGTTCGGGACGTTCATCGGGATCGGCAATTCATAGAACCAATCATTCCTTGGGAAACTCCAGCCCCATCTCGCGGTAGCGGTCGGGGTCGTCGCCCCAATTCTCGCGCACTTTGACGAACAGGAACAGGTGCACCGGCACACCCAGGATGTCCGCGATCTCCTTGCGCGCTTCGGCGCCGATCGACTTGATGGTGGCTCCGCCCTTGCCGAGCACGATCTTGCGCTGGCTTTCCCGCTCGACAAAGATGGTCTGCTCGATGCGTACGGATTTGTCCTTGCGCTCGGTCCAGCTGTCGGTCTCGACGGTGGATTGATACGGCAGCTCCTGGTGCAGCTGCTGGAAGATCTTCTCCCGGGTGATTTCCGCAGCGAGGCTGCGCATCGGCGCGTCCGACATCTGATCCTCGGGATAGAGGAACGGGCCGGTCGGCACGGCGGCGGCGAGCGCCTTGCGCAGATCGTCGACGCCATCGCCCGAGAGGGCCGAGATCATGAATGTGTTCGCAAACCTCAGCCGCTCATTGGCCGCCTGCGCCAGCGCCAGCAGCTTCTCGCGCGGCACCAGGTCGATCTTGTTCAGGACCAGGATCTTCTGATGGTCGACGGAGGCGAGCTTGCTCAAGATGCTTTCGGCCTCCTCGTCGAGCCCGCTTTTGGCGTCAATCAGCACGCAGACGAGGTCGGCATCATGCGCGCCACTCCAGGCCGTCTTCACCATGGCACGGTCGAGCCGGCGCTTGGGCGAGAAGATGCCGGGCGTGTCGACCAGGATGATCTGCGCGTTGGCTTCGATCACGATGCCGCGGATCAGCGCCCGCGTGGTCTGCACCTTGCGCGAGACGATGGTGACCTTGGAGCCGACCAGCGCATTGACGAGCGTCGACTTGCCGACATTGGGCGCGCCGATCAGCGCCACGAAGCCGCAGCGCGTGGCTGCAGATGCGCTATCGGCAGGAACATCAGCCGTCATTGCCGCCGCCAACCCCTTCGCGCTCGATCATCACGGATGCCGCAACCTTTTCGGCTGCGCGCTTGGAGCTGCCGATCCCTTCGGCAGGCAACAGCCCCGGCAGGTCCACCGCGACACGGAATTGCGGGTCGTGATGCGGACCGGTGCGCTCGACCTCGCGATAGACAGGGGTCGGCAGACCCTTGCCTTGCGCCCATTCCTGCAGGACCGTCTTGGGATCGCGCAGCGGGCGGCGCGGCTTCTGCATCCGCTCGGTCCAGTTGCGCGCGACGAACTCGGCCGCGGCCGCATAGCCGCCGTCGAGATAGATCGCGCCGATCACGGCCTCGCACACATCGCCGAGCACCGATTTGCGCAAGCGCGCGCCGGCGCTGGCGCCGACCGCACCGAGCTTGATGTCATCGGCCAGCCCGAGCTGGCGCGCCACGTCGGCGCAGCTCTCCTTGCGCACGAGCTCGGCAAGGCGCTTGGACAACTCGCCCTCATCCGCATTGGGAAAGGCGCGATAGAGCATGTCCGAGACGATCAGCCCGAGCACGTGGTCGCCGAGAAATTCCAGCCGCTGATAGCTGTCGCCGCGTTTGCGCTGTGACTTGAGCGCCGACACATGGGTGAAGGCGGTGTTCAGAAGGTTCGGATCGGCGAAGCTGTGGCCGATCCGCGCCTCGAGCTCGGCATGCGCGGATTTGGCGCCAGCCTTGCTCGCATCCGCCTTGGCGCGGGGCTTGCTGCGCTTCTTCTTCGCGGTCTTGCGTTCACGCGCGGGCGCAGCCTCGGGATTTTCGCTTTCCGAAGGCGCGATCAACGCGGCGTTTATGTCAGGCGTGTCGTCGATCATCGCACGATTTTGAAAATGCGATTCCAGCGGACGGTCCACGGCCAGCGCCAGAACATCCAGGCATGCTCGTTTTCAGCAACCGAGAAGAAGATCAGCTGGGCGCGGCCGACGATGTTTTCGAGCGGTACATAGCCGACCGCCGACAGCACGCGGCTGTCGGTCGAATTGTCGCGGTTGTCGCCCATCATGAAGAAATGTCCGGGCGGCACCGTGTAGATGTTGGTATTGTCGTAGAAGCCGTTGTCGACGCAGTCGAGCGTCTCGTAGCTCACGCCGTTCGGCAGCGTCTCCTTCCAGCGCTTGACCCGCGCCGTCGCTTCCGAGCCGCAAGGGTCTTCGCCGATGAAGTCGCTCAGCCGCTCGCGCTGGATCGGCTGGTCATTGATGTAGAGCAGCCCCTCCTTCACCTGGATGCGGTCGCCGGGCAGCCCGATCACCCGCTTGATGAAGTCGGTGGAATCGTCCTTCGGCAGGCGGAACACCACGACGTCGCCGCGATTGGGCTCCGAGCCGAAGATGCGGCCCGAGAAGATCGGCGGCGACAGCGGAATGGAATAATGGCTATAGCCATAGGAATATTTGGAGACGAACAGATAGTCGCCGACCAGGAGCGTTGCCTTCATCGACCCCGAGGGGATGTTGAAGGGCTGAAACAGAAAGGTGCGGATGACGAGCGCGATCAGCAGAGCGTGAATGATGACGCGGACGGTTTCGCCCAGTCCGCTCTCGGTTTTGGTCGGAGATGTCACGCTCATCGCATCCTGATTCCGTCGCAGCCCACTGCTTCTCGCGGTGGCAGAAAATCCCCACGCGAACAGCGCCTCGCCTCGCGTCCCAAGGAATTGGTTCTGGTTTTTTGGCAGTGAGAGCCAATTCCGGCGCAAACCCGAATTCGCCCGTTGGAGTACCCGGCTTGGTTTTAGACGGTTGCGCGCTGCTTCGCAATCAAGCGCCGCATGAAAATCTTACAAGTAACTGGAATTATTCGACTTTTTTGTTTTTGGCAATTTACGTGGAGGTCGGCGTGGCGGCGCCCGCCGAAATCACCACAAAGGCCTGGGCCAAGGGCCAGTCGTCGGTGATCGACAGATCGATCCTCGGCTCGAGGCCGGGGGGCGTCAGCTTCTGCAGCCGTGCCAGCGCCCCGCCCGTCAGCCGCATGGTGGGCCGGCCGCCCGGCAGGTTGACCACGCCCATGTCCCGCCACCAGACGCCGAGCCGGATGCCGGTTCCGAGCGCCTTGGAGCAGGCCTCCTTGGCAGCGAATCGCTTGGCATAGGTGGCGACCAGCATCTTTTCGTTCTTGGCCCGGCGCGCCGCCTTGGCGCGCTCCTCGGCGGTGAAGATCCGTTCCAGGAATCGGTCGCCATGGCGCTCGATCACCTTGGCGACGCGGCGGATATCGATCAGATCGGAGCCGATGCCGATGATCATGCCTTGTTCCGCCCCCGGTCCATCGCCGCCCGCATGGCCTTCACCGTCGCGGCCAGGCCGACAAGGATCGCCTCACCGATCATGAAATAGCCGATATTGAGCTCGGCGATCTCGGGCAGCGCCGAAATCGTCTCGGCAGTGGCATAGTCGAGCCCATGGCCGGCATGGACCTCAAGCCCGGCCGATTTTGCGAGTCTGGCGCCGGCCACGATCCGCCGCCACTCGGCCTCGGCCTTTTCGGCATGGCCGTCGACCACGGCATCACACCAGGCCCCGGTGTGCAGTTCCACCACCGGCGCGTGCAGCTTCGCAGCCATCTCGATCTGGCGGGGGTCGGCGGCGATGAACAGCGACACCCGGATGCCGCCGTCCGTCAGCCTGGCGATGAACGGGCCCAGCGCATTGTGCTGTCCGACCACATCGAGGCCGCCCTCGGTCGTCAGCTCCTGGCGCCGCTCCGGCACCAGGCAGACGGCGTGTGGCTTGGTGGCGAGCGAAATGCGCAGCATGTCCTCGGTCGCCGCCATCTCGAAATTCAAGGGCTTTGAAATCTCCGCCTTCAGCCGCGCCATGTCGGCGTCGCGGATGTGGCGGCGGTCCTCGCGCAAATGCGCGGTGATGCCGTCGGCGCCTGCCTCGATCGCGAGCAGCGCGGCGCGAACCGGATCGGGGCGCTCGCCGCCCCGCGCGTTACGCAAGGTGGCGACGTGATCGACATTGACGCCGAGGCGCAGCGGAAGAGCAGGCATGTCAAAACTCGCAGAAAACGATCGGGATCAGCCGTTCACGCGCTCGACCCGGGCGACCACGGATTTGGCGCGCAGCTGCGCGATAATAGCGCTGAGATGCTTGAGGTCATAGACCTCGAGATCGATGGTCTGCTCCGTGAAATCGGGCGAGCGGCGGTGCATGGTGATGTTGTCGATATTGCCGTCATGCTCGGCGATCACCGTCGCAATCTGGGCGAGGCTGCCGGGCTCGTTGACATTCTGGATGAAGATTCGCGCCGGGAACCGCTGCGGCGTGGTCTCGTCGACATCCCAGCGCACGTCGAGCCAGCGTTCAGGCTCCTCCTCGAAATCCTTCAGGGCCGGTGACTGGATCGGGTAGATCGTGATGCCCTCACCCGGCGTGACGATGCCGACGATGCGGTCGCCCGGCACGGCGCCGCCATTGGGGGCGAACTTCACCGGCAGGTCGGAATTGATGCCGCGGATCGGGATCGCCGACGGCCCCCGCGCGGGATCGGAGGGCGATCTCAGCGCAACGCCCTTCTTGGCGCCGTAGCGCGCACCGCGCTCCTCCTTGTAGTCCGGATACATGGCACGGGCGACGTTGGAGGCCTTCATCTCGCCGCGGCCGACGGCCGCCATTACGTCATCGATCGAGCTGCGCGCGAGGCGCGGCAGCGCGCCTTTCAGCTTGTCGTCGGCATAGTCGAGCTTGGCGCGCTCGAACAGGCGCTCGACGATGCGCCTGCCAAGACCCGCATATTGATCGCGCACGGCGGTGCGGGTGGCGCGGCGGATCGCGGCACGTGCCTTGCCGGTGCGCGCGAGCGCTTCCCAGGCCGACGGCGGCGCCGATTGTGCCTCCGAGGTCAGGACCTCGACCTCGTCGCCGTTCTGCAGCTCCGAGGAGAGCGGCGAGAACTTGCCGTTGATCTTGCAGCCCACCGCGCTGTTGCCGACATCGGTATGCACCGCGTAGGCGAAGTCGATGACATTGGCGTGCCGCGGCAGGGCGATCAGCTTGCCCTTCGGTGTGAAGCAGAACACCTGGTCGTGGAACAGCTCGAGCTTGGTGTGTTCGAGGAATTCCTCCGGATTGGCCCCCTCGGAGAGGATGGCGACCGTCGAGCGCAGCCAGGCAAAGGCATTGGATTCCCGCTTCAGCCGTTCGGTCGGTGAGCCCGAGCCCTCCTTGTAGAGGACGTGCGCGGCGATACCCAACTCGGCGACGCGGTGCATCTCCTCGGTGCGGATCTGCAGCTCGACACGCTGGTTGCCGGGGCCGATGACGGTGGTGTGGATCGAGCGGTAATCGTTCTGCTTCGGCGTCGAGATGTAGTCCTTGAAACGCCCCGGCACGACCGGCCAGGTCGTATGCACGATGCCGAGCGCGCGATAGCAGGCCTCCACGTCGCCGACGATGACGCGGAACGCGAAAATATCGGACAGCTGCTCGAATCCGATCGATTTGCGCTCCATCTTGGTCCAGATCGAGAACGGCTTCTTGCGCCGGCCGTAGACCTTCGCGCTCAGCCCGTTGGTGCGCAGATTGGTGGTCAGCTGGGCCTCGATCTCGCCGATCAAATTGCGGTTGCGCTCGGCCAACGCATCGAGACGCTGCTTCACCACCGCATGGGCTTCGGGATCGAGCGTACGGAAGGAAAGATCCTCGAGCTCCTCGCGCATCTCCTGCATACCCATGCGGCCAGCGAGCGGCGCATAGATGTCGAGCGTCTCTTCCGCAATGCGCTTGCGCGACTCCGGCGGCACGAATTCCAGCGTGCGCATGTTGTGCAGGCGGTCGGCGAGCTTGATCAGGAGCACGCGGACGTCGTCGGAGATCGCAAGCAGCAGCTTGCGGAGGTTTTCCGCCTGCTTGGCCTCGCGCGAGACCAGTTCGAGCCGCTTCAGCTTGGTCAGGCCCTCGACCAGCGCGCCGATCTCGGAGCCGAATATCTGGTCGATCTCGGCGCGCGTCGCCTCGGTGTCCTCGATGGTGTCGTGCAGCAATGCCGCCACGATGGTGGCATCATCGAGCTTGAGGTCGGTGAGGATGGCGGCGACTTCGAGCGGATGGGAGAAATAGGGGTCGCCCGAGGCGCGAGTCTGTGAGCCATGCGCCTTCATGGCATAGACATAGGCGCGGTTGAGCAGGTCCTCGTTTGTATCGGGGTTATACGAGCGGACGCGCTCGACGAGGTCATATTGCCGCATCATCCGCGCCCGCGACGTCTTGGGCGGCTTCACGGGCGACGTCGGGGCGGCCGCAACCGATTCGGTCGCAGCCAGCATCTGGGGTGGGCTCTGGCGCCGATACGCCATCGGGAAACTGCCTCTCAAACCTGGTCGCCGGACCTCCCGCGAGCGGCCCGGCGCGTCTGCCGCTCCCATTGTAACGCTGATCAGGCCGCCCGCCGATCACATCGGGGACAGATCAGATTGCGGATGTCCGGGAGCCGCGAAGGCTCTATGGTAACCACGAAAAGGCCAACAAAAGCAAAGGCCCGGATGCGATCCCGGGCCTTTTCTTTTGCGCTGGCAGCAACGAACCGAAACGAAACCGGCCTTGCCTATTCGTCCTCTTCGGGTTGCTCTTCCGGAGGCGCCAAACCCTCGAGTCCCTTCAGGAGCTCTTCTTCCGTCATGCGCTCGACCGCCACCTCGGTATCGTCGGCATCGACGCTGGCCCCGGCCGAGCCGATCAGGGGCACGGTATCGGGCTCCGGCTCGTCCACTTCCACGAATTTCTGCAGGGAATGCACCAGTTCCTCGCGCAAATCTTCCGGCGAGATGGTAGCGTCCGCAATCTCGCGCAGCGAAACCACAGGATTCTTGTCGTTATCGCGATCAACTGTTAGTTGTGAGCCGGAGGAGATCATCCGGGCCCGGTGGGCCGCCAGCAGAACCAGATCGAACCGGTTGTCTACCTTGTCAATGCAATCTTCTACGGTGACGCGCGCCATGGCTTGTCGCTCCGTTCTTTGAGGGCTCAAAATGCGGATTTTGTCGGCTAGTTATAGGGGCTGGTGCCAGTTCGCAAGACAAATTTGTGATTTGGCCCCTCCCCAGGCGTTTGCTAACGCCCTATTTAGACGTGCAAGACGGGCTATCCAAACGCCGCGACGATCGGTTTTGGACAAGAAAACGCTGTATTGCGTCGTCATAAACATACCTTTATTGCCCAAACCCCAGCTGAAGTGCGGTAATCTTACCGGAATGGGCCGCCGGGTGTCGGCAATATAAGTCTTGGCAGAATGAGTCCCGGCAGTACGAAAAGTCTCGGCAGTTCAGAATCCTGGCAGTGCTTTGAATGCGCGGTCGCTGCCTTCGCGCCAAAAATGGATACACCACTCAAGCGAGTAACCCACTGATGTCATCTACCACCAACAAGATCGCGCTCTTTATCGACGGCGCCAATCTTTACGCGACGGCCAAGACGCTCGGCTTCGACATTGACTACAAGCGCCTGCTCAAGGAATTCCAGGGCCGCGGCAATCTGGTTCGTGCGTTCTACTACACGGCGATTATCGAAGATCAGGAATATTCCTCGATCCGTCCGTTGATCGATTGGCTTGATTATAATGGCTACACCGTCGTCACCAAGGCGACGAAGGAGTTCATCGACGCCTCCGGCCGCCGCAAGGTCAAGGGCAACATGGACATCGAGCTCGCGGTCGATGCCATGGAACTCGCCGAGCATATCGACCAGATGGTGCTGTTCTCGGGCGACGGCGATTTCCGTTCGCTGGTCGAGGCCGTGCAGCGCCGCGGCGTTCGGGTGACCGTGATCTCGACCATTTCGAGCCAGCCGCCGATGATTGCCGACGAGCTGCGCCGTCAGGCCGACGTCTTTACCGATCTCGTGGAGTTGCAGTCGAAGCTCGGCCGCGATCCGTCCGAGCGTCCGGCGCCGCGCGAGCCGCGCCATCACGCGCCGCAATTCCTGCAGCGCGCGACGGCCGTGGCGCCTCGAGGCGGTGCCGATGAAGACTTCGACGATTGAGAAGCGCGCGGCAAACGGCAAGGTAACCGGTCAGGTCAACCGTCAAGTCGGCGGTCAGATTCCGCCGGCCGCGCTGCTCGCCACCGAGCCCGATCGCAATTGCGTGCTCTGCCCGCGGCTGGCCGACTTCCGCGCGCAGGCGCGCGCAAAGGAACCGTCCTGGTTCAACGGGCCGGTGTCGTCCTTCGGCGACCCGGACGCGCGGCTTTTGATCGTCGGGCTTGCGCCGGGACTGCAGGGCGCCAACCGGACCGGGCGGCCGTTCACCGGCGACTATGCCGGTGACCTGCTCTACGCGACGCTGCTGGGTTACGGCTTTGCACGCGGCCGTTACGAGGCGCGGCCCGATGACGGTCTCGTGCTGGTGGATTGCCTGATCAGCAATGCGGTGCGCTGCGTGCCGCCGCAGAACAAGCCGCTGCCGGCCGAGATCAACACCTGCCGCAGCTTCCTGAGCCTGACCATCGACGCCATGCCCCGCGTGCGCGCGATCGTGGCGCTCGGCCGCATCGCGCATGAGACGGTTGCGAAGGCCCTGAAGCTGCGCGGCTCGACCGTGCCGTTCGCACATGGCGCGGTCCATCAGGCCGGCCGCTTCAAGCTCTACGACAGCTATCACTGCTCCCGCTACAACACGAACACGGGCGTGCTGACGACAGAGATGTTCCGCAGCGTGTTTGCGAAGGTGAAGGCGGATCTGGATTAGGCCGGATCTGACTCTCTCCTTCGAAGGAGTGCCCGATCCGCGCCTGTTCTCGCCGGCAGTATCGCTCCGCGATCTTCGGCGGCTTCGGTCGGCATCTGAACTGCGCATTGCGGATTCGGGATTCATTGCTGGCGGAGGAACGGCGTCCCGGTCTCGTAGTGCCGCGGCAACACCTCAGGCTTGCTCGGCGAGCGAATAGCCTGGGAATAGCCTGTCGGTCGAGCGCGCGAGACGCTTGTCCGAGCCGGTTACGGCGTTCACATGCCCGAGCAGTTCGCCGGACGGACGATAGATGTTGGCACCTTTGAGGTCGTAGAGCTTTTTGCCTGCGAGGTCGAAAATCTCCGTGCCGACGACGACCGCCACGTGGATGCCGCGACTGTTAAAGATGTTGCCGGCCAAAATCGACCTCCCATTCCTGCGCCGGAGCGAAATGCTGCGCTCGTCGCGGCAGTGGCCGGATGAATCGCGTTGTTTGTCCTCGGCTGGATGTTCGCCTCAGTGCCGGCTCGCTTCCTTCGGAGGATGCAAATCGCCTTGAAGCCAGCGTCCAAGTGCTTTGGACTTCATCGGATCTTCATACGCGGCCAAGATCTCGAGGGCCTGATTGCAGACAGTGCATCTGAACGTATGCAAGTCGACGTCCCGCGCCCGAGCCGGCTCGATGCTGACAAGCATCATCGCAGCCTTGCATCTCGCGCAGGCCGGCCGACCGATGGCAGCGAACGGAGTGGCGGAAGCAACGCTCTGAGATTGGGCCATGAGGGCTTGCCTCTAGCGGCGGGAGCGCAACACTCTCTGTCACCGATGGATGCCTGTGTGGGGCGGTGATGTCATGATTATGCGCCCCAAGGGTCTCAAATGCGAATCAATTCGCCGGCGCCAAAAGGGCCAAGCGTAATCAGCCCCTCTTCGGTTTCGGCCGATCCACCCGCACCTCCCGGAACTCTTCAGGGCCCTTGATCAGGTTACCTTTCCGGCTGGCCTTTTCATTGCTCTCGGGCGTCGCAGCGGTCAGATTATCGATTGCTTTCGATGCCAGCTCCTTGGCCCGTTCTGCGCGCGCCGCCGATCCCTGCTTGGCTTTGCTCCGAACGGTGAGGCCGAGTTCGACCAGCCGGCGGACGGCCTCCGAGAGAGTCGTATCATTCGCGGTCGCCCACGCCTTAACCTCAGCAACCAGGCCGGTCGGCATTCGCGACGTAACAAGAGGATCGCGACCAGTCGTCGAGCTGTCGCGCCTCCGTTTCGATGTCGCCTTCATTGACTTCTTCATGGCTTTCGCGACAGGCCCGTGATGCATGATCGAACCGCTCGAGAGGCCGCTCGGCGCTGATTGGCTATCGACTGGGCCGCCATAGAGGAGGCTCACGGCAGCATCGGCAATGCGGCACACATTCTCCGCGCACACCCGCGCCAAACCACTTCCTTACTCAGGCGGCCTCAGTTCACCGCCAATCCAGCCCAAGGCGTTCGAATCGATCGGATCAGCAGGAGCTTGCGCTTCGTAAATCAGCCGGCATTTCAAGCAGCGAAGAGTCCTGTACTCGAAACCGGGCCTGCCCGATACAACGCGGAGGGTCTCCATGTGGGCTTTGCACATCGGACATCTCGGACGTACAGTTTCCCGCGGGGAAAGCTTGTTGATCAGTTGAGCGTCGGGCATCGGCACTCCCGGTTTGCGGGGCGGGAGCACAACACTCTCAGTCACCGATGGATGCCAGGGGCCGGGCGATGATGCGAAAAAGCCTACGCCAAATCGGCCGGGCCGTATACTGACAAATGCAGATGGGAACACGGCGCCGTGCAGCCGGCGCGGCTTCATCCATGCGCCACGAGCGGTCAGGCCCGCAGCAAAGCGGCTCGCGCCGCGGCCCGCGAAGCCCTCGACAAGAAAGCGATGGCTATCGCTGCCAAAAGGGCGCATGCTCCCTCAGCTTCAAGGCAGCGGCGATGGGGCGCTTCTCGAAAGGCAGGCACGCATGACCATCCGCTCGCGGCGGGAAGTCGTCATCTTCAAACATCCGTTCCGCATCAGGGGCATTGAGCGCCTCTTGCCCGAAGGCTCCTATGAGGTCGTCACTGACGAAGAGACCATCGAGGGGCTGTCCTTTGCCGTCTACCGCCGCGTCGCCACCATGATCATCGTGCCAGTCGAGGGCTCCCGCGGCACGAGCGTCGAGATGGTGCCGATCGGCTCGGTGGACCTCGCGGACGCGCAGCGCATCGATGCGAGTGCCTCCAATGACTGACGAACCGCTCGAGCTCGACAGGCACCGTGGCATGGCGGCACAAAAGGCGGTCGACCTCCGCCGTGCGCTGGCGGAAGCCGAAGATCATGCGAAGGAACTGCGCGAGCGGGAGGCCGTTATCGAACAGCATCTGCTGTCGGCAGTCGCCAATTCGTGGCCGGAGGCAGCCGCCAAGGCGCGCTATCTCCTCAATCTCTATGCCGCAAGCCTCTCGGAGCGGGACACCAGGCACCGCGCGCTGATCGCCGCTGTCTTCGACGATTTCGCCAGGCTGACCGGAGACAAGTGACCCGGTCGAAGTCGCCGCTGCTGCCTTCCGCGCAATTCCCCATCCGCAGGCGCGATGGCATGGGCTTTCGAAAGCGCGGTGGACGATACCGGAAGGAGGAAGCGCATGGCCCTGACAAGCGGCCGATTTATCGGCTACGAGTACGAGCGGATGATCGTGTTATTCTCGATGCTGGACGGCAAAAAGGAAGTTGCCTGCGCGATCACCACGTCTGCCATGGACGGGCTGGAGCGCGAGGCGCGGCCGAAATTCGACGAGCGCGAGGCGCAATTCATGCGGCTGCGGGCCCGCATCGAAGCCTGCGCCGACGGCAAGTACTGCGCTGCCGAGCTCGAAGGCTCTCCCCCTGGCATCGTCCTGCGCGGGATCGACTTTCGCGACCGGAGCTAGGGCGGCGCTTAGGAGAGGTCGCCTGGAACACTGGCCCCCTGCCTTCCAAACCTCGATCGTCATATGCCGTCGTTCGTCGCGCCGGCTGAGGCGATACAGGGACCCTCGGAGCTCCAAGCAGAGCGAGTTGATCGTTTGAAAGGCAAAGCGAAGATGAACCAGGTCCAAGTGGTCTCGATATTTACGATCGAGATTGACGGCAATCCGACCATTGCGTTTGAAGCCAGGAACATGGCTGAAGCCCGGGGGCTCTGCAAAGAGCAATGGTTGCTTGACGATCTGGGCGCTTTATCGTCAGGTGGATCGGCCCTTTGCAGCGTTGGCGCGAAATTGGCCGTTCGGCGAGCCACCGAACGCGAGACCCTGGTTTACAGGGAGGCCGAGCAATCCATCCCGGCGTCGGATGATTTGGTGCTGGCGTACCTTGTCGAGTTGGACGGGGTCGACCATCTAGGCTGAACGGGATCGTGAAAGATCCGCTCCGAGGCGCTGGCATGTTTTGGACCAGGCGCCTTCAATGCGACCTGTCGGAAGCTGTCAGGAGCGGAGGATGATAGGAACAGGAGATCCAAGCGATGTCTGAGCGAAAACCGCCGAGCCGCGCCGAGCTTGAGGCTCGCAAAGCGTTCAAGCCGGTTCCGCCCGAAACCACCGAGTATGCGAAAGCGCAGAAGGCCTTTCAGGAAAATCGGGAGCGGCTCAAGTCGGCGCGACTGGCTCGCGAGTCGGCCGGCACCGACAGCCCCCCGCCCCCGTCGAAGAGTGAACAAGGTTAGCGCCTGCTCCCCCGTCGACGCTTGATCCCGGCTTCGTGCCGCATTCCAATTGGCTTAGACGCGCGCCCTCGTGGCCGCGGGGAGCTGAATGTCAGCTCGGATTGTCCTTCAACCACGCCAGCACCTCGGCGGCGTTCTGGTCCGGCGGAAACACCGGGTAGAACACATGCGTGATCTTGGCATCGTCGATCACCAGCGTCAGCCGCTTGATCAGCACAAGTCCGGCCACCTCCATGGTCGGCAGCCGCAGCGCTTCTGTCAGCTCGAGCTTCTCGTCCGAGAGCACCGGAAACGGCAGATGCAGCCGTGAGGCCATCTCCGTCTGGTAGGTGTTGTCCTGCGTCGACAGGCCGAACACGTGCGAAGCGGCGGCGGCCTTCAGCTCGGCGAACAGATCGCGAAAGGCGCAGGTCTGCGGCGTGCAGCCGCGTGCGCCCGGGATCATGTCCCAATCGTCGACCAGCGCGATCTTGCCGGGCTCGCCGGTGCGCGGATAGGCGAACACGATAATACGGCCGGGTAGCGCCGACAGCGTCACCATGGTGTCGTCGGTCGCCCGCAACGAGATCGGCGGAATCGCTTTGCCCACAAGATGCGCCGCAGCGCCGTCATCGACGGGCGCGGGAATCCTGCTCCAATCGACCTCTTGAAGACTTCGCTGGTTCATCGCGTCGCTTCCTCTCCCGCTTTCCGGCTCACGCTGCAGATAGGCGCCGCCCGAAGAAATACCAGCGGGCTATCCCCTCGCCCGCATCAGGCGGCCCTTTTCCCGGCCCCAGTCACGCTTCTTCACGGTCTCGCGCTTGTCGTGCAGCTTCTTGCCCTTGGCGAGCGCGAGCTGGAGCTTGGCGCGGCCGCGCTCGTTGAAGTAAAGCTTCAGCGGGATCAGCGTCATGCCTTCGCGGTCGACCGCGCCAATCAGCTTGTTGATCTGCTTTCGGTGCAGCAACAGCTTGCGCGGCCGCTTCGGCAGATGGTTGAAGCGGTTGGCCTGCAGATATTCCGGAATGTTGGCGTTGATCAGCCAGATCTCGCCATCGCGCGCATCGGCATAGGATTCGGCGATCGTGCTCTTGCCGGACCGGATCGACTTCACCTCGGTGCCGGTCAGCGCAAGGCCCGCCTCCACCGTGTCCTCGATCGCGTAGTTGAACCGCGCTTTGCGGTTTTCCGCGACGACCTTGATCGCCCGCTCGTTCTTCTCGGCCACGTTACGCCTTCTTCAGGAGATCCCGGATTTCGGTCAAGAGCTCTTCCTCGCGGGTTGGCTTCGGAGGAGCGCTCGGCGTTGCCGCCTCGTGCCGCTTGAGCTGGTTCATGGCACGAACCACCAGGAACAGCACAGCGGCGATGATGAGGAAGTTCAGCGTCAGGGTCAGGAAATTGCCCCAAGCCAATACCGCGCCTTGCTTTTTGGCATCCGCAAGACTGACGACACTGGGATCCACCTTGCTCGAGAGCCGGATGAAGTAGTTCGAGAAATCGAGGCCGCCAGTGACGGCGCCGATGAGCGGCATGATGATATCGCCAACCAGCGAGTTGACGATGCCGCCGAACGCAGCGCCGATGATGACGCCGATCGCCAGGTCGACCACATTGCCCTTCATCGCGAAGTCGCGGAATTCCTTCAGCATCGCCCTGTCCCCTCTTCCCACGCTTCTGCGCAGCGACCCGTCAGTTGATCAGGCCGGCATGCACCATGGCGCTGCGCACCGCCGCCCGTGTCGGCTCGGTCACCGGCACCATCGGCAACCGCAGCTTCTCCTCGAGCTTGCCGAGCAGCGACAGCGCATATTTCACCGGCGCCGGATTGCTTTCGATGAACAGGTTCATGTGCAGCGGCATCAGCTTGTCGTGCAGCTTCAGGCAGGTGGCATGATCGCCGCGCTGCCAGGCGGCGTGGAACTCCGAGCACAGCCGCGGTGCGACGTTCGAGGTCACGGAGATGCAGCCATGGCCGCCATGGGCCATGTAGCCGAGCACGGTGGCGTCCTCGCCGGAAAGCTGGTTGAACTCCTCGCCCATTGCTGCGCGCTGCTGCGACACCCGCACCATGCTGGCGGTCGCGTCCTTGACGCCCGCGATGTTCTTCAGTTCGAACAGCCGCTTCATGGTGTCGACGGACATGTCGATCACCGAGCGCGGCGGGATGTTGTAGATGATGATCGGAATCCCGATCGCGTCGTTGATCGCCTTGAAGTGCTGGTAGAGCCCTTCCTGCGTCGGCTTGTTGTAGTACGGCGTCACCACCAGCACGGCATCGGCGCCCGCCTTCTCCGCATGCTCGGCGAGCTCGATGGCCTCCTTGGTCGAGTTGGATCCGGCGCCCGCAATCACGGGCACCCGGCCCTTCGCCTCGGCGATGCACCACTCCACCACGCGCTTGTGCTCGTCATGGCTCAGGGTCGGGCTCTCGCCGGTGGTGCCGACCGGAACCAGGCCGTGGGTGCCCTCGGTGATCTGCCAGTCGACCAGGGAGCGAAAGGCCGCCTCGTCCAGGGAGCCGTTCTTGAACGGTGTCACAAGGGCCGTGAAGGACCCCCGGAAAGTCGTCTTGGCTGCCATGGAACTCCTCCGCAAACGCCGGCCAAGGGCCGCTCAAACCTCAGGAAAAACCTTCATATCGGGTCTGGGCGCCAGACGAAAGGCCTGCCCAACCTAGCGTCATCAGATGTTCACCGTAAGGCACCTGGGTATCCGGCCGCGATTTTGCCGCGGTGCAGGAGCAAAAAGCCGCCGCCAGTCGCGTGTTTACTGTTCTTTTCCGAAATATTCAGTCAATTGCAGCTAACCGTTAAGGCCGGTAAGCCCGGCCCCCCGATTCGCCGCGAAGGAACGCCGTGACCCCTTCTCCACTCGCAGCCGTACTTCGGTCGACGTGCCGCCTGGCGCTCTCCACAGCGTTGGCGGGCGCACTGACCGTATCGGTGGTCATGACGGCCTTTGCCGCGAACGAGCTGATCGGCCATAAGGTTCCTCTGCCCAGGCCGCGGCCGACCCAGCGCAATGTGCTGCCGAAGACGATTCCGGCTGCCGCGCCGACAAACCTGTCCTCATCTGCCCAGACTGCAGCGAGTGCGACTGCTCCAAAGGTTACCGCCAGCATCGCATCGGCCGTGCCGATGGCGCCAGCCCCGCGACTGCGGCCAGGCTTCCCCGCGACGCCGCCGCGCAAGCCGGTGACGCCCGCCGCCGTCGCCGCGACGTCCTCGACCTCTCAGGGTGACAAGGAAGCGCTCGAAAATGTCATCGAGCTGATCCGCAAGCACAACCCGGGTGAAGCAACACAGGCGGAGGCATCGATCTCCGACCCCGTCGCGCGCAAACTCGCCGAGTGGATCATCCTGCGCTCTGACGACAATGGCGCAAGCGTGGAACGCTATCGCGCCTTTCTCGAGGCCAATCCGAGCTGGCCCTCGCAGAGCTTCCTGCGGCGGCGGATGGAAGCGGCGATGTGGGACGACAAGCGCGAGGATTCCGTCGTCTGGTCCTGGTTCGAGAATGAATCGCCGCTGTCGGCCAAGGGCCGCTTCGCGCTCGCCAAGGCCATGCTCGCGCGCGGCGACCGCGCCAATGCGGAGCGGCTGGTGCGCGAAGCCTGGCGCAATGACGGGATGAGCGAGGACACCGAGAGCACCGCGCTCGACATGTTCGGCGCGCTGCTCACGGGGGCCGATCACAAGGCCCGCATGGACACCCTGCTCTATAGCAGCGAGCAGCAGGCGGCCGGCATGCGCGAGGCGAAACGGCTCGGCGCGGCCTATGTCGCGCTCGCCAGGGCTCGGATCGCAGCCAGCGGGAAATCGTCCAATCTGCGCGCGCTCCTGGAAGCCGTTCCTTCCGAGCTGCACGGCGATGTCGGCTATCTCTTCGCCAAGATCCAGCTGCTGCGGCGCGAGGAGAAGTTCACCGAAGCGGCGCAGCTGATGATGAGCGCGCCGCGCGATCCGGCGCGCCTCTACAATGTCGATGAGTGGTGGATCGAGCGGCGGCTGCTTGCGCGCAAGCTGCTCGATGCCGGCGAGAACCGCAACGCCTACCTGATCGCGCGCGATTCCGCGCTTCCCAACCGCGACATCTACAAGACCGAGCAGGAGTTCACCGCGGGCTGGATCGCGCTGCGCTTCCTCAACGATCCCAGCCTCGCCGCTCAGCATTTCGCCCGCATCGGCGTCGGCAGCGCCAATCCGACCACACTGGCGCGCGCCGGCTATTGGCAGGGCCGCGCGGCGGAGGCCGCCGGCCGTGTGCAGGAAGCGCGTGTGGCCTACGAGTCCGCCGCCGAGCAATCGACCAGCTATTACGGCCAACTGGCACGCGCCAAGCTCGGCCTGCCGCAACTCGGCCTGCGCCCCGCCCCGCACAGCCGCGCCGCCGAGCGGCTCGAGATCGTCCGCGCCCTGCAGCTGCTCTATGAGCTCGACGAGCGCGAGATCGCAGTGCCGATCCTCGCCGACGAGGGCGAGAACGGCGATCCCGAGGCGCTGGTCGGGCTCGCCGAGCTCGCCGAGCATTATGGCGACGCGCGCGGCATGCTGCTGGTCGGAAAAGCTGCGCTGAACCGCGGCCTGCCGTTCGACCATTATGCCTATCCGCTCAACGGCATTCCGCAGTACCGCGCCATCGGCCCGGAGATCGAGCACAGCGTGGTCTTTGCGATTGCGCGGCAGGAAAGCGCCTTCAACCCGGCGGTGGTGTCGCCGGCCCAGGCCTATGGCCTGATGCAGGTGACACCCGATGCCGGCGAGTATGTCTGCAAGCGCGCCGGCGTCGCGTTCGACCTCAGGCGGATGAAGAATGATTCCGTCTACAACACCGCACTCGGCGCCGCCGAGCTCGGCGGGCTCATCGAAGATTACCGCGGCTCCTACATCATGACCTTCGCCGCCTACAATGCCGGCCGCGGATCCCTGAAGAAGTGGATCGAGCGCTATGGCGATCCGCGCGACCCGAAGGTGGATGCGGTCGACTGGGTCGAATTGATCCCCTTCTCCGAGACCCGCAACTATGTGCAGCGAGTGATGGAGAACCTCCAGGTCTACCGCGCCCGCTTCGGCGGCGGCATGCATCTGCAGATCGAAGCCGATCTGCATCGCGGCGCAGTGGAGTAGCGTATAGATCGCCCTTGCTTGGTAAGCCGACGGCGGCGGCCTGATCGCGGCCAGGCCGTCACCAATCCGTTACAGGTCGGCCCGCCGCCCCCGGCAGCCCCAAGGAAAGGTCCAATCGGCCGTGTGCATGGCGTTTGCTCGACGACTGTGGCCCGGACGTTATAGCCGCCGACGAGCGCCACGTCTGTTATAGTGCCCCTCACCTGAAACGACTCTTGCTGGAGCCTGCCATGACTACTCGTCGATATTTGGTGGTCTTCCTTTTTATTCTGGGTGGCACGCTCCCGGGTACGCCTTTCGAGTTCAGCGCGAAGGCCGCCGGGGAGACGCCCAAAGCGGTGCTCGCGGCCCAAATTCGCATCCAGGGATTCTCCTGCAACAAACCGAAGCGCGCCGCGCGGGACGTGAAGCGATCCAAGCCCGATTATGAAGTTTGGGTTTTAACATGCGAAAATGCGATCTACAGGGTCAGCCGTTATCCCGACATGGCAGCGAAGGTCGAACGGCTTCGATAGCTCAGTTCCGATCAAAAGCCATGGCGCCGCCGTAGATTGCCGCCAAAAGATTTTGCGGATGCATGCGTATGGCACCGCACGGGCTGCCGAGATCCGCGATGAGAGAACCTTGAGACCCCTCACCAATCCTTGAATGTCGGCTCGACGCAGCCCCCGCAGACCCAAGGAAAGGTCCAATCGGCCGTGCGCTTGGCGCTTTCGGGGATGTACTTGCTCCAGGCATCCGCCATGACCGGATTGATAGATTGCCAAATGACATCAAACGTTCCGGAAGAATTTACTCTGCCGATCATAACCGGCTTGGAAAGATGATGATTAGTGTTCATCACGACCTCGAAGCCGCTCGGCGCCCTTATTCTTTGACCGTACATGGCCTGCCGCACTGCATTCACGTCGGTGGTCCCCGACTGGACGACGGCTTGCGCCCACATCCTAAAGCCAATGAAGGTGGCTTCCATCGGGTCATTTGTGATTTTGTCTCGTTGCTCGTTGAAGTCGGCCCACATCTTCACGAACGCTTCGTTTTCTGCTGAGCTGATCGTGTAGAAGTAGTTCCAGGCTGCCAGATGCCCGACGGGCATGGTGCCCACGCTGAGCAATTCGCGCTCGCCGACAGAGAAAGTCATGACTGGAATCGCCTTGGCGTCGACATGCTGAGCTGCAAGCTCCTTATAGAAGTACGTATTTGCGTCTCCATTGATGGTTGATATCACCGCGGTCTTTTTTCCCTCCGAACCAAAGGCTTTGATCTTCTCGATGATCTCTCGCCATTCGGAATGGCCGAATGGCGTATAGATCGTCATGATCTCGTCTGGCGATACTCCTTGCGCGGCAAGATACGCGCTCAGGATTCGGTTGGTTGTGCGCGGATACACATAGTCGGTACCAAGCAAAACCCATCTGCGAACTTCCCCTCCTTCTTTGCTCATCAGATATCGGACAGCCGGAATTGCCTGCTGATTTGGCGCTGCGCCCGTGTAGAAGATGTTGCGCGAACTCTCCTCTCCTTCATATTGTACCGGGTAGAAGAGCAAGCCGTTCAGCTGCTCGAAGATCGGCAGAACGGCTTTGCGGGACGCGGACGTCCAGCAGCCGAACACGACCGCGACCTTGTCCTTCGCGAGTAGCTCTCGTGCTTTTTCGGCAAACATGTCCCAATCGGACGCCGGATCGACGATGACTGGTTCGAGCTTTCGTCCGAGCAGCCCACCCTTCCTGTTTTGGTCTGCTATCAGCATCAGAACCGTGTCCTTGAGCACGGCTTCGCTTATTGCCATCGTGCCGGACAGAGAATGAAGAATGCCGATTTTGATGGTTTCCTCGTCTGCCCGAGCCGCTGGCGTGACGACGCGCAGGAGCAGAAAAACGAGCAATCCGAATATGATGCCTCGTGGGATCAAACCTGACTTCACGCCGATGCTCCGACCAGTTCGAAAACACGGGTCTTTTTTGTCATGCCCTTGGCGATGACCGCATCGAAAGCCTTGAACTGGAAGCAGTGTTGAGCCCGCAGATAGACCCCTTCGCTCACGAGGATGACGGTGCCAAACTGCTTGTTCAGACCTTCGAGCCGCGCCGCCAGGTTTACCGTATTGCCAAGCGCCGTGTAGTTCATGCGCTCGGTCGATCCGAGGTTGCCGACCACGGCATCCCCGACATGAATGCCGAACCGCGTAAAGAATGGCTTCAGCCCCTCGGCTTCAAACTGGAAGTTAAGCTTTTCGCAGGCGAGTCTCGCCGCGAGCGCCCCCCGGCAAGCTCGCTCGACATGGTCGGGCTGTGGATTGGGTGCGTTCCAGAACACCATTACGGCGTCACCGATGAATTTGTCGATTGTTCCGCCTTCGGCGAGGAACGCGTCTGTAAGCACCGAAAAATAGCGCGAGGTCTGGTGCATGAGAATGTCGGGGTCCACGGACTCGGCAATGGTCGTGAAATCCCGGACATCGGTGAAAAGGACGGTAATCTCCTCTCGGACTCCGCCGAGCTCCGTAGAGATGGAATTGTCGATGACGCGCTTGACGAGCTCCTTGGGGACAAAGTGGGCGAACGACCATATCGCGCGCTGCGCGAGGTTCATCGCACCGCCAAGCTCCTGAATTTCTCTGATGCGTGATGCGTGCGGCGTGGGGTCTGGCTCAGCCAACCTCTGAAGTTTGACCGCCTCAGACGTGATGCTTTTCAGGGATCGAGACATTCCGCTGCCAAACATCCAGACGATCGGAATGAAGGCAGCACCGGCAATGATCGCGAGTATTAGCCCTGTGAACTGGAGCCTGCGAATATCCTGGGCAAAATCTTCTTGGGCCGCCATCAACATGATGGTCGCGTTGTACTGCTCGCCCAAACTGAATTTCGCCACCCTGAAGAGGTAGTCTCGCCCATCGTCGTCACGAATACTTCCGTCGTAGTGGTCGCGCCCCTGCGACCTTCGCAAGACTGCCGCCACGATCCCCGAGTTTATCTCCTTGAGGTTTGGCAATTGCGGTTCCGATGGATGCGTCATCGCGTTGACAACGAATTGGCCAAAATTCGGGTGGGCGATAAGGGAGCCGGTCGAGTCGTAGATCACGACGATCCCGTGCTCTCCAGGGCGTTGCGCCTGGACGAAATCGCTGAAGGTGTCTAGCTTGAGATCGGCAGCCAGGACACCGGGCACTTTGCCTCGCAACGGTGCGCTAATCGTGATCACCGGTGCGCCGATGCTAAACGCAAGATACGGCGATGAGACCAGCGGTTGGTCGGCTCTCATCGTCTCGCGATACCAGGGTCGCCGGCGGGCGTCGTATCCGTATTTCCACAGATCGAGTTGTCCGAGTTCGTTGCCCTGCTCATCTTCAAAAATTCGTCGCATAGGCAGTTCGCCACCAGGCGTGGGGCGAACCAGATTGATGGCCACCGTGGCACCCGGCGTCGCACGTAACTTGCCGCGCTGTTCATCGTTGAGTTCGTCAATGCGCCGCACCTGCAACCAAGCGCCATTTTCGAAACCCGCATAAACGCTATCCATTTGCGGCAGTTCCTGCAGTGCGGCTTTGAATAGCGGGATCGCGCGACCTGTCTCGGATCTCTCATTTGAATCGGCCACACCGGAACTGGTCGCCAGCACATGGACCAGGGAAGCTATGGTGGTCATCTCCGTCTGAAGGCGTCCGAAGGCCTTTGTGCTCGTTGCGTCCATGTAGGCGGACGCGGCGTCCTGCGTGGCCCAGCGAAGGGCCCGGGCCTGAATAGCGATCAGCAGCGTTGCCAAAGCGACGACAAACGCCATCACCGCGAAAGTGATTGAAGTTCGAAATGTGAACATCCCGCGTGCGCTCCTCACGCGGCCGACGCGCCGTGCCGGCTTCATGAATGACCCAGTCGCTCTTCAAGTCGCGATCGCCAGCCAACTCCATACCGCAAATGGCGGGTGCTCTCCGCAGAGCACCCGCCTGCCGAAAGGCCGAGCCGATTACTCGCCTTGATGAGATTTGATGGCTTGCTCAACCTCCCGTTTTATTGCGTCGAGGTTGAAGCTTGCTGGCGCTTGCATCGGAGGATACTCGATGGCCGTCTGTGCCAATCTGGCGACCTCCTGTTGAACCAGCACGAACCGCCAGAACTCGCGAGCCATGAAGTCATTCATATAGCCGCCACCCAGATCGTTCAGGCTTTGGCCGCGGATTGATGGCGTCCGCTCAAATGGATCCTGGCGGATGTTGATGATGGTCGGCATGTCGGTCGTGTCTTTCTCGCCTGGCCAACCGTAAGGCTGCTGGAAGAATTGGAATTTGAAGTCGTCGACGCGAAGCGCACCGAGATGCGGACCGGCGAAATAGAAGATCTCATGTCGCGCGGTAGGCCCCTTGCCCGTCAGAAGATCCATCTGGTTGTAACCGTCGAGGTGGTTCTTGTACGTGCGGCCTTCCAGCGTCACGCCCTTGAGAAGCTGCTCGGTGATGTTTGGGTTTCCGGCCGCCGCAACCAGAGTCGGGAACCAGTCAAGCCCCGAGATGAGTCCATTTTCAACTGAACCCGGCTTGATACGGCCCGGCCAGCGAATGATGCACGGCACGCGGAAACCGCCTTCGTAGCTGGTCCCCTTGGTGGCCTTGAACGGCGTCATGCCGCCATCCGGCCAGGTGAACACCTCGGCGCCGTTGTCGGTTGTGAAGATGACGATGGTGTTGTTGGTTTCCCCCATGTCGTCGATATGCTTGAGCAGAGCGCCGACGGAATCGTCGAGCTGAGCCATTCCGGCTTCCTCGAGACCATAATTTGTGTCGTGGTTCTGCATGGCGCCGTACTTCTTGGACAGGAACGTCCAGACGTGCATCCGCGTGGTGTTGTGCCAGACGAAGAACGGTTTGCCGTCGCGCTTGGCCTTGTCCATGAAATCGCTCGACGCTTTGACCAGCGTATCGTCGAACGTCGTCATGTCGTGCTTTGCCTTCAGGAACGGCAGGTCGTGCATGTTCGGCACGTTAGACATGTCGGGGAACGGCGGCAAAGGGCCCTCGTCGACGATCCTTTGCTTGCCAATCTTGCCCCAGCGCGGCATCTCCGTGGGGTCGTCAGTGTCCGTCGCATAACAATGGATCAGGCTGCGCGGCCCGAACTTGTTGTAATAATCCTGGCTGACCGGGAATGAGTACCAGTACGGATCGGACATTGCGTCGAGGTGATAAAGGTAGCCGAAGAATTCGTCGAATCCATGCACTGTCGGCAGATATTTGTTGAGATCGCCGAGGTGGTTCTTGCCGAATTGTCCGGTCGCATAGCCCAGCGATTTGAGCGCGGTGGCGAGTGTCACGGCCTGGTCGGGTATACCGACATCGGCACCAGCCTGGCCGACAGTCGTCAATCCGGTGCGGATCGGCAGCTCGCCCGTGATGAAGTTGGCGCGCCCCGCCGTACAGCTCGCTTCTGCATAATAGTCGGTAAACAGCATGCCTTCGGAAGCCAGCTTGTCGAGGTTTGGCGTCTTGCCCGACATTATTCCGCGGTGGTAGGCGCCGACGTTGAACCAGCCGACATCGTCACCCATGATGACAAGTATGTTGGGCCGCTGGCCGGACGGCGCTGGCTGCGCCTGGGCCAGAGCTTTTTCAACTGATGCGGCAGCGCCCAGTGCGGACGCTGCAGCCAGGCTTGTCGTCGCGAGCAGAACATTGCGACGGCTCAGATCGGGCGCGGTTTTATCCTTCTTATCCTCGCTCACAATTTCCTCCCTTTCTTGTTACGCATCGAAAACCAACGTGGCTGGTGGACGTATCCACCGCTTCCGCGTGGCGCGCAGCCGGGCGGTAGCGGCGGCAGTAATTCGGCGCGCAGAGATGCGAGCCGCCTTTGAGGACCTTGCGGGGAATTTTGATCTTGGGCAGCGACGGATCGTAGCTGTCTTGCTCACGCCCACCGCGCGGATTGTGCGGAATGCAACACGCTTTCGGCGCATCGGCCTCGTGTCTGGTGGACCACCAATCAGTGGTCCACTCCCAGACATTGCCGATCATGTCGTAGAGGCCGTAGCCGTTCGGCGGGAACGCCGTCACCGGCGAGGTGCGCTCGAAACCGTTGCTATCGAGATTTTCGTGCGGAAAAGCGCCTTGCCAGGTATTCGCCATTGGCCTGCCGCCGGGCATGAACTCGTTGCCCCATGCGAACTCGGCGCCGTCGAGGCCGCCACGCGCGGCAAACTCCCATTCGGCTTCGGTCGGCAAGTCCTTGCCGGCCCATTTGGCGTATGCGTCGGCATCGCGATAGGCAATGTGGACGACGGGATGATCATCGAGACCGCTGATCGAGCTGCGCGGTCCATAGGGACTGCGCCAGTTGGCGCCAAATTTGAAACGCCACCATTGCGACCAGTCGCGCAAATCAACGGGGTGCTTCGGTGGCGTGAAAACCAGCGAACCGGCCTTGAGCATATGCGGTAGCGCGCCCGGATAGTCCTTCGCATCGGGCGTCGTCTCCGCGAATGTCACATAGCCAGTCGCGTTGACGAACTTGCGAAAATCGCGATTGGTCACCGGCGTGCGGTCGATCCAGAAGGCGCTCACGGTGACGCGATGGGCTGGGGACTCTTCGGGATAATGCTTGTCGGAGCCCATGCGGAACGTGCCGCCCGGAACCCAGATCATGCCGGGATGGCCGGGTTCGTCCGATAAGGGGAGACATGCCGAAAAGCCGATCTCGCGCATGGGCGATCTCGCAGCAAACGGGCTTCAACTTATCAAGCGCTACCCCGCAATTTCGAGAATTTCCAACTCGCTTAGCGCGCCCCCGCGTCCGTCAAATCCGACTCGTCATCGCGAAGTACATTCGACTCAGAAGCGCGTCGCCGATCATGCATCATGCAGCGACACAACCAATGGTAACAGACAAAGAGTCGATAGGAAAGGACAGCGATACTACCTTAAAATGCATACGCTCTCAGCGGAAATGGATCTCGGACGCGGCCGTACCTGACAAGCAATGTACTCGTTGCGCCACGCCTGCCTAGAATCGGCCTACCTGCCCAGCGCTCCGGCTGATCGGATCAGTTATGACGTCCGCAATAGGATAAACTGCAGCGTGCGGCCGGTCGAGAGTGCTAGGCGGGTCGAAAGTGACAAGGGAGAGCAACGTGGAAGGTGATCGTGGAGCGGAGTCTTTGCAGGTGCGTCGTCATCACAGCCCGTCAGTGCCTGGTTGAACGCGCGACTTCTCCGCGTATATCCTGGCGCCGGCCCTCGGCCTTATTCTGTTCTCGACGACAGACATCGCTCGGGCCGACGAAAACGGCATCAGCTTTTGGATTCCAGGCTTCTTCGGCAGCCTATCGGCGACACCACAGCAGACGGGTTGGTCGCTGGCGTCGGTCTATTATCACACCGACGTTTCCGGAAGCGGCAATGTTGCCGTGTCTCGTGAAATAACCGTCGGCCAGTTCAATCCCGCCCTCAACGCCAGTATCAACGCGAATGTCAATGCCCGAGCCGATCTCGGAATGCTCATACCAAGCTACGTCTTTGGGACGCCAGTTCTCGGGGCCAAGCCTCTGCCAGCCTGCTTGGAATATATGGCAGTAACGACACGTCGCTGAACGGCACCTTCTCCGGCCAGCTGGCCGGGATACCATTTACCAGATCGTTTGGCGACGGGTCTTGAACTCGCGACATCTGCGTAAGTTCGTTGTTCGCCTAAGGGTTGAGGCTTTGTCTCGGCGATTTGCTTTCGGAGAATCGCCCATGCAGTTGGAAGAGCTTCATAGCTTCTGGGCGAAGGTGCTCGGCATCCTGGTCCGCATTGGATGATTGTGATGGCATTGCAGCGCCTTGACCAGGGCGCAGGCGCTCATGTGCAGGCGATCGCCGACATGCTCGACACAAATCCGACCTTCGTGACCACGCACGCGAGATTTCAGGAGAGCAAGGGCCTCATTCGCGAAACTTTGGCTGGCGAGGACGCTACGGCCATCGTGCTGTCGCTGACCGAGCAGGCTCGCCGTCACCTGGCCGAACTCGCTTCGCTGCAAGAGCGCTGACTGGCGCAGCGAGGGCCCTTCTCTGTCAGCTCCGAGCCACCACCAAGGCAACCAGGCAAAACAAAAAACCCCGGCAGTTGCCCGCCGGGGGACCTGTGAGATCCTCCTTCAGGCCTCGGTCAGAAGTTGCGCTGAACGCGGACGTTCATATAGGCCGTATCCTGGTCCTTGAAGGTGTAGGTCTGCGTCGGCTGCGGCGCGCCGGGCGAGAACGTCGCCGAGCCCGTGAAGCCCTGCGTCAGATGGAACCAGCCGGCCTCAGCCGAGAACGTGAAGTTCTTGACCGGCGTCCAGCGGGTGACCACGCCCGCCATTGCGGCGGTGTAGTTGGGGTTGCAGGTGTAGGTCCTGTTCAAACCGGCAACGGCCGCACCATAGGCGTTGCAGTACTCGGTCCGAGCCGTGTTGTCATACCGCACCCAGCCGGCACCACCGAACAGGCTGGTCGACCAATAGGGATCCCAATTGTGGTTGAACGCGCCGCGGACGCCGTAGGCTGTCGTCAGGTGGATGTTGCCGTCACCGCCGGCTGCGGTCGGCAGCCAGACGCCATCCGTGGTCGCACCAAAGCCGATCGAGCCGGCCGCGCCGAACTGGCCTGGAACGCCGCCGAGCATCAGGAAGTTCGGCGAAGTGCCCGTGGTTGAGATCACGTTCTTGGTGTCCCCCTTTGCATAGGTGGCGTCGATCTTGATGTCATCGCCGGGACCGGTCGGGATGTTCTTGACCTGCAACGCAGCCATCACCGAACCGCCATACTTGCTGCCCGGATGGCCCGACAGAACCGAATCGGTCGCCGCCGTCGCACCTGCCACCGGCACACCACCGGCACCGAGAACGTTGTAGCTGCCGCTGACCTGATGCAACTCGCCTGAAAGCTGGAACAGGCCCCAGGCCTGGTCGAGGCGGACGTTGCCGACCACGTCGGGCATCTGAAAACCGGCGTAGGCATTGGTACCGAGGCCATTCGGCTCCACGCCGAGCGCCAGGTTGTAGACAGCGGTGCGATTGAACTGGGTCGGATCATCAAGCCCGATGCTGGCCGACACGCCGTTGCCGAACTGCGCGGTGTACTGGATGTTGTTGACGCCGGTGATCGAGTCCTCACCGCCGATCAGGAACGAGGTGTTGTTGCCGGGATAGCCGTTCCACGGCGTCGCATAGGCCGAGGACGACTTGCCGAAGGTGAAACCGGCGAACTGGATGAAGACGTATTCGACCGCGACATAGCCGCCGCCGACGCCATTGAGCACGTTACCACTGAGGCCGCCGACGACCGCAGGAGCCGCGCCGACCGTCGACGGGTTGCTCGAGCCGAAGTTGTTGAACTGGAAGTCGCCCTGGGCAAAGGTCCGGACAACGCCATATTCAGTACTGGTACGAGTATCGACCGTCAGCGCCATACGGGAACGGCTCTGGAAGTAATCCGCAAACCGGTTGCCCTGGCCCGAGTTGCCGTTCCACGCGGGAGCGCCATAGGTGCCACTGGCGTTCACGGTGGTGTCGACGCGCAGATAGCCGCCGATCTTGATGCAGGTATCGGTACCCGGGATGTACCAGAATCCTGCACCGTACAGAGAGCAGACCCTCACATACTCGACCGCTTTGGCCTTGACGGGAAGGTCGGCCGCCTGCGCTCCACTCACGGCGACAAGACCCGCCGCCGAGCCGAGCATGAGGCTCTTCACCAACTTCATTTTCAAACCTCCGAGTTGCTGTGTCAGAAGGTTCGGGAGTCCGCCGGGTGCTGACACCCTCAAGGCAGGCTCCCTCATCCCCCGCGACCCGCGCGCCAAAGCAGTAACGTATCCGGCAACCGACTTAAGGTTGCAAGCCACGAAGCCAAAAGCACGGGACGACATCGGGATGCCGCTCTCCCGCTGCCGTGAGATGCAGCTCACCTCATGATCTTGGCGAAACCGCCTCGGCATTTTGGCAAGCACATGAGGACCGTTCCGGAGGCCTGCCTCATTTCATTTTTCAGATGAGTGTTGCGCAATCAGCACATGAAGCGGTGGGCGGATACGCCAAGCCCGCGCAGTCGTGCACGGAAATTGCTTGTCCCCACGCCGCTGAGCGTCGGCGGAGGCCTTCATCGCCTCGGGTCGACAAACCCCTCGCCTCGACGAGCCTCGGATGGCTCAAGGCCAAAAAGCAAAACCCCCGGCAGTTGCCTGCCGGGGGCTTGTTGAGATCCTCCGTCAGGAGGCCTAGGTCAGAAGTTGCGCTGAACGCGGACGTTCAAAGCCATCGTGTCCTGGTTGTGGAAAGTCCAGGTCTGAGCCGGCTGCGGCGCACCAGGCGAGAAGAACGCCGTGCCCGACATTTCCTGCTGCAGGTGGAACCAGGAGACTTCGGCCGAGAACGTGAAGTTCTTGACCGGGGTCCAACGGGTCACCACACCCACCATCGCGGCGGTGTAGTTCGGGTTGCAGCTGTAGGTCACGCCCTGACCGGGAACGAGTGCGCCGAAGGCTCCGCATATCTCAGCCTTTGCCGTGTCGTCATACCGCACCCAACCGGCGCCACCCCACAAGCTGGTCGACCAATAGGGATCCCAGTTGTGGTTGTAGGCACCGCGGACGCCATAGGCCGTGGTCAGGTGAATGTTGCCATCACCGGTGACACCACCCAGCGTAGACGCGGTGGGCAAAAAGACGCCGTCCGTGGTCCCACCGAAGCCGATGGTGCCGCTGCCGGCAAACTGGCCGGGAACGCCACCGATCATCAGGAAGCTCGGCGAAGCAGCGGAGGTCGCGATGACGTTCTTGGTGTCACCCTTTGCCCAACTGCCATCGATCTTGAAGTCGTCGCCCGGACCCCACGGGATGTTCTTGATCTGCAACGCGGCCATCACCGAGCCGCCGACCTTGCTTTCCGGATGACCCGACAGGATCGAATCGGTCGCCGGCGTCGAACCCGTCACAGGCGCGCCACCGGCGGCCAGGACGTTGTACGTGGCACCGACGTGATGCACCGCACCCGAGAACTGGAACAGACCCCAAGCCTGGTCGACGCGGACGTTGCCGACGAGATCAGGCCATACGAAGCCTTCATAGGCGTTGGTGCCGGCGGTCGAAAAACCCGTCAAAAGGGGTGCACCGAGACCCGGACCCAGGTTCACCAGCGGAGTGCGGTTGAACTGGGTCGGGTCATCGAGGCCGATGCTGGCCGACACGCCATTACCGAACTGCGCGGTATACTGGATGTTGTTCACACCAGTAACCGAGTCGTTGCCGCCAATCAGGAACGAGGTGTTGTTGCCCGGGTAGCCGTTCCAAGGCGTCGCATAGGCCGAGGACGACTTACCGAAGGTGAAGCCGGCGAACTGGATGAAGACGTACTCAACCGCGACATAACCGCCGCCAACGCCGTTAAGAACGCTTCCGCTGAGGCCGCCGAGCGGAGCCGCAGCCGCGCCGACTGACGTCGGGTTGGTGCTGCCAAAGTTGTTGAACTGGAAGTCGGCCTGACCAAAGGTGCGGACGACGCCATATTCGGTGGCTGTGCGGGTATCGACCGTCAGCGCCATACGGGAACGGCTGTTGATGTAGTCAGCGAAGCGGTTGCCCTGCCCCGAGTTGCTGTTCCAGGCTGGAGAGTCGTAGATGCCGCCGTTGAACGTGGTGTCAACGCGCAGATAGCCGCCTATCTTGATGCAAGTATCCGTGCCGGGGATGTACCAGAATCCGGCACCATACAGGGAGCACACCTTCACGTATTCGACCGCTTTGGCCTTGACGGGAAGGTCGGCTGCCTGTGCTCCGCTCATGGCGATGAGACCCGCCGCTGAGCCGAGCATAAGGCTCTTAACCAACTTCATGTTAAACCTCCAAGTTGCTCTATCAGGGAAGGTTCCGGATCCGCTGGGTGACGACACCCTTAAGGCTGGTTCCCTAGTCCCCGTGAACCCGCGCTCCAAGTTCCATCGCGCCTTCGGACACACCCGCGGAACGCGAGGGACTTAAGCGACGAATTTGAAAACACGGGACGACATCGGGATGCCCCCCTCCGTCGCACGAGCAGAATTACTGAAGGACCTTGCACAAGCAACAAAGTAACGACCTCAAACGCCTTGCTGCAGCGCGTTTTCAGATGGGTGTTGCACAAATAACACGCAAACGTGATTGGACATCTCTCCCAAGCCCTTGTTTTCAAATGGTTTTTAAAATTGGCTCCATTCGCGGTCAGATTGCCCCGTAGGCAATCGGCATCCGGTTTTCCCCCGCCGCAGCCCGTGCTCGTTTCGAATCGAGCAAGCTTCACCGACTCTTTATAATAAGGGCGCTCCAAGCTCGTAGGAATCGCCGGGGCCGCGCATGCTCGGGCCTTCGAGCTAGCGATCTCGGAGGCCAACCGGCCTTCTCATCACGCAGGCGGGATAGTGCAAATCTGCCGCTTGCGGCGCAGAGCAGCGTCGGGCATATCGGCGGCAGCCGGAGACGTGGCCGAGTGGCTGAAGGCGGCGGTTTGCTAAACCGTTATAGGGTTGTAAAGCCCTATCGAGGGTTCGAATCCCTCCGTCTCCGCCACCTGCTGAAGCTTCGGCGCGGCAAGCCCAGCCAAACGACACCAAGTGGCCAATCCTCTCTGACTGGGAGCTGACACAGCAGACAGATCGGCCTTTTGCGTCGGCAGGCCGCAGCTTCGGAGATAGCTCTTGCCGAGCCTTGCCGGTCGCAAATCGGAGAATCTCGCCGCTGACGCCCGGCGATTCGCGAAGGGGCAGGATGTTCAAGCAGCAATTGGAGTTTGCGGCCGGCGCGCTCGCTTCTGGCAATCTGGCCGCAATCGAGATCGTGTGCAGAGATATTCTCGATGTCGATCCGAAGAACGTCTCTGCGCTCAATCTGCTCGGCGTTGTCGCGGCGAACATTGGAGCGATTGATCACGCGAAGTCGTATATCAAGGCCGCCTTGAGGATCGAGCCGGGCAACCAAAGGGTTCGAGCCAATCTGGACCTTCTCAAGACAGGAGCGAAATCTTTACATCCATCTGAGGCAATGACAGCGGCGACAGGATGAGACCGCCACAGGGCCAGATCTATGCGTCCACCAAGTCTAGGCGTCCACGTGGATATGCTCCGGAGACATCCCCTGCTGGAGACGGTCGTACATCTGCGCGTACAGATTTTCCAATTGCCGGGTATAGAGGGTCGTGTCGAACAACGCCGACGACGATCGGTTGCGCGCCAGCCTGTCCTTGATCGCGGCAAGCCTTGGGGGCTGGGTTGCCAAGTCGATTGCGAGGCTCTCAAATTGCTCTCGGCTTTCGGTGATCAGCTCGGGCAACCCGACCGCGTTCAACAGGCTTGCTGCGACCCTGCCCGCAAATGTCTCCCCGATGCGCGTCAACACCGGCAGGCCCATCCACAAGGCATCGCTTGCCGTCGTGTGCGCGCTGTAAGGCCAGCTGTCCAGGAACAGGTCTGCCAGGCGATGTCGCGCAAGATGATCTGCCGATGACGACAGGCGCTGCGTGAACACCAGGCGGGAGGCATCGATGCCCGCCGCGGAGGCCTGCTTCCGCAAGTTGCCGATAGCTGTCGCATTGGCCTGGGACAGCCACATCACACTGCCCTCAACCGCCGCCAATACGCGCATCCACGAGCGAAACAGGTCGGGATTGAATTTGTATGCAGCGTTGAAGCAGCAGAACACAAAGCCGCGGTCAGGCAGGCCAAATTCGGCCCGCGCAAACGCGCGCTCCGAGACCAGGCGGCTTGCCCCGTCGTGCGGCATATAGCTGTGCGGGAGGTAGGCCACCTTTTCCGCGTAGCCATGCTGGTGTAACGGCGGAATCAGGACGGGATCGGCGACGATGTAGTCCATGAATTGTGCGCCCATGGTTCCGGGAAAGCCCAGGTAATTCACCTGGACCGACGCAGGCCGACGGTGAAAAATCCCGGTGCGCGCATGCTGGGTGAAGCCGTTGAGATCGACCAGGATGTCGATCTCCTCCGCTCTGACGCGCGCAGCGACTTGCTCATCCGTCAGAGTCGCGCAATCCGTGAACCGGTCGAACGACCGTTCAACACGGGCACGGATCTCGGAATGGTCGTTCGGCCCGATAGAGATGCCCAGGATCTCAAACCGCGACCGGTCATGGCGTTCGAAAATGCCGGCCGTAAGGTAAGTCACCGGATGCTGACGAAAATCGGCCGAGACATAACCGACCCTGATCTTGTCGTGCGTGTAGCGCTCGCCCCGCCGGACGGGCTCGCCGCCTGATGGAAAGTTGTGTGCGACCCACGAGCGCGAACATTTCAGCCGGACCTCAAGCGATGCAGGCACCGCAAGACAGTCGAACGGCAGCACCGGCTCTTTGTCGTCCTCGATGGCTTGGATCAGCCTGCTGCGGTCCGCGTCGAACTCTCCCCAATCGCAACACTGCAGCCTGGCCTGAAGTCGCGATCCCGACAGTCCCGGCAGATTGGGCTCCAGCAACTGCGCCTTGTCGTAAGCCTGAGCAGCGTGCTCATGGCGACCGAGGCTGGTCAATGCGTAGCCCCGCCCCCGCCAGGCCACCGCCGAGTTGGGGTCGAGAGCGAGCGCGCGGTCGTAGGCCCCCAGCGCCTCACCAGGGCGGTTGACCGCAAGCAGGACTGCCGCTTTCCCGAGCCAGGCGGGGGTCTGGTCAGGCCCGAGTGACAGGGCCTTGTCGAAGGCCAAGCCGGCCTCATGATGCCGCTTCAGCTCGAACAAGACCTGGCCGAGCGCGAGCCAGGCATTCGTGGCGCTGGGGTCGAGGGTCAAGGCCCGGTTGAAGGAGGCAATCGCGTCCTCGTAACGCTTGAGTTGCGTGCGCAGAACGCCCTGGTTGACATGCGCTTCCGCATAAGCGGGAGCGAGCGACAGCGCCCTTTCGATGTCAGCGTGCGCTGCGTCGAATTGCCCAGCTTGCAGCATCACAGAGCTGCGCTCGGTGATGGCAGCGACATGGTTCGGCTCGATCCGGAGCAGCCTGTCAAAGGCGGCCTGCGACTCCTGCAGCCGGCCGAGCTTGAACAGCGCGGCCGCCAGCACATAAAGCAGATAGACGTGGTCTCCGTCGATCTCCAATCCGCTCTGGCACACCTTTCGTGCGGCCTCGAACCGTCCGAGCCGGCAAAGCACGGTGGCGTAGTTCTGCATGAAGTCGAGATTGGTCGCCTGAACCGCGAGGGAGCGGGCCATCAGCTGGGCCGCTTCATCCTGGTTGCCCTCCGCCGCCTGGATGATCCCAAGCGAATGCAGCGCGTGAGGCTGCCGCGGGTTGCGCTTGATGATCTTCCGATAGATCTTTGCCGCGTCTCCGAACTTTCCGCTCCGGTGCAAGGAAAAGGCTAGCTGCAGCTGCTGGGCTTCGTCACGACTCGACATGCAATTTGGCCGAAGGAAATGCAGGTACGCTGCGATGGCGCCCCGTTTAGCACCTTTTCGAGCCGTGTGCAGGCCTCGATGATTTTAGCCAGGCGGACCTGGCCAAGGCCGCGAAGCCGCACCGCAGGGATGCTGCTCTCGCGATGAGCCAAGGCCAGCTCCGCACAGGCGGCCTGACAGGACGGTCATGCAGCCCACAAAAATCCGGAGCGCGAGGCTCGCGCTCCGGATAAACTCATGTGATGATCGAAACAGCGCTGCCGCTCAATGTGCGCTCATCCAGGCGCGTGCCTCGCGCTGGGCGCGGGCGATCTCCTCGTCCGACATCTGATCGGCGACCTCGCGACGGAGCGCGATCGCGTCGGCCCGGCCCTTGAGCGCCGCCAGGTTGAACCATTTATGTGCGGCGACCAGATCGACGAGGCCGGAACGGCCGCTCGCCCAGTACAGCCCGCGCTCGAACAACAGATCCGGGATCGCGGTCTCCGCAACCGGCATCGCCAAATCCTGATCGATCATCCCCTGAAACATAACGCAACTCCCCTTTTCTTCTTGCCGCTGCCCTCTTCCGAGCGCGGCCCCTGTCCACTCGATCGCCACTATCCCCCAAGCCGCTGCGGGCTTGTTGAGGCCGATCATGACCGCTCAAATTTGAAGGGCAGTTTAAGAGGTGCGATGAACCGGGCGTAAACGCGAAAGCCATGCGGATGCAGGAAGTGCCCGTATTTCAAGGATTTGTGCCGGCGGGTGAGAGAAGGTTTACCCTGCGGGTTGGCAGGGCGATAACCATTGCCGGACGTCGGCGGCCTCGTGGCCATGGCCTTGCGCGAGCCATCCATCCGTCGTCACGCCGCACCGGCCCGGCGCGAAGCCCAGCATGATGACCGGCCCCCACGTCACGAGCAGCAGGCTGCGGCCGCTCCGCAATGACGACGATGTCTGAAAAGCCGGATCGCTCGGCCCGTGTCCGTCATCGGGTGATGCCTCGCGCCGACGCACTGGCGGATGATCACGGCCGAATGCGAGGTCTGCAAGACCGGCGAGCGCTGCGGCCGCCGCCCGGTTGCCTGCCATCGATGTCGGAGAACGAGGTCTTGCCGGCAGCGACTTGCCCGGCCCGCTGGGAACGAGGGCGTCGGCGAACACGTCAGGACCAAATTTCGAACCGGAAGCAGTTCCGGTGAAACTGCGGTCCCTCCTTCACGGGAAGGATCCGCACCGAGCGAAGAAAACGTGTTTCTTCTACCGAACCCGCCTGAGGAAGCCTGAAGCTTCGAAAAAGCTGTGGTCCAGCCGCTTGACCTGATGTCTCGCCGACACCCTCTTTCGTCAACCGGAGCTCTGGATTGTTCCATCGGCTCCAATGACGTGCCGGCAAAAAAGCCTGCCGGCATTCAGTAAGTCAGGTGTGACTTACTTCTTCTTCTTGGCGACCTTGCGGGTCTTCTTCGCAGTCTTCTTCACTGCGCTCTTCGCCTTCTTCGCCTTCTTCGCTTTCTTAGCCATAGTGCCCTCCGATCAAGTGAGTTGGCTGTTCGACGTCGCGTGCACTCGGGGATCGAGATGCACGACATCCCGAATACACCAACACAAGGAAAAAAACAGCGTCCCACTTAAGGAAGTGTTGACGAGCGAAGGCTAGCGCGCGCAGCTCAGTTCGACTCGGAGGCGCGCAGGACGCGCGCGACACGATGCGAGGCGCGCGCGAATTTTCGCGATCGGCATTTGCAAAGAATGCAAGAAATGCCCGCGCTGCAGGGCTTTCTTTGATCGTTGTTCGATGCATGCGAAATCGTCGCGCAGCGTGCGCGAACAACGGCGCGCGCGAAAAACACGCGGGCGCCGACTCCGAGTCGCAGATTTTGGCAACGAAAAAATTTTTGTGCTTAACGCCGCCGGAGGGTCCGCTGGGCGCGTCGAAGCCGTCTTCGGAGCCGAATCGTGGATCGTCGATTCGGATCGGCGCATCACCGCCGGCGGTCGCAGCGAGCGCGAGCGAAGCGATCCGACGCCGGAAGGCGGCGCTGGATTGCGCCCGCCGACGCGGCTTGCGACGACGACGGGCGGCGTTCGGAGCGAGCCTAGATGCCGAGCTTGGACTTCAACAGCGCGTTGACGGCTTTCGGATCGGCCTTGCCGCCGGTCGACTTCATCACCTGGCCGACGAACCACTGGATCGCCGCGGGCTTGGCCTTGGCCTGCTCCACCTTGTCGGGATTGGCGGCGACGATGTCGTCGATCACCTTCTCGATGGCGCCGAGATCCGTGACCTGCTTCATGCCGCGCTCTTCCACCAGGCGCTTCGGGTCGCCGCCGTCCTGCCAGACGATCTCGAACAGGTCCTTGGCGATCTTGCCGGAGATGGTGCCCTCGCCGATCAGGTCGACGATGGCCGCCAGCTGCGCGGCGGAGACCGGCGAGGTCGCGATGTCCTTGCCTTCCTTGTTGAGGCGGCCGAACAGCTCGTTGATCACCCAGTTGGCGGCGACCTTGCCGTCGCGCCTGGCGTCTGCGAGCGCGCCCAGCACGGTCTCGTAGAAGTCCGCGCTCTCGCGCTCGGCCACCAGCACCCCGGCGTCGTAGGGCGACAGGCCGAGGTCCGCGACAAAGCGCGCCCGTTTCTGATCCGGCAGTTCTGGAAGGTCCGCCTTCAGCTCGTCGACAAAGCTCTGGCTGAACTCCAGCGGCAGCAGGTCGGGATCCGGGAAATAGCGATAGTCATGCGCCTCTTCCTTCGAGCGCATCGAGCGGGTCTCGCCCTTGTTGGGGTCGAACAGGCGCGTCTCCTGCTCGATCGTGCCGCCATCCTCGATGACCTCGATCTGGCGCCGCGCCTCGTACTCGATCGCCTGGCCGATGAAGGTGATCGAGTTCATGTTCTTGATCTCGCAGCGGGTGCCGAGCGGCCCGCCCGGCTTGCGCACGGAGACATTGACGTCGGCGCGCAGGGACCCCTTCTCCATGTCGCCGTCGCAGGTACCGAGATAACGCAGGATCGAGCGCAGCTTGGTCACATAGGCCTTGGCCTGCTCGGCATCGCGGATGTCGGGCTTGGAGACGATCTCCATCAGCGCCACGCCGGAGCGGTTGAGGTCGACAAAGGACATGGTCGGCGACTGGTCGTGCAGCAACTTGCCGGCATCCTGCTCGAGGTGCAGCCGCTCGATGCCGATGGTCGCGGTCCGCCCGCCCTCGAGCTCGACTGTGACCTCGCCCTCACCCACCACCGGCGACTTGTACTGGCTGATCTGGTAGCCCTGCGGCAGGTCGGGATAGAAATAGTTCTTGCGGTCGAACACCGAGCGCAGGTTGATCTTCGCGTTCAGCCCGAGGCCGGTGCGCACCGCCTGCCTGACGCATTCCTCGTTGATCACGGGAAGCATGCCGGGCATCGCCGCATCGACCAGCGAGACATGGCTGTTCGGCTCGCCGCCGAACGCGGTGGAGGCGCCGGAGAACAGCTTCGACTTGGAGGTGACCTGGGCATGCACCTCCATGCCGATCACGACCTCCCAGTCGCCGGTTGCGCCCTTGATCAGCTTGCCCGATGTCGCCGTCATGCCTTGTCATCCTCGATCAGGGCGGATGCGATCCGCTCCCATTCGGCTTCCAGAGTATCTTTCGCGACGGGTTGGCCGGCCTGCCGGTACCAGTAGCCGGCGTTGCCGAGATCGCCTTCGACGCGGTGCAGATGGGCATGCACCCAGGCAGCCTCCCGCGACGGATCATCCTGGACGACCTTGTGCGCCTGGTTCCAATCGCCTTTCGCGGCCCACCAGAGCCCTGCAAGCGGCGGCGCAAGAGAGGATGCGGGCGCCGCGCCCGACAGGCTGGCTCTGAAGTCGGCGATCTTCACCATCACCTCACCACCAACTCACCACCACCTCTTGGGCGTAAACCGGCCGGCGGCCTGCTCGATCACCTCGCCGAGCGAGAACAGCGTCTCCTCGTCGAAGGGCCGGCCGATCAGCTGCAGCGCCAGGGGCAGGCCCTGCGCATCCTTGCCCGCCGGCACCGCGATGCCGGGCAGCCCCGCCATGTTCACGGTCACCGTGAAGATGTCGTTGAGATACATCTCGACCGGGTCGGCGCCGCTCTTCTCGCCGATACCGAAGGCGGCCGATGGCGTCGCTGGCGTGAGGATCGCATCCACGCCCTTGGCAAAGCAATCCTCGAAGTCTTTCTTGATCAGCGTGCGCACCTTCTGGGCCCGCAGGTAATAGGCGTCGTAATAGCCGGCCGAGAGCACATAGGTGCCGATCATGACGCGGCGGCGCACCTCGGCGCCAAAACCGGCGGCGCGGGTGCCCTCATACATCCCCCCGATGGAGCGGCCGGGCACGCGCAGGCCATAGCGCACGCCGTCATAGCGCGCGAGGTTGGACGAGGCTTCCGCAGGCGCCACGATGTAATAGGCCGGCAGCGCGTATTTGGTGTGCGGCAGCGACACCTCGACCAGCTCGGCACCCGCCGCCTTCAGCCAGGCAGCCCCCTCGCTCCAGAGCTTCTCGATCTCGGCCGGCATGCCGTCGAGGCGATATTCCCTGGGGATGCCGATCTTCATGCCTTTCACGGATTTGCCGATCGCGGCCTCGTAATCCGGCACCGGCGTGTCCACCGACGTCGTGTCCTTGGGATCGTGCCCGGCCATCGAGCGCAGCAGGATCGCGCTGTCGCGCACGGTCCGCCCGATGGGACCGGCCTGGTCGAGCGAGGACGCGAACGCGACGATGCCCCAGCGCGAGCAGCGGCCGTAGGTCGGCTTGATGCCGACGGTCGCGGTGAAGGCCGCGGGCTGGCGGATCGAGCCGCCGGTGTCGGTCGCAGTCGCGCCCATGCAGAGCAGTGCGGCAACGGCCGAAGCCGACCCGCCGGAGGAGCCGCCCGGCACGAGGTTCGTGTTCGAGCCCTCGCGGCGCCAGGGATTGGCGACCGGCCCGAAGCAGGAGGTCTCGTTCGACGAGCCCATGGCGAACTCGTCATTGTTGAGCTTGCCGAGCATGACCGCGCCGTCGCGCCAGAGCTGCGACGTGACCGTCGATTCATAGGTCGGCACGAAATTGTCCAGGATCTTCGAGCAGGCCGTGGTGCGCACGCCCTTGGTCGCGAACAGGTCCTTGATCCCGAGCGGAATGCCGGCGAGCGGCCCGCCCTCGCCCTTGCCGATCCTGCCGTCCGCCTCGCGCGCCATCTCGCGGGCCCGGTCCGGCGTTTCCAGCACGAAGGCATTGAGCGCCCGCGCATCCTCGATGGCCTTGAGATGCGCGTCCGTCAGCTCGAGCGAGGTGAATGATTTGGCCGCGAGGCCGTCACGGGCCTCGGCGATCGTCAGCGATGTGAAATCGGTCATTTATTGATCGGGCTGCAGAAGAACGGAGACAGGGTCTTGTCGTTTTTGGGGTCGTCGTCAGACGCCTTGGCGCGGGCCTTGTCGGCCGCCTCGAGCTCGTCCAGCACGGCATTGACCGCCGCGTCGGGATTGGCGGCCTTACCCTGGCGCTCCATCGCGTCGAGATAGTTCATATAGGCCTGATAGGCCTTTTCATCGTCGCAGAGCAAACACATCGCTGGCGTCCCGCTATTCGGAAGTGGGCTATTCGACGACCTTCGGCACCAGGAAGAAGTGGTTCTCGGTCGCCGGCGCGTTCTTGACGATATCGTCGGCAATCCCGCCGTCGTTCACCACGTCAGTGCGCTTCTTCATCTCCATCGGCGTCACCGATGTCATCGGCTCGACGCCGGTCACGTCGACCTCCGCCAATTGCTCGACAAAGCTCAGCATGGCGTTGAGCTCGCCCTGCAAATGCGGAACCTCGGCGTCGTCAACCGCGATGCGCGCAAGATGCGCGATGCGGCGGACGGTATCGGCGTCGACAGACATATATAGGGCCTCGGCTGGCAGTTTTCAGCCTGCCGTATAGCAGAGGCCGCTTTCGTGCCGCAACCGCGGCTTCCGCCGGTGCCGCATCCTCCCAACACCTCTGCCATCGGGAGAGGTCGGAAGAGCGCCTATCGGGCCAGTTTGCGCATTTGCGCCTGCGCGGCCTCGGCAAGCGATCGGGTCAGCTCCATGGCGGGCTGCTCGCACCCCATCCGCACCGCCTGCCCGGCCCAAAGATTGGTGAAATCGACCTTGCCCTGCTTCTCCGCCGCATGGCGCAGCGGCGCGAAGGCGGTCGCGGCATGGGGAAAGGCCGGCGCCTCCGACGACATCGGCCCGACCTCGGCCATCACGCGGTTCTTGACCCCGCGTGCCGGCCGTCCGGTCATCACATTGGTGATCACGGTCGAATCGTCGCTGGCCTCGGCCAATGCAGCCCGACCGAGCGCGCTCACCTTGGATTCCGGACAGCGCAGATAGGCGCTGCCGATCTGCACGCCGGCCGCGCCCAGCGCGAAGGCCGCGGCGATTCCCCGTCCATCGGCAATGCCGCCGGCGGCCACGACCGGCGCCTTCACCGCATCGACCACCTGCGGCACCAGCGCGAAGGTGCCGGGCTGCTCGGCGATGTTGTCGGTCAGGAACATGCCGCGATGGCCGCCGGCCTCCGCGCCTTGCGCGATGATGATGTCGGCGCCGTTCGCCTCCAGCCACACCGCCTCCTTGACGATGGTCGCGGACGCCATCACGAGGCAGCCCGCGGCCTTGACGCGCGCGAGCAGCGCGGGATCCGGCAGGCCGAAATGGAAGCTCACCACCTCGGGCTTCAACTCCTCCACCAGCGCGCACATCGCGGCATCGAACGGCGCGCGGTTCGCGGCATTGACGGGCGCGGCAGGATCAAGGCCATGCTCGTGATAGTAGGATGCAAGACGCTGCCGCCATCCCGCTTCCCGGGCGGGGTCTGGCTCCGCCGCATTATGGCAGAAAAAATTCATATTGACCGGCGCCGCGACGCGCTGGCGGATGATGTTGACCTGCTCGCGCGCCTTCTCGACCGAGAGCATGGCGCAGGGCACCGACGCAAGGCCGCCGCCTTGCGCCACCGCGATCGCGATCTCGGCATCAATGGCGCCCGCCATCGGCGCCAGCAGGATCGGATGTTCGATCTTCAACAGCTCGGTGAGGCGGCGATCCGGCCACATGGTTCAATCTTTCGCTCGAGGAGTTCGGCGGGCAGCGTTGCGCGCTTGATGCGGGACATTAGCCGGCTCGGCGCGGGGCGGAAATTCAATAATTGAGAACGGTCCGATCTGGATCCGAAAACGAGAACATCCCGGGCACAGGCCGTCCGTGCGATGGCACTTTGCCTCGGACGACCCGCGCATGCTATGCCGCGCCATGCCCGCCCCTGTCCTCCCCTTGATCGAAGCGGTCGCCCACTTGCCCGCGCGCGGTGCGCTGATCGGGCTCGATCTCGGCACCAAGACCATCGGCGTTGCCGGCTCCGATCCCGACCGCCGGCTTGCGACCGGCATCGAGACGGTCAGGCGCAAGGCATTCAAGCTTGACGCCGCACGGCTGCTCGCCATCGCGGCGGAACGCAAGGCAGCCGGCTTTGTGCTCGGCCTGCCGATCAACATGGACGGCAGCGAAGGGCCCCGCGCACAATCGACCCGCGCCTTCGCCCGCAACCTGGCACAACTCACGGAGCTGCCGATCGCGCTGTGGGACGAGCGGCTCTCGACCGCAGCGGTGGAGCGCGAGCTGATCGGCATGGATGTCAGCCGCGCCAGGCGCGCCGAGGTGATCGACGAGCACGCCGCGATCTTCATCCTGCAGGGCGCGCTCGACCGGCTGGCGAATTTGCCTTGAGCCCCGTTCTATCAATCCGGGTGATATCCGTCCCGCCCGAGGTGGCACAGTTGCAAGAAGCTACCTTGCAAGGCTCGCGATCGGGAAATCCATCGAGACCAGCAAACCGTCCGGCAACCAGTGGCAGCTCATCTGCCCGCCATGCCTGCTCACCGTGGACTGCATGAGGGACGTTCCGAAGCCCTTGCTGGAGGGTTCTGCGACGGCTGGACCGCCGCACTCCTTCCACTCGATGTTCAGGCGGTCGTTCTCGACGGACCAAGTCAGTCTGACTGTCCCGTTCTCCGAGCTGAGGGCGCCATATTTGGCAGCATTCGTCGCCAGCTCATGAAAGATCAGGGCCATGCTGTTCGTTGCATGGTCTCCCAGGCCGACGTCCGGTCCTTTCATGACGGCCCGCTCGTACGGGCGAAGCACGGTCTCCACGAGGCGTTGAAGACTTACGCCCGATGTCCCACCATCGCCAAAAGACCGTCTGACCAGCTGGTTGGCTGCCGAAAGCGCCTCGAGCCGGCCCGATAATTTGCGCTCCAGCTCGTCCTTCGAGCTGGAGGTACGGGCCGTCAGACGCAGCATGCCACCGGTGATGGCCAGGAGGTTCTTGATCCGATGCGCCATCTCCCGCGTCAATTGCTCCTGCTCGCCGAGAGCCGCTTGCAATCTCTGCTCCGATTGGATCATGCGCATCGCCACCGCCGAGAAGGCCGCGAGCTCGGTCAATACGCGCGCGTGCTCCCGTGAGAAGTGCGGGCTTTTCGATGCAACGACCCAGAGCGTCCCGACGGCGCCAGCCTCATCGGCCGCCCTGAGTTGGAGAGGCACGAGGAGCACCTCGGGAACCGAAATACCCGCGTCGTAAATCCAACCGTAAACGGTCTCCGGATGCTGCATCAGCACCGGTGCATTCTTCGCAAGCGTTATGGCGCAGGGACTGAAATCGCCCGGCGTTCGGGCGCCCTCGAAGGCCGCAAGCGCGCCATGCAGCGCAAACCAGCGGAACTCCCGGTCTTTATGTTCGAGGATCGATATTCCGGCGGAGGTGGCTTCGGTCGCCTCCATGGCCAGCCGGACGAGACGAGGCAGCACCTGGCTGGGATCGTGGGCCATATCGTCGGCAAGATCGCGCAATGCCAGTTTTTCGCGCAGATAGTCCGGCGTTGCGGCGCTGCGCCGGGCCAATTCGTCGGTGATGATGATGTCTGACGCGTCACGTGACAGCATTCGAAATGGCCCGGAACGTTTGCTGCTTACAAAACTTGCACTCGATAGGCCTTCTTCCCGACAGGAGACTGCGTTTGAAAGTATTGCTGGTGGAGGATGAGCCGCTCATTCTGATGGACATCGAACTCCAACTGCAGGGAGCGGGACACGACGTTGTCTCGGTCTACAACGCCGATCGGGCGATCGAAGTGCTGGCTGCCCAGCGGATCGACGTCATTCTAACCGACATCGACATGCCCGGTTCCATGGACGGTCTCGTGCTCGCTGCCGCGGTGCGAAAGCGCTGGCCGCCGGTTCGGATCGTGGTCATGTCCGGCAAAAAACGGCCGATGCGGGACGAGCTTCCGCAAAGAGCCCGCTTCATCGAAAAGCCGGTTCATGCCCGACATCTCCTGGACGCCGTGGGCATCTGGTGAAACGAGCGGATCGGCAGCAGCGGTGAGGCCGAATTCCCCTAGCCATGCCCGGCGAGCCAGATCGTCTGCACGACGGCGCCGAGATTGTTCAGGCCGTGCAGCACGATCGTGAGCCAGGTCGAGCCGGAGCGGTAGCGCAAATAGCCGAACCAGAGCCCGAGCGTGAACACCTCGCCGAAGAAGAACCAGTCATATTGCAGATGCAGTCCGGTCCACACCAGTGACGACAGGACGATCGCACCCAGCGGCCCGAGCCGTGACTCGGACCAGCCGCGATAGAGAAAGCCGCGCGCAAAAAACTCTTCCGAAACCGGCGCGGCCACGCAGAAGGCGACGATGAGAAGCAGCAATGCGCCGTCGGCGCGCGCGGATTTCAGCACATCCACCATGAATCCGGGCTCGGATTCGCGCCCCGAGAGGCGCGACAGCACTTCCCAGATCGCGATCACACCGACGAGGCCGACGATGCCGATCAGGAGGTTTTTCCAGCTCGTCCCCCGCAGCGCGAGGTAGTCGGCAAAGGAGGTGTCGGTGAAGCGGATTGCAAACCAGATCGCAGCGACCACGGTCGGCAGGCCCATGATCACGGACAAGGAGATGGTCAGGCCGCTAGCCGCGGCGGCGCGAATGGTCCCGGCGATGTCGGCCATATCGCCGCTGCGCAGGACCTCATAGACCAGCACCAGCACCTGGCCCGCGAACAGCGCGGCGAATGCGAACACGCCCCACAGCAGGGTGCCCCAGAATTTCCAGACATGCCGCCGCGCGGGCAGTTCGGGCGGGACGATGGCGGGGGGATTTTCGCGAGTGAGAGAGTCCATCAGCTGGCTTTCAGTAGGTGCGACGTTGTCTCCCCATCGTCATGCCCGGTCTTCGCCCGCGGCCGAAGCGGCTTCGGCCGCGCAGGCGGGACAAGCCCGGCCATGACGGAGGAAAGAATCTTCACGGCAGCGCCCGCTCCAGGAGCGCACGGAGATCGTCATGGGAGAGATCGACCGCGCCATACATGCCGGTGTGAGTGGTCGCAAGGCGCGTCGCCGCGAACAGTTCGGCATTGCGGGGCGCGACCTTGTTGAGCGCGGCGCTCGCGGCAAGCAGCGCCAGCTTCTCGACCGCAAGGCGTGCGACCCGCTCGCTGTCGGGCCGGCGGAAAGCCTTGCCGATGAAGGCAACCGTCTCGCCCGCTCCCGGCAACCCCTGTGTCTCCTCGGCGAGCCCGCGCAGCACGCCAAGCGCCGCATCCGCCTCGCGCGAGAGCGCGCGCAGCACGTCCAGGCACATCACATTGCCCGAGCCTTCCCAGATCGCATTGACCGGCGACTCCCGGTAATGCCGCGCCAGAATGCCCTCCTCGACATAGCCGTTGCCGCCGAGGCACTCCATCGCCTCGTACAGAAACGGCGGCGCGCTCTTGCAGACCCAGTATTTGATCGCGGGCGTCAGGAGCCGCATATAGGCGGCCTCGGCGGGGTCCGACGGCGTACGGTCGAAAGCGCGGCACAGCCGCATCACCAGCGCAATCGTCGCTTCCACATGCAGCGCCATGTCGGCGAGCACCGCCTGCATCAGCGGCTGGTCGGCGAGATGCTTCTGGAACACGCTGCGATGGCGCGCGTGGTGCAGCGCGTGCGATAATCCCGAGCGCATCAGGCCGGCGGAGGCGATCGCGCAATCCTGCCGCGTCAGCTGCACCATCTGGATGATGGTGCGGATGCCCTTGCCTTCGTCCCCGACCGGGGTCGCATAGGCGCCCATGAACTCGACCTCGGAGGAGGCATTGGAACGGTTGCCGAGCTTGTCCTTCAGTCGCTGGAACTGGATGGCATTGAACGAGCCATCGGGCGCAAAGCGCGGCATGAAGAAGCAGGTCAATCCGCCTTCAGCCTGGGCCAGCACCAGGAACGCATCGCACATCGGCGCCGACATGAACCATTTGTGCCCGGTGATGCGATAGCCGTCACCGTCGCGCTCGGCCCGCGTCATGTTGGCGCGCACATCGGTGCCGCCCTGTTTCTCGGTCATGCCCATGCCGAGCGTCATGCCGCGCTTGGTCCAGTATGGCGCAAAGCCTGGATCGTAGGCCGGCTGCGAAATCACCGGCATCACCTTGGCGAGCAGATCCGGCTGGGTGGCGAGAGCCGCGACCGAGGCGCGCGTCATCGTGATCGGGCAGAGATGCCCGGTCTCGACCTGCGAGGCGATGTAGAACTTCGCCGCACGCACCACCTCGCTCGGCGCACCCGCAGGGCTGCCATCGGAGGCCCAGGTCGAATTGTGCAAGCCGGCATGTGCCGAATGCGCCATCAATTCGTGGTAGGACGGGTGAAACTCGACCTCGTCGCGACGGTTGCCGCGCGAGTCGAACGTTCTCAGCTTGGGCGTGTTCTCATTGGCGAGCCGGCCGCGCGCAGCCATTGCAGCGGAGCCCCAGTGCCTGCCGAACTCGGCGAGCTCCTTGGCCGCGTCGGCACCGCCATTGGCCGCAATTGAGGCGACCAGCGGTGCATCGAGGGTGAACAGATCGACGTCCTCGAATGGCGGCGACTGGTTGAATACCTCATGCGTGGCGAAGGCGGGCTTGGTCATGGCCGATGTCCTGTCGGGTATCACTGCTCGCGCGGCGGGATCGGGAAATCATAGGCCGCCCCGCCTGCACCCGGCAGCGAAAAGTGCCACCACTCCTTGGCATAGTTCACAAAGCCTTGCCGTGCCATGGCGGCAACAAGCAGATTACGCCAGTGCCGCTCGGCGGGCGAGATCGAGCTTGCCGCCGTGTATGCCTTGGGGTCGGTACAGTCATAGCCGGTCCCCATATCGACACTGCCCTCCGGCGCCCGCGCGGCCGCAGGCGCCGCACAGTCGGCATAATCCTTTGCCGGATCGAAGGTCGCCGAATTGTCCGCCTTGAGGTCGACCAGGGTCAGATCCAGCGCAGCGCCTGTCGAATGGCCGGACCGGTGGGCAATGAAGCCGAGACGGAACAAGTCTGTCTTGGCGAAGGACGGATTGAAGCGGTGCTCCGCTGCGGTCTCCTTGCCGTTCCGCGACCACGCCACCATGTCGGCGACCGCACGCGTGGGCCGGTAGCAATCGAACATCTTCAGCGAGAGATTCTGCCTGGCCAGTTCCCGCTGGACGGCCTTGAGCCTCAACCCCACCGCGCGCTTCACCACGCATTCGGCGGCGTCGTAACCCGGAAGGCGATGGCCGGTGAAGTTGTTCGATGTGGCGTAGCGGATGTCCTGGATGATGCTGGGGTCGATGTCGCGGAGATAGACGAAATCGGCAGGGAGCGGCTGGGCGTTGGCTTGTGCGCCCAAGCCGGTCACGGCGAGGAGGATCGCAATTCGCAGAGCAAGCTTAACTCGTCCGGTCATCGGTTACTCCGTCATTCCGGGGCGGTCCGAAAGGGCCGAGCCCGGAATCTCGAGATTCCGGGCTCGATGCTTCGCATCGCCCCGGAATGACTGCGGGAGACGGCTGTCCGCGACTGACCGGGGGATAACTCTTTTGACTGCCATTGGCCCTTGCCCTGCCCCCCATCCCCGCCTATAGCTCTCGCTTTAATGACATCGCCAACGAAATCGACCTTTGTCCTCGGTCACCGGCATTTGCTGGGAATCGAGGGCCTTTCCGCAGCCGACATTACCGGCCTGCTCGACCTTTCAGAAGAATATGTCGAGCTCAACCGCCAGATCGACAAGAAACGCACCTCTCTGAGAGGGCGCACGCAGGTCAACCTCTTCTTCGAGGCATCGACCCGCACGCAATCCTCCTTCGAACTCGCGGGCAAAAGGTTGGGCGCCGACGTGATGAACATGTCGGTCTCGTCGTCCTCCATCCGCAAGGGCGAGACCCTGATCGACACCGCGGTGACGCTGAACGCCATGCATCCCGATATCCTGGTGGTGCGGCATCATGCGTCGGGCGCGGTGGAACTGCTGGCGCGCAAGGTTGACGGTTCCGTGATCAATGCCGGCGACGGCGCGCATGAGCATCCGACCCAGGCGCTCCTGGACGCGCTCACCATCCGCCGCAACAAGGGCCGGATCGAGGGCCTCAGGGTCGCGATCTGCGGCGACGTGATGCATTCGCGGGTGGCGCGCTCCAACATCCTCCTGCTCAACACCATGGGCGCGCGGGTGCGGGTGGTGGCGCCCTCGACGCTGCTGCCCGTCGGCATCGAGCGGATGGGAGTCGAGGTCGCCCGCGACATGCGCGAGGGACTGGAGGGCGCGGACATCGTGATGATGCTGCGCCTGCAGCGCGAGCGCATGAACGGCTCCTTCGTGCCGTCATCAAGCGAATATTTCCATTATTTCGGGCTCGACCAGAAG
>Ga0209062_1001223_pt1 | contig 49361 bp, 45 predicted proteins | sample Coa_R2_2_FD_187158 | JGI IMG/M metagenome (GOLD analysis project Ga0209062, IMG submission 187158) | Surface soil microbial communities from Centralia Pennsylvania, which are recovering from an underground coalmine fire - Coalmine... | ecosystem: Environmental > Terrestrial > Soil > Unclassified... | reverse complement strand
TGGTAGACTACTTCTTCAGCGCCGCTGCGCGTTCCACGAAGGTCTTGCCGCCCTTCATCTTGTGGATCAGCGGCGCCTCGTTGATCTGGATCACGACGGCTTCCGCGTCGACGCCGAGATTCTTCACCAGCGCCTGGGTGATGTCGCGCATCATGCCGACCTTCTGCTCCTCGGTGCGGCCGGCGGCCATGCTCACGGTAATCTCAGGCATCGTTCACTCCCGTTGGTTTCCGTCATGGCCCGGCCTGTCCCGGCCATCCACGCCTCGTCCATCAAACAAGACGTGGACGCCCGGGACAAGCCCGCGCATGACGCCGTCCGCGAATGGCTATCCCCACTTCACGTCATGGCGCGCGAGTACTTCGCGTACCTTGGCGACCATCTCGTCCTCCTTGCAGGAGAACTGCGCGGGCCGGGTCTCGCGCCATTCCTGATTGGAGGCGATCGCAGCCGCGGCCTTCGCGCCCTCGATCAGGTCCTTGATCTGCACATCGCCGCGCGCCTTTTCGTCCGAGCCCTGGATGATCACGCAGGGCGCGTTGCGGCGGTCGGCATATTTGAGCTGGTTGCCCATGTTCTTGGGATTGCCGAGATAGAGCTCGGCGCGGATGTTCGCGGCGCGAAGGCTGGCCACCATCTTCTGATAGTCGGCGACGCGGTCGCGGTCGAACACGGTCACCACCACGGGGCCGAACTCCGCGCGCGTATCGAGCTTGCCGAGCAGCGTCAGCGCCGCCTGCAGCCGTGATACGCCGATGGAAAATCCGGTCGCCGGCACCGGCTCGCCGCGGAAGCGCGAGACCAGCCCGTCGTAGCGCCCGCCGCCGCCGACCGAGCCGAAGCGCACCGGGCGGTCTTTCTCGTCCTTGGTGTCGAGCAGAAGTTCGACCTCGAACACGGGGCCGGTGTAGTATTCGAGGCCGCGGACGACGGACGGATCGATCTTGATACGGTCTCCGTAACCGGATGCCGCAACCAGGCGCGCAATGGCCCCCAGCTCTTGGACGCCTTCCTCCGCAATCGGAGCAGCCGACACCAGCATCAGCTTGGCAAAGATCTCGTCGTTCGTACCGCTGACCGGACAGGTGGAAGCGATCACGCGATCGGCTGCATCAAGGTGCAACCCGGCACCCTTGGTGAAGTCCCCGCTCTCGTCCTTACGACCTTCGCCCAGCAGCGCGCGGACTCCTTCCTCGCCGAGCCGATCGAATTTGTCGATCGCGCGCAGCACCGTGAGCCGGCGTCCGGCATTTTCGTCGCCGCCAAGTCCGATCGACTCAAGCACCCCATCGAGCACCTTGCGGTTGTTCACCTTCACGACGTAGGACCCGCGCGGCACGCCGAGCGCTTCCATGGTGTCCGCAGCCATCATGCAGATTTCGGCGTCGGCCGCAGGCGAAGCCGTGCCGACCGTGTCGGCATCGAACTGCATGAACTGGCGGAAGCGGCCGGGGCCTGGCTTTTCGTTCCGGAACACCCAACCGAACCGGTAGCTGCGATAGGGCAGCACCAGATGCTCCGTACCGTATCGTTCCGCCACATAGCGCGCCAGCGGCGCGGTCAAATCATAGCGCAGCGACAGCCACTGCTCGTCGTCATCCTGGAACGAGAACACGCCCTCGTTCGGACGGTCCAGGTCGGGCAGGAATTTGCCGAGCGCGTCGGTATATTCGATCGCCGGCGTCTCCACCGGCTCGAAGCCGTAGAGCTCGTAGACGGTGCGGATCTTCTCGACCATCTGCCGCGTCGCATTGATCGCGGCGGGGCCACGGTCTTCCAGCCCGCGCGGCAGGCGGGCTTTGAGTTTTTGCGGTTTTTTTGGTTTGTCGGCCATCGCGGGCGTTTACCAGCCGGCAGCCGCAGCGGCAACCGGTTGCGTTATTTGACTCCGTCATTCCGGGGCGGTGCGCAGCACCGAACCCGGAATCTCGAGATTCCGGGTTCGGCTCTGTCGAGCCGCCCCGGAATGACGACAGACCTGTCACGCCGCCACGGCCCTGCCCTTCGGCTGCACCTCCGCGCTGTAATCCCGCATCAATTGCTCCGAGATCCTGCCCGGCTTGAACCGCCATTGCGCGATCTCGGAGACCGGCGTCACCTCGGCCGCGGTGCCGGTGATGAAGCACTCGCTGAAGCCATCGAGTTCCTCGGGCCAGATCCGCCGCTCCACCACATCGATGCCGCGGCGCCTGGCGAGATCGATCACGGTTGCGCGAGTGATGCCGGCGAGGAAGCAGTCGGCGGTCGGCGTGTGGATCGCGCCGTCCTTGACGAAGAAGATGTTGGCGCCGGTGCATTCGGCAATCCGGCCCTCCCAGTCCAGCATCATCGCGTCTGCATAGCCCTTGCGCTCGGCCTTGTGCTTCTCGATGGTGCAGATCATGTAGAGGCCCGACGCCTTCGCCAGCGCGGGAATCGTCCGCGGGTCGGGCCGGCGATACTGGGCGAGATCGATGCGGATGCCCTTCAGCTTCGCCGCGGGATCGAAATAGCTCGGCCAGGCCCAGGCGGCGATGGCGAGATGGATGGTGTTGCTCTGCGCCGCCACCCCCATCATTTCCGAGCCGCGCCAGGCGATCGGGCGGACATAGCCGTCCGGCAGGTTGTTCCGGTCGATCACGAGCTGCTTGGCGGCGTCGATCTCGGCGACAGAGAACGGGATCTCGAAATCCAGGATATTGGCCGACCTCTTCAGCCGCTCGGAATGTTCCGTGCTCTTGAAGACCTTCCCCCCATAGGCCCGCTCGCCCTCGAACACACAGCTCGCATAATGCAGGCCGTGGCTCAGCACATGGATCCTGGCTTCCGCCCATGGCACCAGGGTGCCATCGAACCAGATGAAACCATCAACTTGATCGAACGAAACGCCCATGGGCCTTCTCCCGGTTGCTTGAGCCGGGCGCGATGGCCCGGTGCGGTTCTGAGGGTCCTGGACCCCGCCCAAAGGCAAGCCGTTCCCGGCAAAGGCTTCCCCGCCGAGGGACACGCTTTTATGGAATGCGGAAGTCCAGTATGTTTGCCGACATGCCGCCCGGCAATCGTGCGGTAGATCAGGTCGCGGCCCTTCGCCGCTTACGGGGCCCTCGCCGGGCCGGTTGGAAACATCACCGCGCAACGAGACGATCTAATATTTCGCCGCGGCCGATTGTTTTGTAACATTGGACCCAAGATACGTCAATATGGCTGACATAAAATTCTCGAGTGCAAAGTCGAATGCCGTGCCGGGCCCCGAACGGGACGCGGCCGAGACGCGGGGGGCTGCCTCGCGGGAGGGCGAATTGCGCTGGGATATCATCGAGCTTCTGTTCTTCGCGTATCGGGATTTCGTCGGTGATGCCGACCAGGAATTGGAGGCGTTCGGCTTCGGCCGCGCCCATCACCGGGTGATGCATTTCGTCTACCGCTATCCCGGCCTGAAGGTCGCCGATCTTCTCGACGTGCTGCGCATCACCAAGCAATCGCTGGGGCGGGTGCTCAAGCAGCTGCTCGACGAAGGCTATATCGTGCAGAAGACCGGCAACAACGACCGGCGGCAGCGCCTTCTTTTTGCCACCCCGAAGGGGGAGGCGCTGGTGACCAAGCTCGCGACGCTGCAGACCAGGCGGATCGAGCGTGCGCTCGCCGAGATCGACGCCGCCGGCGCCGAGACGGTGCGGCGCTTCCTGCGTGCGATGATCGACCGCGACGACCCGGACAAGGTTTTGGAGACGATTTTCAAAAACGCCAGCACAAAGGAATGAACGTGCCCCTCGCCTCAATCGCCGCGCGGCCGATCCCGCGACCGGCAGACGACGCACCGCATATCCTGCTTGTCGACGACGACCGCCGCATCCGCGATCTGTTGTCGCGCTTCCTTTCCAGCGAAGGCTATCGCGTCACCACCGCGATGAGTGCGAGCGACGCCCGCGCCATCCTCAACGGCCTGCATTTCGACCTGCTCATCCTCGACGTCATGATGCCCGGCGAGACCGGCTTCGAGCTCGCCCGCTTCATCCGCAAATCCTCCAGCGTGCCGATCGTGATGCTGACCGCGCGCCATGAGGCGGAGGCGCGCATCGAGGGCCTGCAGCTCGGCGCCGACGATTATGTCGCCAAGCCGTTCGAGCCGCGCGAGCTTGCGCTGCGCATCGGCAATATCCTGAAGCGCACCGCGCGGCCGCCGAGCGAGGCGCTGGAGCAGGTCGCATTCGGGCCCTATGTCTATCATCTCGCCCGCGGCGAACTGCGCCAGGGCGAGGAGATCGTCCATCTCACCGACCGCGAGCGCGACATGCTGCGGATTCTCGCGGAAAATCCCGGCGAGACCGTGCCGCGCGGCGCCCTGACCGGCAACGGCACCGTCAACGAGCGCGCGGTCGACGTGCAGATCAACCGCCTGCGCCGCAAGATCGAGCACGATCCCGCAAACCCGCTCTATCTGCAGGCCGTCCGCGGCATCGGCTATCGGCTGGTGGCCTCGCCGTAGGGATGATCTTGCCGCGCCGAAACGAGTTCGCAACTACCCCCGTCACCCTGAGGCGCTCGCGAAGCGAGCCTCGAAGGGCGACGGCCCCCGCTGCACCTGCACGGGCCGCTCATCCTTCGAGGCTCGCTCCGCTCGCGCCTCAGGATGACGGGTCGAGATGAGTGCTTGAGGCTAATGTGCAAACCGCCAAGGTCCTGATCCACGCCCCATGAGCACGATCGACACCGGCCTCACCTTCATCCGTCACGCGGCGGGGCGCGTCTCCGCCGCCAACGGCCGGCTGAGCGCGACCTTCCGCGGCTTCATGCCGACCGGGCTCTATGCCCGCGCGCTGCTGATCATGATCGTGCCGATGGTGGTGCTGCAGTCGGTGGTCGCCTTCGTGTTCATGGAGCGGCATTGGAACACGGTGACGCGGCATCTGTCGGCCGCCGTGGTGCAGGACATCGCCGCGCTGATCGACGTCTACAAGGGCTATCCGCAGGACAAGGACCGCGCGCAGCTGCGCCGCATCGCCCAGCAGCGGCTCGGCCTCGTGGTCGATTTCCTTCCCGTCGGCGACATGCCGGCGCCGGGGCCGAAGCCGTTCTTCTCGCTGCTCGACCAATCGCTGTCGGCCCAGATCGGCCGCCAGATCGGCCGCCCGTTCTGGATCGACACGGTCGGCAAGTCCAATCTCGTCGAGATCCGCATCCAGCTCGACGACGCGGTGATGCGGGTGTTCGCGCTGCGCAGCGCCGCCTATGCCTCGAACTCGGAGATCTTCCTGTTCTGGATGGTCGGGACCTCCTCGATCCTGTTGATCGTCGCGGTGCTGTTCCTGCGCAACCAGATCAGGCCGATCCTGCGGCTGGCCGACGCCGCCGAAAGCTTCGGCAAGGGCCGCGAGGCGCCGAACTTCCGGCCGCGCGGCGCGCGCGAGGTGCGGCGCGCCGCGCATGCATTCCTGGAGATGAAGGCGCGCATCGAGCGCACCATCGAGCAGCGCACCGCGATGCTCGCCGGCGTCTCCCACGACCTGCGCACCATCCTCACCCGCTTCAAGCTCGAGCTCGCGCTGCTCGGCGACAGCCCCGAGATCGATGCCATGCGCAAGGACGTCGACGAAATGTCGATGATGCTGGAGGACTACCTCGCCTTTGCCCGCGGCGATTCCGGCGAGCATGCCCAGCCGACCGACATGGCGATGGCGCTGGAGGAGTTGCGCAGCGACGCCGAACGCAACGGCCATTCAGCGACCGTCGCCTTCCACGGCCTGCCCGTGGTGACGGTGAAGCCGGCTTCGTTCAAGCGCTGCCTTGCCAACCTCGTCTCCAATGCGGCGCGGCACGCCAACTCCATCTCCATCACCGGCCACCGCGACCACCGCTATCTCACCATCACCATCGACGACGACGGCCCGGGCATTCCCGCCAACATGCGCGAAGAGGTGTTCAAGCCGTTCCTGCGGCTCGATGATGCGCGCAACCAGGACGAAGGCGGCACGGGCCTCGGGCTTGCGATCGCCCGCGACATCGCCCGCTCCCATGGCGGCGACATCATGCTCGGCGACAGCCCGATGGGCGGCCTGCGCGCCACGGTGCGAGTACCGGTGTAGCTCGTCTTAGCCAAGCTTGCGCATCTAACCCCGTCATCCTGAGGCGCTCGCGAAAGCGAGCCTCGAAGGAGACGGCCCGGATGCAGCAGCGGGGCCGTTCATCCTTCGAGGCCATCGCTTCGCGATGGCGCCTCAGGATGACGGTTCAAAAGGTTCGCGGGCTGCCAGAATGACGGTGATGGTGCGAGCCTCGGCTCAGCCTTCGATGAAGGCCTTCAGTTCGACTTCGGCAAAAGCCCCTTCAGCTTCTCCGCGTCCCTGACGTTGAGCTTGAAGCCGCCGGGCATCACGATGTCACCGGCCTTCTGACCCGGCTTGCAGTCGCCGAGCCACTTCGCCTCGATCCGGGTGGTGAGGTCGCGCAGATTGGTCGGGCCCGCATCGGTGTGCGAGGTGGTCACGACCGTGTAGGCGGAGTTGAAATCGCCCGTTATCTCCGCATGCGCCGTCATGGTGCCGCCGCCGATCGCGCAGACGGAATCGGAGACGTAGCCGGTCGCGGTCTTCTGCAGATCCTGCTTGGAGCAGATCTGCTTTGCCATCGGCGAGACCACGTTGTTCATGTCCTTGTCGGTCGTCGCATCGGTGCAATGCTGCATGGTGAGCTCCGGCAGGCCGCTTCCGTTGCGGGCGATCTTCATCTCCCAGAGGCCGGGCTTGCGCTGCGGCAAATCCTCCGCGAATGCACTCGCGCCGAAGACCAATGCACCCAGGGAAACCGCCAGGCAAACAGCAACAGGCCGCGTCATGAGGCCTCCCAACGCTTCAGGTCCGCCAAAGAAGGATCAGTAGAGCGCCTTTACCGGCCGATCATGGGCACCGTAAGGCACCCAGCGGCAGGCAAAGGAGATATATCCGCCATATTGGGCGTTGACCGCGAGGAATTTCACGACCTTGCCATATTGGGCGCAATGGTCGACCGCGATCTGCCGGGCGTCCGTTTCGGTCGCCACCGAATAGGCGATGATGCCACCGGTATCGTTGCCCTTGACGGGGGGCACCCAGTCGGCCTTCGCGGGCAGGCCGGCGAACACCCCGCAAACGGCAACCAGGCTCGCGGCCACAATCCTTCGCATCACGTGACTCCCTTTCCGAAGCAGCCATATTAGGACGCCTGTCCCCGGCTGAGAAGCCAGCTTGCCTCGGGAAGCGCGGAGTTGCTGCAGAGTGTTGCCGCGCTGCACTTGACCGGGTCCCGCCTTCGCGGCACGGTCGCGCCCTCGACTATCAGCTTCGCCGGGACACGCCATGCGCGACTTCATCGCTTCATTCAAATGCTCGGGATTCAAGGGTCTGGCCGGCGCGACGGCGCTTGCAGCCCTGCTCGGCGTACTCGCTCCCACCCCGTCGGCGCAGGCCGCCAACGGTTTCGAGATGAACTTCTGGCTGTCGGGCCCGAAATATGACGGCCGCGTGGCGCCTTGCGAAAAGGCGCTCGGCACGATCACGAATCAGTTCTGGGACAAGGAAAGCACCTACTGGAATTCCAAGCTGCAGATCACGGGTTATAGCAACATCCACGAGATCGCCTTCCGCCCCTGGCAGTCCGACAACATTCCACGCCGCTATTGCACCGGCAAGGCGCAGACCAACGACGGCAAGATCCACACCGTGAACTTCTCGATCATCGAGGATGGCGGGTTTGCCGGCTATGACCAGGGCGTCGAATGGTGCGTGACCGGGCTCGACCGCGACTGGGCCTACAACCCGGCCTGCCGCGCCGCCGGCCCGTAGGCGGCGAATCACTCCATCCCTGCGAATTGGCATGAGACGTTGCCGGCGCTTGCGCCGGCAATTTGTTCTTGAAATGTTCCCGCCGCCTGCTACGCTCCGCCGCCATGTGTAGGGGAGGTTGCTACGATGTCCTTTTTTGTTCGGATCGGCTTTGTTCTGCTTGGCTGGATGGCGGTGACCGGCGGCCCGGCCGCGGCGCAGGATGCACGGCAGAATGCGCCCGGCGAATTCGATTATTACGTGCTGTCGCTGTCATGGTCGCCCTCCTTCTGCGAGGACGCGGAAGAGCGGGGAAACAGCGGCCGCTCGCAGCAAACCCAATGCGGCGGCCGGCCGTTCTCCTTCGTGGTGCACGGGCTGTGGCCGCAATATGAGCACGGCTATCCCGAATATTGCCAGCGACCCTCGCCGCGGCTCGACCGCAACATCATGGTCTCGATGCTCGACCTGATGCCGGCGCCCGGGCTGATCTACAACGAATGGGACAAGCACGGCACCTGTTCGGGCCTGTCCGAGCGGGCCTATTTCGAGACCGTCCGCAAGGCCCGCGCGGCAGTGAAAATCCCGCCGGAGTTCCTGCAATTGTCGGAAGAGAAGACGGTGGCGCCGTCCGACGTCGAGGACGCGTTCGTGAAGGCCAATCCCGGCCTTTCGGCAGGCGCCGTCGCGGTGACCTGCAACCGGACGCGGCTGTCGGAGGTGCGGGTCTGCCTCAGCAAGGACCTGCAGTTCCGCGACTGCGAGGAAATCGACAAGCGCGCCTGCCGCCGCGACCAGGTCACCATGCCGCCGATGCGGGGCGGCTGAGCCGACGCTCTCACCGTCATTCCGGGGCGCGCCATCAGGCGCGAACCCGGAATCTCGAGCTCGTCGGCGAAGGGCCACAACGCGGCCTGCGCGCGAGAGTCCGGCTTCGATGCCCGCGGATCGCCACGGAATGACGACTGTGACCGCGCCACGTTACTTTCGCCCTGCGATGTCGTAACGCTCGTCCATGAACTACCGCCACGCCTTCCACGCCGGCAACTTTGCCGATGTCGTCAAGCACATCGTGCTGACCCGCATTCTCGTCTACCTGCACGAGAAGCCGTCCGCCTTTCGTGTCATAGACACCCATGCCGGCGCGGGGCTCTACGACCTCACCTCGGAGGACGCGCGCCGCGGCGGCGAATGGCTCACCGGAATAGCCCGCATCCTGCAGGCGCGCTTTTCCGAGCAGGCGCTGGCGCTGCTCAAGCCCTATCTCGACATCGTCAGGGCCTTCAATCCGCCGGGCGAGCTCAACACCTATCCGGGCTCGCCGCTGATCACTCGCGCGCTGCTGCGCCCACAGGACCGCCTCACGGCCTGCGAGGTCGCCGATGTTGCCCGCAAGGACCTGATCGACGCGCTGCGCCGCGATCCCCAGGCCAAGGTGGTCGACATCGACGGCTGGGTGGCGCTACCGGCCTTCGTGCCGCCGAACGAGCGGCGCGGGCTGGTCCTGATCGACCCGCCGTTCGAGGCCAAGGACGAGTTCGAACGACTTGCCGAGCGCTTCGCGACAGCCTTCGTCAAATGGCCGACCGGTATCTACGTGCTCTGGTATCCCGCCAAGAGCCGGCGCGCGGCCGACGAGCTCGCCCAGCATGTGGCGGACATTGCGGCCGCGACCAGGCCGGCCGGTAAATTCATGCGCCTCGAATTCAGCGTCGCGCCGCAGGCGGCGGGAGCAGCGCTTGCCTCCGCCGGGCTCTTGATCGTCAACCCGCCCTTCCCGCTGCCTAACGAGCTCAAGGTGATCCTGCCCGAGCTGGAGAAGCCGCTCGGCCAGGGCGGCGCCGCCCGCTTCAAGCTGGAGGCGCCCAAAGCCTGATCTTTCGAGAATGTGGAAAAGCCGTAGTCAATTTGCGGTGATCCGTATTAAACTATCTTCCTTCGAGACTGGCTTTGCGTCCCGCTTCCGCGAATGGTTGCGGCGGAGTGATGAAGGCCAAAAAAAAGATCCAGGCGATCCGGCTGCGATGCCGGCTCGTTAAGGTGGCCAGCTTTCCGGGAAACGAAAATGTCCGGTCGGGCCGATGCGCGTGATGCGTAGCGGTCGAAAGCAGTGCGGGGGAGGAGTTACCCGATGGCCATGACTGGTACGGTCAAGTTCTTCAATGGAGAACGTGGCTATGGCTTCATCAAGCCGGACGATGGCGGGCGCGATGTGTTCGTTCACATTACCGCGGTCGAGCGTGCAGGATTGAAGGATCTGACCGAAGGACAACGCGTCACTTTCGAAGTTGAACCGGACAAGAAGGGCAAGGGCCCCAAGGCGGTCAACCTGGTGATACAATCCTAGTGTCATTGATTTAGACGACGCGTTTTTTTGAACTCACGAACTGCAGCCCTTTTGGGGATCAGGTTCGAAGCAGTCTTTTGCTTGAAAAACGCCAGAGGAGCTTGCGAACGCGTTCGCAAAAAAATTCCCGACCGTGGAGCCCACGGCCGGGAGTTTGCTGCTGCTCGTTCTTCTTCTTTGATTCCCCGGGCCGTGAACGGCCCGCGCGCGTCCTAGAAGTGATAGTTCACGCCGGCGCGGATGACTCCGAAGTGATAGCCATTGGAGACGCCGGTGATCGCAAACTGGCTCTCCGACAGATCGACATAGAGATATTCGATCTTCGCGGTCCAGTTCGGCACCAGGCCGAATTCGGTGCCGGCGCCGAGCGTCCAGCCGACATTGGTCTGCGATTCCGAAAGGCCAAAGGTCTCGGCGCGCAATTCGCCGAACGCAAGACCGCCGGTGCCGTAGAACAGGATGTTGTTGAAGGCGTAGCCGACCCGGCCGCGCACCGTGCCGAACCACGGGTTGGAGAATTTCCAGGATGCAAACGTGTCGCTTGCCCCGGTCAGTTCGAGATCGCCCTCGATGCCGAACACCCAGGCGCCGCTCTGGAAGTTGTAGCCGCCCTGGACGCCGCCGGCGACGCCGGAGGGCTTTGTCGGGTTATTGGTGACCGACCCCCATTCATAACCGAGATTGCCGCCGAGATACGGGCCGGCCCAGCTGAACGCATTGAGCGGCTGGTTCACCGTATAGGGCTGGCTATAGGGCAGATCGGCAGCATCAGCCGCTTGAACCATGCCCGCCAGCGTCAGCGCGGCGGCGCCCACAGCGAACCTTTTCATTGTACTCTCCAACGCAACACCCACGACGACAGGTTCGAGGAGAGCGCCCGGGAGGGCAGGCCCACGAACCGCGTGGTTACGAAAGTCCAGTGCTTTTCGCGAAGATTTATCGAGACTTTTAAGTTAAAGCCTTGTTAAGCGCCGTTACCGGCCGATCAGCATTCTTAACAACGTCCTAACCGCGCAGGCGGTGGGCCTTGGCCGGCCCGCAAGGCGTCCGTCCGGCGGCCCGGACCCGCGATGGAGCACGATCTTTCGAAGCAGCCGGCCCCCATGTTTTCCGGATCGTGCTCTCCCGCTTTCCACCGGAAAGCGTCCGGGCAACTTCAAATCGGCCGCGTCAGCCCTTAAATTCGAGCCCATGACCACCCACAAGAGCGATCACGCCAGGATGCCCGCCCCGGAAGGGGAGCCGGGCCCGGCCCAGGCACGGACCGGTTCCGCGGTCGATCTGCCGGCCGAGGCGCTGTCTCCACCGGATCTCGATCCCGAGACCTCCCCTGCCGAGGAGGACGACGAGGCGCGCCTGCCGGAACTGTCCGAGGAAAGCCTGGAAGCCGTCGCCGAGGGCACGTTGTCGGCCGGCCATGCCGCGATCGAAAAAGCGGTACGGCACGCGCCGACCTCGCCCGGCGTCTATCGCATGCTCAATGCCGCCAATGACGTGCTCTATGTCGGCAAGGCGAAAAACGTCCGCAAGCGCCTCTCCTCCTATGCCCGCGTCAACGCGCCGCTGCCGGCGCGCATCCTGCGCATGATCGCGGCAACCGTGTCGGTCGAGATCGTCTCGACCACCACCGAGACCGAGGCGCTGCTGCTCGAGGCCAACCTGATCAAGCAGCTGCGCCCGCGCTTCAACGTGCAGCTGCGCGACGACAAGTCGTTCCCCTACATCCTGATCACCGGCGACCATTGGGCGCCGCAGATCCTCAAGCATCGCGGCGCGCAGAGCCGGCCCGGCCGCTATTTCGGGCCGTTCGCGTCCGCCGGCGCCGTCAACCGCACCATCACGGCGCTGCAGCGCGCATTCCTGATCCGCTCCTGCACGGATTCCTTTTTCGAAAGCCGCACCCGTCCCTGCCTGCTCTACCAGATCAAGCGCTGCGCCGGCCCGTGCACCGGCGAGATCGACTTCGGCGGCTACGGCAAGCTCGTCGGCGAAGCGACCGACTTCCTGTCCGGCCGCAGCCATCTGGTGAAACAGGAACTGGCCAGGCAGATGGAGCATGCCTCCAGCGAGCTGGAATTCGAGACTGCGGCGCTCTATCGCGACCGCCTCGCGGCGCTGTCGGCGATCCAGTCGCAGCAGGGCATCAATCCGCGCACCGTGGAAGAGGCCGACGTGTTCGCCATCCACCAGGAGGGCGGCTATTCCTGCGTCGAGGTGTTCTTCTTCCGCACCGGGCAGAACTGGGGCAACCGCGCCTATTTCCCGCGCGCGGAGAAGTCGTTCACGCCGGAGGAGGTTTTGTCGTCGTTCCTCGCACAGTTCTACGACGACAAGCCGCCGCCAAGGCTGGTCCTGCTGTCGCACGAGATCGAGGAAGGCGAGCTCCTTGCCGACGCGCTCGCGGTCAAGGCCGGGCACAAGGTCGAGGTCTCCGTGCCCAAGCGCGGCGAGAAGAAGGAGCTCGTCGCGCATGCCTTGACCAATGCGCGCGAGGCGCTGGGGCGCAAGCTCGCCGACACGTCGACGCAGGGACGGCTGTTGCAGGGACTGGCCGCCTCGCTGGCGCTGCCGAAGGCGCCGCGGCGGATCGAGGTCTATGACAACAGCCACATCCAGGGCACCAACGCGGTCGGCGCCATGATCGTGGCCGGGCCCGACGGCTTTGTGAAAAACCAGTATCGCAAGTTCAACATCAAGTCCGAAGGGCTCACGCCCGGCGACGACTATGCGATGATGCGCGAGGTGCTGCAGCGGCGCTTCAAGCGCCTGGTCGCGGCGAACGAGGATGAGGCGGCAAAGGTCAAGGAGGCCGCCGGGCAATCGGACAAGGACGACGACGCCTTCCCGCAATGGCCCGACCTCGTCATCATCGACGGCGGCCGCGGCCAGCTCAATGCGGCCAAGGAGATTCTGGACGGCCTCGGGGTGACCCAGGTCTGCCTGCTCGGGGTGGCCAAGGGCCCGGACCGCGACGCCGGCCGCGAGACCCTCTTCATCCCCGGCCGCGAAGCCATCAAGCTCGAGCCGCGCGACCCCGTGCTGTATTTCATCCAGCGGCTGCGCGACGAGGCGCACCGCTTTGTGATCGGCTCGCACCGCAAGCTGCGCAAGAAGGATATCCGCGAGGCCGGCTTGCAGGAGATCCCCGGGATCGGGCCCTCGCGCAAGCGGGCCCTGCTGCTGCATTTCGGGACATTGAAGGAGATCGAGCGGGCGTCGATTGCGGACCTGGGTAAGGTTCCAGGCGTCAGCGCCGAAAGTGCAAGGAAGATTTTCGAGTTTTTCCACGCCCAGCCGGGCTAAAACAGTGTGGATTCACACAGGCGTCGTCGTCGCCGGGCCATCTGAATGGCCGGTTGACCTCGGGACCTGAGGGGTATTGGTAGAGGTATGAACATCGCAACGACACGAGGGACCAACAGAAGCTCATTGTCCCTCCCGAACATCCTGACCTATGGCCGGATCGCCGCGATCCCGGTGGTGGTCGGCTGCATCTACTGGGAGTCGATCCTGGACGGCCCCCTGTGGTTGCGCTGGGTGTCCGTCGCCGTCTTCATCGCCGCGGGAATCAGCGACTATCTGGACGGCTATTATGCGCGAGCCTGGAACCAGTCATCGGCCTTCGGCCGCATGCTCGATCCGATCGCCGACAAGCTCCTGGTCGCCTCCTGTCTATTGATGCTGGCCGCCGACCAGATCATCCACGGCTGGTCGCTGTGGGCGGCGATCATCATTCTCTGCCGCGAGATCCTGGTCTCGGGCCTGCGCGAATATCTGGCGGCCTTGCGGGTCAGCGTTCCCGTCACCAAGCTCGCGAAATGGAAGACCACCATTCAGCTGGTGGCGATCGGGTTCCTGCTCGCCGGCGAAGCCGGCGACCTCGCGGTCTCCGCGATCTCCACCGAGATCGGCCCGCTCGTGACCGAGATCGGGCTGGCCTTGTTGTGGACCTCGGCGCTGATCACGATCTACACCGGCTACGACTACTTCCGTGCCGGCATCCATCACCTCATCAGGGAGGATGAGGGATGAAGGTGAAATATTTCGCCTGGGTGCGCGAGCGCATCGGCAAGGCGGAGGAGACCATCGAGCCGCCTTCGAGCGTGCGCACCGTCGACGATCTCATCGCTTGGCTGACGAACCGCGGCGAAGGCTACGCCTATGCTTTCGAGAAGCCGAAGGTGATCCGCGCCGCCATCGACCACACCCATGTCAGGCAGGACGCGGTGATAGCGGGCGCCCGCGAGATCGCCTTCTTCCCGCCGATGACCGGCGGCTGATGCAAATGAGGCGCGCGCAGCAGCGAAGGTTCACCTCTCCCAACGGGAGAGGTCGGATCGCATCGCCAGATGCGATCCGGGTGAGGGGTTACGGTCCATCGAGGACACTGCGGCCCCTCACCCGGCGCTGCGCGCCGACCTCTCCCCGCTGGGGAGAGGTGAAGAGCGTCGGCGGCGCGACCGTCTCAACCGAGGCGTATCTCCGATGACCAGCGTGACCATCCGCATCCAGGAAGCCGATTTCGACATCGCGCGCGAGAGCGCGCTGTTGAGGCAGGGGCGCACCGATATCGGCGCGGTGGTGAGCTTCTCCGGCATCTGCCGCGGCAATGACGGCGACGGCATCGCCGCGCTGACGCTGGAGCATTATCCGGGCATGGCCGAGGCCGAGATCGCGCGGCATGTGGAAGAGGCGACATCGCGCTGGCCGCTGTTCGGCGTCACCGTGATTCACCGGGTCGGCCGCATCGAACCGGGACAGAACATCGTGCTGGTGCTGACGACGTCGGCGCATCGCGAGGCGGCGTTTCATGCGGCGGAGTTCCTGATGGATTACCTGAAGACCAGCGCGCCGTTCTGGAAGCGCGAGGAGACGCCTGAAGGCGACAACTGGGTCGAGGCCCGCGCGCATGACGACGCCGCCGCGGCACGCTGGACCAGATCCTGATGGACAAGCGAGCCAGGCCTGCCGCCAAGCGCGCGGGCGCGCGATCGGGCGTCCCGAAAATCGGCAGCGGCGAGTTGCTCACGCTGCTTGATTTTCTCCGTTTCGCCGTCAGTCGCTTCAACGAAGCAGGACTTGTCTTCGCCCACGGCACCACCGATCCGGTCGCCGAAGCCGCGTTCCTGATCTCGGAGGCGCTGCATCTGCATCCCGACCAGTTCGAGAGCTTTGCGAGCGCCCGCCTCGCCGTCTTCGAAGCGAAAAAGGTCCTCGACCTGATCGAGCAGCGCGTGCGCACGCGAAAACCCGCCGCCTATCTCGTCAACAAGATCTACATGCGCGGCCTCCCGTTTTACGTCGACGAGCGCGTGATCGTGCCGCGCTCCTATATCGGCGAAATCCTCGACACGCATTTCAGAGGCGGCGACGACGGCGATCCTGCGCTGCTCGGCGACCCCTTCGAGGTCGAGCGCGTGCTCGACCTCTGCACCGGGTCCGGCTGCCTTGCCATCCTCGCCGCACGGCATTTTCCCAATGCGCAGGTCGATGCGGTGGATGTTTCCAGGGACGCGCTCGCGGTCGCCGCGCGCAACGTGGCCGAGCACGGGCTCGAAGACCGCGTGAAGCTCTATCGCGGCGACCTGTTCGCGCCGCTGCACGGTTCGACCTACGACCTCATCATCTCCAATCCGCCCTATGTCGATGCCGAGGGCATGGCCTCGCTGCCGCCGGAATGCCGCGCCGAGCCGAAACTCGCCTTCGACGGCGGTGCCGACGGCCTCGACCTCGTGCGTCGCATCCTGCAGGAGGCGCCGGCGCACCTGATGCCGCAGGGCGGCCTGTTGTGCGAGATCGGCCGCGGCCGGGACAATCTCGAGGCCGCCTTTCCGCACTTGCCGCTGCTGTGGCTCGACAGCGAGGATTCCGAAGGCGAGGTGTTCTGGATCGCGGCTGCAGACCTCGTCTGAGAGCTGCGCGGAAATAGCAGCGCTTCCGCGGTTTTCGTCGCCTCCGGAAGCTGATAGCCTGCGGGATAACCAACCGGTTCAATTCCGAAATCGAAGGAGGCCTCCATGCTCGACAAGAGCCCCCGCGCCAATACCGTCAACGTGCCCAACGATCTGTCCGCGCACTGGATGCCTTTCACGGCCAACCGGGCCTTCAAGAAGCAGCCGCGCCTGCTCGCCGGCGCCAAGGACATGCACTACATCACGGCCGACGGCCGCAACATCATCGACGCGGCCTCCGGCATGTGGTGCACCAATGCCGGCCACGGCCGCACCCAGATCTCGTCCGCGATCGCCAAGATGGCCGAGACGCTGGATTACGCGCCGCCGTTCCAGTTCGGCATTCCGCAGGCCTTCGAGCTCGCAAGCCGCATCGCCGAGCTCGCACCCGACGGGCTCGACCATGTGTTCTTCTGCAATTCCGGCTCGGAGGCCGCCGACACCGCGCTGAAGATCGCGCTGGCCTATCACCAGATCAACGGCCAGGGCTCCCGCACCCGCCTGATCGGCCGCGTGCGCGGCTATCACGGCGTCGGCTTCGGCGGCACCGCGGTCGGCGGCATCGTCAACAACCGCAAGATCTTCGGCTCGCTGCTCGCGGGCGTCGATCATCTGCCCGCGACCTACGATCGCGAGAAGCAGGCCTTCAGCAAGGGCGAGCCGGACTACGGCGCGCATTTCGCCGATGAGCTGGAGAATCTCGTCAATCTGCACGGCGCCAACACCATTGCCGCCGTGATCGTCGAGCCGATGGCGGGATCGACCGGCGTCATCCCCGCGCCGAAGGGCTATCTGAAGCGGCTGCGCGAGATCACCCAGAAGCACGGCATTCTCCTGATCTTCGACGAGGTCATCACCGGCTACGGCCGGCTCGGCTATGCCTTCGCTGCCGAGCGCTATGGCGTGCTGCCGGACATGCTGACCTTCGCCAAGGGCATCACCAATGGTGCAGCGCCGATGGGCGGCGTGCTGGTGCGCGACACCATCCATGACGCTTTCATGAGCGGGCCCGAGCACATGGTGGAGTTGACCCACGGTTACACGTATTCCGCGCACCCGCTGGCCTGCGCCGCGGGCTTGGCCACGCTCGACATCTATCGCGACGAAAAGCTGTTCGAGCGCGCGCGGAGCCTCGAGCCGACATTCGCCGACGCGGTGATGACGCTGAAGGGCCTGCCCAACGTGGTCGACATCCGCACCGTGGGCCTGACCGCCGGCATCGACCTCGCCCCGCGCGCGCCCGACATGGTCGGCAAGCGCGGCTACGATGCCATGGTCTCGGCGTTCCACGACAACGACCTGATGCTGCGCATTGCCGGCGACACGCTGGCGCTGACCCCGCCGCTGATCATCAGCGAGGACCAGATCGGCGAGGTCATGGACAAGGTCGGCAAGGTGATTCGCGCGGTGGCGTAGGTTTCTGTTTGTTTCCGGCCCCCCGCGCGCCTCGTCCCGCGGGGGCATACTATCCACCGTCACCCTGAGGTGCCGCCGCAAAGCGGCGGCCTCGAAGGGCGACGGCCCGGCTGCAGAAGCGGGGCCGTTCATCCTTCGAGGCCTGCGCTTGCGCTCCGGCGCCTCAGGATGACGGTCCGAAACTGATCGCTGCGTTACACCAGTCAGCCAGTTCCCCGGTGTTGCAGAATCGCTAGCATCTCGAATCAAACTTGGTGCTAAGGTTGTGCTGCTTCGAGGAGCGTCGCGCGCAACATGATCCGTATTTCTACGATCTTCATCGCCATCTGCATGGTGCTGGTTTCGGCATCGCTTGGCCTTGTTCTCTATTCGATGGCCGGCATCAGCGGATCGGAGTCGGCGATCGTGGCGCTGACCGCGCTGACCTTCCTGATTCTCTACAATGCGGTTTCGATGCGACTGCGCGACCGCACCGATGTCGGAACCCAGATCGCCGACCTGTCGCGCGGCACCGCCGACCTTGCCCGCCAGCTCGCCGAATTCGGCCGCCGGCTGTCAGCGGCCGAAGCCAGGATCTCGTCCACCAATGCCGCCGGCGCCGACCGCATGCAGGCCGTGATCGGCGAGATCAACGAGCTCGGCGTGCTGGTGAAACAGCTTGCCGCTTCGGTCGCGAGCCATGAGGACCTGCTCGGCGAGGCTCCGATCCAGCTGGCCCAGCCTGTGGCGCCGCCGCCCGCGGCCCCGCAGCCCATGGCTCCCCAGCCTGCGAAGGTCGAGGCGGCCGAGCCGCCGCCCGCAAGGCCGCAAGCCATCGTCGAGAAGCCGCAGACCTTTGCCGACAGGCCGCAGGCGCCTGTCGAGAAGGCCGCCGCGGCCATCCCGCCGGCAGCCAAGGACACGCCCGGCAACCGCAGCCAGTCGCAGGTCCTCAACGCACTGCGCAACGCCGTCGACGAGAACCGGCTCGACGTCTATCTGCAGCCGATGGTGACGCTGCCCCAGCGCAAGGTGCGCTTCTATGAAGCCGTGACGCGGCTGCGCGACGAGCGTGACCAGGTTCTTCCCGCCGAGGATTTCATCGGGGTGGCGGAAGCCGCCGGCCTGATCAGCCGCGTCGATCACATGGTGATGCTGCGCTGCGTGCAGGTGCTGCGCCGCCTGATGGTGCGCAACAAGGATGTCGGCGTGTTCTGCAACATCGCCGCCGCGACGCTTGCCAATCCCGCGGCGTTCTCGCAGTGCCTCGACTTCCTGGAAGCCAACCGGGCGCTGGCCCCCTCCTTCATCCTGGAATTCAAGCAGTCGACGTTCCGCAAGCTCGGCCCCACCGAGATCGAGCATCTGGCGGCGCTGGCGCAACGCGGCTATCGCTTCTCGATGGACCATGTGACCGATCTGAGAATCGAGCCCCGGGAGCTGGCCGACCGCGGCGTCCGCTATATCAAGGTGCCGGCGGCGCTGCTGCTCGATCCGAAGCAGAGTGCGGCATCCGACATTCATCCGACCGACCTCTCGGACCTGCTCGGCCGGTTCGGCATCGACCTGATCGCCGAGCGCATCGAGGGCGAACGCGCGGTGGTCGACCTGCTCGACTACGATGTCCGCTTCGGCCAGGGCTTCCTGTTCGCCCCACCCCGCCCGGTGCGCCCCGAAGGCTCCGGCGCGCCCTCTTCCGGAGGCGCCGGCGAGGGCGAGATCAGGACCGAGCTCGGCGGCGCCGGCAAGCCGGGCGGCATCGAAGCCGTCGCCACCGAGCCACCGCCGCCGCGCATGACCGGCAACGCCGCGCTGGTGCGCCGCGCCGCCGGTCCGGCGGCTTAGCCTCGCATCATGACCGCTCTGCGCTTCGTCGAGCGTCTGCGCGACGTCACCGATGGCGTCGATGTCGTGCTGTCCGACATCTGGGGCGTGGTTCATAACGGGCTGGAGGCTTTTCCCGAGGCCTGCGAGGCGCTGCACAACCATCGCAGGCGCGGCGGCACCGTCATCCTGATCACCAATGCGCCGCGCCCGGCGGATTCGGTGCAGCGGCAATTGCGCAAGCTGCACGTCGCCGACGAAACCTATGACGCCATCGTCTCATCGGGCGACCTGACCCGGCACTATGTCGCCAGCCATCCCGGTCGCAAGCTCTTCTGGCTGGGACCGGAGCGCGACAACTCGATCTACCGGGGGCTCGATGCCGTGCTGTCGCCGCTGGAAGAGGCCGATTACCTCATCTGCACCGGCCTGCTCGACGACGAGACCGAGACGGCCGAGGACTACCGGCCGATGATGCTGAAGGCGCGCGAGCGCAATCTGCCCTTCATCTGCGCCAATCCCGACATCGTGGTCGAGCGTGGCGACCGGCTGATCTACTGCGCCGGCGCAATCGCCGAGCTCTACCGCGAGCTCGGCGGCGAGGTCATTTTCTACGGCAAGCCGCACCGGCCGATCTATGAACGCGCCATGGAGTTGGCCGCCGAGCAGCGGAAAGGCGAGCTGGTGTCACGCCAGCGGGTGCTGGCGATCGGCGATTCCGTCCGCACCGACCTCGCCGGCGCGCTCGGTTTCGGCATCGACTGCCTGTTCGTCACCCGCGGCATCCATTCGGAGGAATTCGAGGGCATCGACCAGCTCGACCCCGCCTCGGTGAAGGAGCTGTTCGGCCATCCGCCAAGGGCGCTGATCCGGGAATTGCGGTGGTAATTCTCCCTCGCCCCGCCCTTGCGGGGAGAGGGGCTGGTCCCGCAAATTCGGAAGCAGAGGAAGGCGCGGTGAGTCCCCCTCACCCGGATTGCATCTTTCGATGCAATCCGACCTCTCCCCGCAAGCGGGGCGAGGTCAGAAGGAGCGCCCTCAGGTCGAGGCCATGTCCGGGAAGACCGCCTCGATCTTGGTCTTCAGCGTGGCCGCATTGAAGGGCTTCACGATGTAATTGTTCACGCCGGCCTTCTTGGCCGCGATCACGTTCTCGGTCTTGGATTCGGCGGTGATCATGATGAACGGCGTGGTCGCGAGGTTCGGATCGGCGCGGACTTCGCGCAGCAGGTCGTAGCCGGTCATCGGCTCCATGTTCCAGTCCGAGATCACCAGACCGTACTTCTTGCTACGCATCTTGTTGAGCGCCGCCGAGCCGTCGCTGGCGTCGTCGATATTCTCGAATCCAAGCTGCTTGAGAAGATTCCGGATGATACGGATCATGGTGCTGTAGTCGTCCACGACCAGCACTGACATCGACAAATCAACCGCCATCTTGACTCCCCCACGCGAACTATGTCGACAGATCAAAAACCAGGCTGCCCGGAGCTTCTGCCGCCGCTGCAGTGTCCCAAGCACTAGCATCAGGCCTTAAACAGCGCGTTAACTCACCCAGGGTCGAACATGCCGGGTCCGCAACGAGAGGTAGGCAAAACGGCGCGACTTGACTTTCGGTAGGCCTCCAAGCCACGGTCCGGCCGCTTCAACAAGCCGCAAATCGCACCCAAATTGATCCCGAAATGACCGCTGCCTTTACCGTTATCCGCGACGACACGCCGGCATCCGCTCTTCCCTCGGGGGCCGTGGTCGCCATGGGCAATTTCGATGGCGTCCATCTCGGCCACAGGGCGGTAATCGGCGCGGCCATGGAAATGGGCCGCTCCCACGGCCGTCCGGCCTTTGCCGTGACCTTCGAGCCGCATCCGCGGCGCTATTTCAGCCCCAACACCCCCCAGTTCCGCCTGACCGACGAGACCGCCAAGCTGAGGCTGCTGGCCGGCACGGGGCTGGCCGGGGCGGTGGTCATGACCTTCAACAAGACGAGGGCCGAGACCTCGGCGCAAGACTTTATTCACCACGATCTCATCGAGCGGCTCGGCGTCTCCGGGATTGCGGTCGGCTACGACTTCCATTTCGGCAAGGGCCGGGTCGGCTCGCCGAGTCTTCTGGTCTCCGAGGCGCCCCGGCTCGGCATCGAGGTCGACGTGCAGCCCCATGTCGACATCGCGGAGCGGCCGGTTTCATCCTCCGCCATCCGCATGGCGCTGGCCGAGGGCCAGATCGGCGATGCCACCACCATGCTGGGAGGCCCCTGGTTCATCAATGGCGAGGTGATCCATGGCGAAAAGCGCGGCCGCGACCTCGGCTATCCCACCGCCAACATCCGGCTCGACGCCAGTTGCGGCCTCAAGCACGGCATCTATGCGGTGCGGGTCGGCCGCGGCAAGGACCGGATCGACGGGGTGGCGAGCTTCGGGCGCCGGCCGACCTTCGACAATGGCGCGCCGCTGCTCGAGGTTTTCCTGTTCGATTTCAAGGGCGACCTCTATGGCGAGCGGCTCGACGTCGCTTTCATCGGCTTCATCCGGGAAGAACTGAAGTTTTCCAGCATCGAGGCCCTGATCCATCGGATGGACGCGGATTCCGCGACCGCCAGGGCACAGCTCGCCGCAGCGCCGCAGGCGTTCCCGAGGCTCGGGGACATCGGCGGACGGTGACCAGGCTTTGCGATTTCCTCGGCCGGCTGCTATGGAGGGCGCATGTTTGCGCGGCGCATCATAATCGGCATTAGCGGCCCGGCTTCCGCCTGAGCTAACGGCTCGGCGCAAGACCGGGTTCTTTCCTGTCCGCCCGCTTCCTGAAAGCGTTTTCGCGCCCCTTCCGAGCCAAAGCCCGTGTCCAGAAACATGTCCGAAAAGCCGCAAAAGTCCGACGCCAAAGACTATTCCAAGACCCTTTACCTGCCGCAGACCGAATTCCCGATGCGCGCCGGCCTGCCCCAGCGCGAGCCGGAGATCATGGCCCGCTGGAACGAGATCGGCCTCTATGGACGGCTGCGCGACCAGGCCAGGGGGCGAACCAAATTCGTCCTGCATGACGGCCCGCCCTATGCGAACGGCAACATCCATATCGGCACGGCGCTGAACAAGATCCTCAAGGATCTCGTCACCAAGAGCCAGCAGATGCTGGGCTTCGATTCCAACTACGTCCCGGGCTGGGACTGCCACGGCCTGCCGATCGAATGGAAGGTCGAGGAGGAGAATTACCGCGCCAAGGGCAGGCAGAAGCCCGATTTTCGCGACTCCGCCGCCATGGTGGCGTTCCGCAGGGAATGCCGCGCCTATGCCACGCACTGGCTCAACGTGCAGCGCGAGGAGTTCAAGCGGCTCGGCGTCATCGGCGACTGGGATCATCCCTACGCCACCATGAGCTATCCCGCCGAAGCCCAGATCGCGCGCGAGCTGATGAAGTTCGCCGCCAACGGCACGCTGTATCGCGGCTCCAAGCCCGTGATGTGGAGCGTGGTCGAGAAGACCGCGCTCGCCGAAGCCGAGGTGGAATATGAGGACTACACCTCCGATACGGTGTGGGTGAAGTTTCCGGTCACCTCGCCCGCGCACGGCGCGCTCGCGCAAGCGAGCGTGGTGATCTGGACCACCACGCCGTGGACGCTGCCCGGCAACCGCGCCATCGCCTTCTCGCCCAAGATCGCCTACGGCCTCTACAAGGTGACCGAGGCGCCGGCGGACAATTGGGCCAAGCAAGGCGATCTCCTGATCCTCGCCGATGCGCTCGCCGAGGACGTCTTCAAGCAGGCGAGGGTCACGTCATACGAGAAGGTGCGCGACATCCCCGGCGACACGCTGGATGCGGTCGAATGCGCCCATCCGCTCAAGGGTCTCGCCGGCGGCTATGAGTTCACCGTGCCGCTGCTGGCGGGCGACCATGTCACCGACGACACCGGCACCGGCTTCGTGCACACCGCACCCAGCCATGGCCGCGAAGACTTCGACGTCTGGATGGCGAACGGGCGCGAGCTCGCGGCGCGCGGCATCAACACCGCGATCCCCTACACGGTCGATGAGAACGGCGCCTTCACAGAGCAAGCGCCGGGCTTCACGGGCAAGCGCGTCATCAACGACAAGGGCGAGAAGGGCGACGCCAACGAGGCGGTGATCAAGGCGCTGATCGAGGCCGGCAAGCTGCTCGCCCGCGGCCGCCTGAAGCATCAATATCCGCATTCCTGGCGCTCCAAGAAGCCGGTGATCTTCCGCAACACGCCGCAATGGTTCATCGCGATGGACAAGGCCTTCTCCTTACCTCTCCCCAGTGGGGAGAGGTCGGCCGCGCAGCGGCCGGGTGAGGGGGATGCCGCGAGCGCTACAGGTCGTTTCGTAGGACGGTCGCGCACGCTGGATAGAGCCCCCTCACCCGACGCTCTCGCTGCCGCTCGAGCGTCGACCTCTCCCCAACGGGGAGAGGTGAAGGAGTCCGGCGATACCTTGCGCGCCCGCGCGCTGCAGGCGATCTCGGTGACGCAATGGGTGCCGCCGTCGGGGCAGAACCGCATCACCGGCATGATCGAGGCGCGGCCCGACTGGGTGATCTCGCGCCAGCGCGCCTGGGGCGTGCCGATCGCGGTGTTCGTGCGCGAAGCGGGCGACGGCTCCGCCGAGATCCTGCAGGACGAGGCGGTGAACAAGCGCATTGCGGACGCCTTCGAGCAGGAAGGCGCCGACGCCTGGTATGCCGAGGGCGCGCGCGAGCGCTTCCTGGGCAGCCGCGCCAACGAGAATTGGCAGAAGGTCGACGACATCCTCGACGTCTGGTTCGATTCCGGCTCGACGCATGCGTTCGTGCTGGAGGACCCCGTGCATTTCCCGGGGCTCGCCGGCATCAGGCGCAAGGCCGATGGCGGCAACGACACCGTCATGTATCTGGAGGGAAGCGACCAGCATCGCGGCTGGTTCCACTCCTCGCTGCTCGAGAGCTGCGGCACCCGCGGCCGCGCGCCCTACGACATCGTCCTGACCCACGGCTTCACCCAGGACGAGCACGGCCGCAAGATGTCGAAATCGCTCGGCAATACCATCGAGCCGCAGGCGGTGATCAAGCAGTCGGGTGCCGATATCCTGCGCCTCTGGGTCGCGGCCTGCGACTACACCGACGACCAGCGCATCGGCCCGGAGATCCTGAAGAACACGGTCGAGACCTACCGCAAGCTGCGCAACACCATCCGCTGGATGCTGGGCTCGCTGCATCATCTCAAGGCGGGCGAGGAGATCGCGGTCGCCGACATGCCCGAGCTCGAGCGCTACATGCTGCATGAGCTCTCCCTGCGCGCGACCGCGGTGCAGAAGGCCTATGAAGCGTTCGACTACAAGACGGTGGTTGCGACGCTGTCCGCCTTCATGAACACCGAGTTGTCGGCGTTCTATTTCGACATCCGCAAGGACACGCTGTACTGCGATCCGCCCTCCTCGATCGCGCGAAAGTCCGCGCTCACCACCATCGACATCATCTGCGATGCGGTGCTGAAATGGCTGGCGCCGATCCTGAGCTTCACCTGCGACGAAGCCTGGCAGCAGTACCGCCCCGAAGGCGCGGCGTCGGTGCATTTGACGACGTTCCCGCATGGCCTGGAAGGTTTCCGCAACGACGCGCTTGCGGCCAAATGGGCTGCCATCCGCGACGTCAGGCGCGTCGTCACCGGCGCGCTCGAGCTCGAGCGCGCGGCAAAGAAGATCGGCTCGTCGCTGGAAGCCTCGCCCGTGATCCATGTCGCCGATCGCAAGCTGCTCGGCACCCTGTTCGACATCGATCTGGGCGAAGTCTGCATCACCTCGAACTACGAGGTGCAGGAGGGCGAGGCGCCCGAGGGGGCGTTCCGCCTCAACGACGTGCCTGGCATTGCCGTGGTGGTCGAGAAGGCGGTCGGCACCAAATGCGCCCGCTCCTGGAAGATCCTGCCCACGGTCGGCGAGGACCCCGACTATCCCGACGTCTCCCCGCGCGACGCCAAGGCGCTGCGCGAGTGGAAGGCGCTGGGGGTGACGCCTTGAGGTCACCGCTCCGCGCCGGCCTGATCGCTGCCGTCATCACCCTGGTCGCCGACCAGGCCTCGAAGCTGTGGCTGCTCGACGTGTTCGACCTGGCCCATCGCGGCACGGTCAGCGTGACGCCGTTCTTCGACCTGGTGCTGGCCTGGAACATCGGGATCAGCTTCGGCTGGCTGCAGGATGACAGCACGCTCGTCCAGCTCGGCCTGATGGCGGTCAAGGTGGTCGCCGTGATTGCGCTTGCGGTCTGGATGGCGCGGTCGCGGACGTGGCTTGCGACAATTGCGCTCGGCATGATCATCGGCGGCGCGATCGGCAATGCCATCGACCGCCTCACCTATGGCGCGGTGGTCGATTTCGCCCTCTTGCACCTCGAAATCGCGGGAAAAACCTTCAATTGGTACGTCTTTAACCTCGCCGACGTCGCCATCGTTGCCGGGGTCATAGGCCTGTTATATGATTCCCTTCTGGGGATACCCGCCGCAAAAGCGCCCTGATCCCGGCCGATACGGCCGGAAGAGCGGTCGTTTTGTCTTGCGGGGCGGAATGCCCCTTAAGCCGCCGAACCCGCAACTTTGGACAGGTAGAGCAATGCGCAAAACCGAAGCCTCTGGCTGGATGGCGAAGACCTCGTCGATCGCGCTCATGCGCACGATGCGGCTTTCCGCAGTCGCCCTTGGTATCGGGCTTCTGGTCGCCTCCGGCGCCGCGCGCGCCCAGGATGACGACGAGGACGACAAGACCTTCGAGGAAAAGATCATCGAAGGCGTGATGCACGGCATCGGCGCCACCAACATGGAAAACAGCGGCATCGACTACCGCGAGCGTTCGCCGCTGGTGGTGCCGCCCAAGCTCGACCTGCCGCCGCCGGCCGTCGCCAAGCAGGAAGCCGCCGTGCCGAACTGGCCGAAGGATCCCGACGATGCGCGCCGCAAGGCGGCGATCGAAAAGCGCAAGAAGGACAAGAAGGACACCCGCGACGCGGTCGCGGTTCAGCGTGATCAAACCCGTCCGCTGTCGCCGAGCGAGCTCAATGTCGCGCGGACCACCCCGACCAGCGGCGCCGACAATCATTCCTCCGATTCGGAGGCGCCCGGCACCACCAACAGCAATCCGCTGAGCCCGTCCCAGCTCGGCTTCGATGGGCGCTTCTCCAACTTGTTCGGCGGCAGCAAGACCGAGGCCGTGCCGTTCAAGGGCGAGCCGACGCGGGAATCGCTGACCGAGCCGCCGCCCGGCTACCAGACGCCGTCGCCGAATTTCGTCTACGGCACCGGCAAGCAGATGGAATCCTTGAACAAGGATTACAATCCTGCGCAAGGCAAGTATGGCGACACCCAGTAGCCGCGGCTGTCCCGGAGCGTGATGAGCTCTCCGCGAAAATCGTTACCCTCGGCGTCTTTGCGTAAGCATGATCGCGTGCGAGCGGCGTTCTTTGGCCGCGCGGGACGACCGGACCCGACTTCCGGATGGCGTATCAGACTTCGTGACGCGAAAGCGTCGGTCGCACCCGCAAATGAGGTGCTTTGACCCGAACGGCGACGTTCGGGCTTTTTGCATAGGTCAGGATGCCCGCAGCTCGGCTCAAAGCCACCCTCCTCGCACTCGTCCTGTTCACCTCGGGCGCTTCGGCAGCACAAGTCAGCCCGACCCAAGCCAATCCGACCCAACTCAGTCAGACCCAAGCCAGTCAGACACAAGACAGTCAGACCTCGGGTCCACCTGCGACCTTCACCCTCGATAACGGCCTGCAGGTCGTGGTGATCCAGGATCACCGCACCCCCGTCGTCACCGAGATGATCTGGTACAAGGTCGGCTCCGCCGACGAGACGCCCGGCAAGTCGGGGCTGGCGCATTTCCTCGAACATCTGATGTTCAAGGGCACCGCGAAGCACCCGGAAGGCGAGTTCTCCAAGACCGTGCTGCGCATCGGCGGCAACGAGAACGCCTTCACCTCCTACGACTATACCGGCTTCTTCCAGCGCGTGCCGCGCGAGCAGCTGCCCAGGATGATGGAGTTCGAGGCCGATCGCATGACGGGCCTGATCCTCAAGGACGAGAACGTGCTGCCCGAGCGCGACGTGGTGCTCGAGGAATACAACATGCGGGTCGCCAACAATCCGGATGCGCGGCTGACCGAGCAGATCATGGCAGCGCTCTATCTCAACCACCCCTACGGGCGGCCGGTGATCGGCTGGCATCATGAGATCGAGAAGCTGACCCGCGAGGACGCGCTCGCCTTCTACCGGCGCTTCTATGCGCCCAACAATGCGATCCTGGTGATCGCAGGCGACGTCGTGCCCGCCGAGATCCGCCCCATGGTCGAGCATACGTTCGGCAAGGTGGCCGCGCAGCCCTCGATCCCCGCGCGCCGCATCCGCCCGCAGGAGCCGGAGCCGACCGCGCCGCGCACCGTGACCTTGTCCGATCCGCAGGTCGAGCAGCCGACCGTCAAGCGCTACTACCTCGTGCCGTCGGCCGCCACCGCGGCCCCTGGCGAGAGCGCCGCGCTCGACGTGCTGGCGCAGCTGATGGGCGGCGGCAGCAACTCCTATCTCTACCGCGCGCTGGTCGTCGACCGCCCGCTCGCCGTCGGCGCCGGCGCCGCCTATCAGGGCACCTCGCTCGACGAAACGCAGTTCTCGATCTCGGCCGCGCCGAAGCCCGGCGTGTCGTTCGCACAGGTCGAGCAGGTGATCGACGAGGTGATCGCGAAGGTCGCGGAAAACCCGGCCTCGTCGGAGGATCTGGAGCGGGTCAAGACCCAGCTGATTGCGGAGGCGATCTATGCCCAGGACAACCAGGCGACGATGGCGCGCTGGTATGGCGGCGCGCTCACGACCGGCCTGTCCATCGAGGACATCAGAACCTGGCCGGACCGGATCCGCGCCGTGACCGCGGACCAGGTGCGGCAGGCGGCCAGGGAATGGCTGGACAAGAAGCGTTCGGTGACCGGCTATCTGATCAAGGACAGCAAGGCGACGGCCGCGGCCAAGCGCGAGGAGAAGCGTTCGTGATCCATTTCATGCTCACCCGCCGCGCGGCTCTCGTTCTTGCGCTCGCCGCAGCCTTGCCCTTTGCCGCACCCGCGCGCGCCGCGACCCGAATCCAGCATCTGATATCGCCCGGCGGCATCGAAGCCTGGTTCGTGCAGGATTCCACCGTGCCGCTGATCGCGATGGAATATGCCTTTGACGGCGGCGCCGCGGAGGATCCCGCCGACAAGCCCGGCGTCGGCAACCTCGTCGCCGACACGCTGGACGAAGGCTCCGCCGATCTCGACTCGAGCAGCTTCCATGAACGGCTCGACCGCCGCGCCATCGACCTGAGCTTCTCGGTGACGCGGGATCATTTCCGCGGCTCGCTGCGCATGCTCAAGGACAACAAGGACGAGGCCTTCGCGCTGCTGCACGGCGCGCTGACCGCGCCGCATTTCGCCGACGTCGATGTCGAGCGCGTCCGCTCCCAGATCGTCGCCGGGCTGAAGCGAGATACCGTCAACCCCAACGCGATCTCGGGCCGCAAATTCCTCGAGGTCGCCTTTGGCGACCATCCTTACGGCCGGCCGAGCTCCGGCACGCTGGAGAGCGTGCCCCAGATCACCGTCGCCGACCTCAAGGATTACACCCACCGCGTGCTCGCCAGGGATACGCTCAAGATCGCCGTGGTCGGCGACGTCGATCCGGCAACGCTCGGCAAGCTGCTCGACCAGACCTTCGGCGACCTGCCGGCCAAGGCGAGCCTGACGCCGGTCGCCGATGTGGAGGTGACGAGGCCGCCGCAGCGCGCCTTCATTCCGCTCGACGTGCCGCAGACGACCATCACCTTCGGCAGTCCCGGCGTGATGCGCCATGATCCGAATTTCATGGCGGCCTATGTGGTCAACCACATTCTCGGCGGCGGCGGCTTGTCGTCGCGGCTCTATCGCGAGGTGCGCGAGAAGCGCGGGCTCGCCTATTCGATCTATGGCGCGCTGACCTGGATGGATCATTCCTCGATGTTCATCGGCAACACCGGCACGCGCGCCGACCGCGCCGGCGAGACCATCGACGCCGTCGAGCGCGAGGTCGCCCGCATGGCCGCGGACGGCCCGACGCAGGCGGAGCTGGACGAGGCGAAGTCGTATCTGAAGGGCTCCCAGATGCTGGCGCTCGACACCTCCGCCAAGCTCGCCGCAGGCCTGCTGCAATACCAGATGGACCGGATGCCGATCGACTACCTGGAAAAGCGCAACGCGATCGTCGACGCCGTGACGCTCGACGATGCGAAGCAGGCCGCGAAGCGTCTGTGGGGCAACGGCCTCATCACCGTCATCGTCGGCCGCGCCCCGCAAGCCGTCGCACAGCCGGTCGCCGCACCGGCGGCGGTGCCGCCGACACGAGCGGATTGAGGGAGTCCAAGGCGCGAACTTCCGACCCGTCATCCTGAGAGGATATGAAGACATGCAGGATGGGTAGAGCGCAGCGAAACCCATCGTTTCGCCGCGCCGAAAGGATGATGGGTTTCGCTGCGCTCTACCCATCCTACGCGCCTGTTTCGGACCAGTCACCCTGAGGAGGCCGCGATAGCGGCCGTCTCGAAGGGCGACGGCCCCGCTGCGAGAGCCGAACCGTCGCCGCGCAAAGCCGCGGCTGAGAGGCGTCTCGGCTCAACGTCTGTCACCTCTGGAATACTGGATCGTCCGGTCGAGCCGGACGACGACAGTGGAGTGAGCGGCTGTTCCACCACAAGGGGCGAAGGCACAACCATGCGCACCGCATACGCTGCAGATGTGTCGAGGGCGTAGGCGACAATCCGACGACCATTGAACGCATCGAAGGGATCGCAATACCTCCCGCGCGCCAGCGTAGCGTGCCTCGCGCGTCGACGCTCAAGACCTAGCGGCTTGTCGCCTGTGCCCCGCCGCGGGCATTCTCTCCGCTATGGGCACCAAATCGCGCGACAGGCTCTATGGCAGTTCCGTGCGCATCGCCGCGGCGCGTGCGGCCGAGGCGCGACGGCAAGCCGACAAGCTCGCCTGCGAAGCCTGGACCAAGCGCATGCTCGCCTTCAAGGGACCCGCACAGCCCTCGCCCGCGCTCGGCGACGCCCTCAACGCCGGCTACGCCTATCTCGAAGTCCGCTGCCTCGGCTGCGACACCCACCAGACGGTCGCCCTCGATATCGTGAGGCGCCCCAAGACCACGCCGATCCACGAGCTCGAGCGCTACATGCGCTGCAAGCTCTGCTCCGAACTGCGCGGCCATCCCTACAAGCGCAGCCATCTCGTCGCGCTGCGCCAGACCAAGATTTCCGCGAGCGATCCGCCGATGACGTGGTGGCCGGGGGAGCGGTGACGCGTGCGCGACGCGCTACTCCCAATGGCGCGCCCACACACCTGATTTGCCCGACGCCCACTGCTCGCAAAATCCTGTCAACCCCTCGCATCAAAAATATTTCCGTTTTACCGAAACAAGATTCCTGTTATGTTCTCCCCATCCCGCCCCAACCGAAGAGGGGCGATCGCGATCGTCACGAACGCGGGGCGGGGATGCGGTGGCCGTGGATGCGCTGACTGACGAGCGGCGCGGATGCGGACGGCGAAATCGTGTGGTCCCGACGCCCCGACGCTGGCGTCAAGTCCGAGCAAAGCCGAAAGGCTTCGCGGAGGCGACGGTGGCAATCAAGCATTGGCTCGCCGAGGAGAGCGCGTATAAGCCGTAAAACCATTGCGCAGGGAAGGCCGGAGTGTTCTCCGCCGCAACCTGTGGACTTCGCGCCTTTGCGCGACTTTTTTCGCGCGAGGGCCCACGGGTGCGAGCGGGCACCCGGCCTTTCCTGCGCCCTCCGATTTGAGGAGGGTCAAGGTTCCTGGCATGGCTCGGGCAAAACGCGCCGCGAGAGCGCGATCTCATGTTCTCTCGGCCGTCATGCTCCGCGCATGCGGGGCATCCGGTATTGCCGAGGCGTCTCGGCTCGAGGTCCGGCGTCTCTGGAATGCTGGATCGTCCGGTCGAGCCGGACGATGACAGTTGAGTGAGTGGCTGTTTGACAATCACATCCGTTGGGAATGCTCGGGTGTGGCTCCATTGAATCCGTTCGAGCCACGAACCCGGTTCACCTCTCCCATTCAACTCGGGTTTACCCGAGTTGAACTTTGAGAACAGCGAAGTCGGATGAATCCGACTTCGATGGGAGAGGTCGGATTGCATCGCAAGATGCAATCCGGGTGAGGGGTTGCGGTCTATCGAGAGCGTTGCGGCCCCTCACCCGGATTGCGCCGAGGCGCAATCCGACCTCTCCCCGCTGGGGAGAGGTGCAGGAGGCAATTCCGCCGCAAAGCGGCTATCCTGCGCACCGATTCCTGCAACCTCCTTCCGGTGTCCCATGCTGCGGATATCCCGCAACCTCTCCATCGACGAGAACGATCTCGAGATCGGCTTTGTCCGCGCCTCCGGCCCCGGCGGGCAGAATGTCAACAAGCTTTCGACCGCGGCGCAGCTGCGCTTCGACACCCGCCGCATCGTGTTGCCGGAGGATGCCCGCGCGCGGCTGGAGCGCCTCGCCGGCCAGCGCATGACCAAGGACGGCGTCATCGTCATCCACGCCCAGCGCTTCCGCACCCAGGAGCGCAACCGGGCCGACGCGATCGAGCGGCTGGTGGAGCTGCTCCGCGAAGCCATGGTGCGCCCGACGCCGCGCCGCCCGACGCGGCCGACGCTGGGCTCGAAGCAGCGCAGGCTCGAAGGCAAGAAGCGCCGCGGCGACATCAAGGCCGGGCGCGGCGCGCGCGGGTTCGACGATTAGGTCAATCCGCTTGGCCAATTCGCTACCGAGCGCACGCGCGCGACTGCGCTTTGTTCTCTGCTGAAACAGCCCGCTACTACCACGCCCGATTTTCCGCCGCCTAACATCTCTCGGGTTCGCGAGGTGACGTGGATGGCGAAGCTGCGCTCGATATCCCTGACTGCGCCTGTGTGTTGCAGCGCGGTACTGATCGCAACGGCGGCGGCTGCACAGATGCCGCTGCCGGCGCCGAGACCGGTCGACGGCGCGACGCTGTTCAAGCAGCAATGCGGGACCTGCCACACCATCGATCCCGCCGAGCCGATCAGGCAGGGACCGCCTCTGGCCAAGGTCGTCGGCAGGCCGGCCGGCAAGGTCGACGGCTTTCATTATTCGCCCGGGCTCGCGAAGGCCGACTTCGTCTGGGACGAGGCCAGGTTAGATGCCTGGCTGACCAATCCGCAAGCGGTGATACCGGATGCGTTCATGGCCTACCGGCAGGCCAAGCCGGAGACGCGCGCGGCCATCATTGCCTATCTGAAGGGACTTTGAGCGATGGCGAAACCGGTGCACTCCATGATCCGCGTCCTCGACGAAGCGAAGTCGCTCGATTTCTATGCCCGCGCCTTCGGCCTCGAGATCGCCGACAACATCAGATTCCCCGACTTCGCGCTGATCTATCTGCGCCATCCGTCCTCGCCCTTCGAGGTCGAGCTGACGGTCAATTTCGATCGCAAGCAGCCCTATTCGCTCGGCGACGGCTACGGCCATCTCGCCGTCGTCGTCGACGACATCGACGCCGAGCATGCGCGCTTCACGCGCGAGCAGCTCGCGCCCGGACCGCTGCGCGACTTCAAGCACGAAGGCAGGACGCTGGCGCGCTTCTTCTTCGTCTCGGACCCCGACGGCTACAAGATCGAGGTGATCCAGCGGGGCGGACGTTTCGGCTAGATCGTCAATCAAAACAAACCAAGATCATTGGAGGAGCTCATGAGGGAAGTTGATCGTCGAAGCAAATTCGATCGCCGGGTCTTTCTCAAGGGCGCGGCAAGCACGGTGCCGGTCGTTGCGGCCGCAAGCGCCACGGGCCTCGGCATCCAGGACGCCTGGGCCGACGATGCCGTCGCGCTACCGCCGGCCACGCTGAAGACGCTGGTGAAGGTCGCGCGCGACATCTATCCGCACGACATGCTCGGTGACAGCTACTACATCACCGCCGTCAAGCCGTGGGACGCCAAGGCGGCAAAGGATCCCGCCACCAAATCGCTGATCGCCGACGGCATCAGCCGGCTCGACCAGGATGCGCGCGAGCGGCACCAGGTGCCCTATGCCGAGGTGCCGTGGGAGGCCGACCGCGTGGCGCTGCTGCGCGGCATCGAGCACAGCGACTTCTTCAAGACGGTGCGCGGCGACCTGATCGTCTCGCTCTATAACCAGAAGGAGCTGTGGCCGAAATTCGGCTATGAGGGCTCCTCCGCCGAGCATGGCGGCTACATCAAGCGCGGCTTCTCCGACATCGACTGGCTGCCGAAAGCCTAGCTCCAGTCAAACCAACATCAGGAGGAACGCAACATGGCAAAATTCGATTTGAACGATTCCGACGTGGTCGTGGTGGTGGGATCGGGCGCCGGCGGCGGCACGCTCGGCAACGAGCTCGCGCAGAAGGGCGTCAAGGTCGTCATTCTGGAGGCGGGTCCGCGCATCGAGAACCAGGACTTCGTCAACGACGAATGGGAGAGCTTCACCCAGCTCGCCTGGTCTGACATGCGAACGACCTCGGGCAGCTGGCAGGTGGCGAAGGATTTCCCCAATCTGCCGGCCTGGATCGTGAAGGCGGTCGGCGGCTCGACCACCCATTGGGCGGGCGCGTCGCTGCGCTTCGACGAGCACGAGTTCAAGGTCAAGAGCACCTATGGCAACCTTCCCGGCGCCAATCTGCTGGACTGGCCGATCACGCTCGCCGAGATGGAGCCGTGGTACGCCAAGGCCGAGTACAAGATGGGTGTGACCCGCACCAATGGCATTCCGGGGCTGCCCGGCAACAACAATTTCAGGGTGCTGGAAGCCGGCGCGAGGAAGCTCGGCTACAAGGAGGTGCACACCGGCAGAATGGCCATCAACAGCGAGCCGCGCGACGGCCGCGGCTCCTGCCTACAGATCGGCTTCTGCTTCCAGGGCTGCAAATCCGGCGCGAAATGGTCGACGCTCTACACCGAGATTCCAAAGGGCGAGGCCACCGGCAATATGGAGGTGCGCCCGGGCAGCATGGTGCTCAAGATCGAGCATGATGCCAGCGGCAAGGTCTCGGGCGTGGTCTATGCCGACGAGAGCGGCGCCATGCAGCGGCAGAAGGCGCGCGTGGTGGCCGTTGCGGGCAACTCGATCGAAAGCCCGCGGCTCCTGCTCAACAGCGCCTCGAACATGTTCCCGGACGGACTTGCCAACTCCTCGGGCCAGGTCGGGCGCAACTACATGCGGCACATGACCGGCAGCGTCTATGCGTCGTTCGAGAACTCGGTCCACATGTATCGCGGCACCACAATGGCCGGCATCGTCCGCGACGAGGCGCGCAACAATCCGAGCCGCGGCTTCGTCGGCGGCTATGAGATGGAAACGCTCTCGCTCGGCGTGCCGTTCATGGCCGCGTTCCTCAAGCCCGGCGCCTGGGGGCGCGAGTTCACCAGCGCGATGGAAAGCTATCCGCGGATGGCCGGCATGTGGCTGGTCGGCGAGGACATGCCGCAGGAGACCAACCGGGTCACGCTCGATCCCAAGGCCAAGGACAAGTTCGGCCTGCCGGTCGCCAGCGTGCACTTCGACGACCATCCGAACGACATCGCGATGCGGGCCCATGCCTACAGGCAGGGCGCTGCGGTCTATGAGGCGGTCGGCGCCACCGTCACCTACCCGACGCCGCCTTACCCCTCTACGCACAATCTCGGCACCAACCGGATGAGCGAGAAGCCGCGCGACGGCGTGGTCAACAAATACGGCCAGACCCACGACATCAAGAACCTGTTCGTCTCCGACGGCAGCCAGTTCACCAGCGGCGCGGCCTGCAACCCCACGCTCACCATCGTCGCGCTGGCGATCCGGCAGGCGGACTACATCGCAGGCGCAATGCAGAAGAAGGAGATTTGAGGCGACGAAAACGAGGCCCTGTCCACAAGACAGGGCCACCTGATGCGAATATCGGCAAAACCCTATTCGGCCGCGTCGAGGATCGGCGCGGCCGCGTTGCGAAACTCGGTGACCGGCTGCATGTTTCTCGCGCGATAGATCAGGCAGGAGCAGCGCAGCAGCGAGGCGAAGTTCCTGACCTCGCCATGATGGTCGAGAACCTCGTCATGCAAGGTCGTGAGGAATTTGGCGAGGCTCATGTTCTGGGTGGCGGCGATCTCCTCCAGCGTGTCCCAGAACGCCACTTCCAGCCGGATTGAGGTGGAATGCCCGCCGATGCGCAACGACCGGGTCTGGGACGCATAGTCGCGTTGCGGCTGATGCGCGAACAAATGGCACATGATTTCCTCCCGTCGCGTTCTCGTTTTTTGAAACCATATACCGGGCTGAGCAGCCCCACAATGCTCGCGCCGCGCGCTGCAGGCGGTTGCGCCACACTTGCGGCGACCGCGTCTAACGTCAATGTCTTCAACACGATAGGCCGCCATCGTCCCCAACCGGCAAGGCCCCGCCTTGGCCCTGCATGCATTTGCCGGTACAGCCGCTACAATGGACGTCCAGCCTCCGAATCTCGTCCCTCACGGAACCCATGCCCGTCCGCCAGCTTCCCGAACAGCTCGTCAACCGCATCGCTGCCGGCGAGGTGGTGGAGCGGCCTGCGAGCGTGGTCAAGGAGCTCGTCGAGAATGCCATCGACGCCGGCGCAAGCCGCATCGATGTCTTCACCGATGGCGGCGGCCGGCGCAAAATCGCCATCACCGACGATGGCGGCGGCATGACCGCGGCCGATCTCGCGCTATGTGTCGAGCGCCATGCCACCTCCAAGCTCGACAATGAGGACCTGCTGCAGATCCGCACCCTCGGGTTTCGCGGCGAGGCGCTGCCCTCGATCGGCGCCGTGGCCAGGCTCTCCATCACCACGCGCCACGCCGGCGAGCCGCATGCCTGGTCGATCTTGGTCGAAGGCGGCGTGAAATCGCCGGCCATGCCCGCCGCACTGGGCCAGGGCACGCGGGTCGAGGTCGCTGACCTGTTCTACGCAACACCGGCGCGGCTGAAATTCCTCAAGACCGAGCGCACCGAGGCGGAGGCCATCCGCGAGGTGGTGCGGCGGCTTGCGATGGCGCGTCCCGACATCACCTTCACGCTCGCAGGCGAGGAGCGCGCCCCCGTGACCTGGGCCGCCGCGCTGCCGGGCGCCGCCGGGCGGCTGACGCGGCTCGGCGACGTACTGGGCGCGGAGTTCCGCAAGCACGCCATCGAGGTGCGCGCCGAGCGCGACGGCGTCGTGGTCGAGGGCTTCGCGGCCTCGCCGTCGCTGACGCGCGCCAACGCCCTCGGGCAATATCTCTTCGTCAACGGCCGTCCGGTGCGCGACAAGCTGATCCTGGGCGCGGTGCGCGCCGCCTACTCCGATTACCTGCCGCGCGACCGCCATCCGGTGGTGGCGCTGTTCGTGACCTGCGATGCACGCGAGGTCGATGCCAATGTGCATCCGGCCAAGACGGAGGTGCGCTTCCGCAATGCCGGCCTGGTTCGTGCCCTGATCGTGCATGCCCTGAAGGAGGGGCTGGCGCGCGAAGGCAGGCGCACCGCTGCCAATGGCGCAGGTGGCGCGATCGCCTCGTTCCGCCCGGCCTTTGCACCGCCGCGGCCCGGCAATTGGGACTGGCGCCATTCGCCATCACTGCCGACCGGGCCGCTGCCGGGCTACGGCGGGGCGGCGCCGGCCTTCGCCGAGCACGATCAGGCCGCCTTCGATGTCGGCGCGCCCACCGCCGATGTGCGCTCCGAAGCGGAAGCCCCAAGCGACCTGATCGACCGCCCGCTCGGTGCCGCGCGGACGCAGATTCACGAGACCTATATCGTGTCGCAGACCCGCGACGGACTGGTCGTGGTCGACCAGCACGCCGCGCATGAGCGCATCGTCTATGAGCGGCTGAAGGCCTCGCTGGCGAGGGACGGCGTGCAGCGGCAGATCCTTTTGATCCCCGAGATCGTCGAGCTGGACGAGGCAACGGTGGAGCGCCTGCTGGCGCGCGAGAGCGACCTCGCCTCGTTCGGGCTTGCGATCGAGTCCTTCGGACCCGGCGCCGTCGCCGTGCGCGAGACGCCGTCGCTGCTCGGCAAGATCGATGCGGCGGCGCTCTTGCGCGATCTCGCCGAGCACATGGAGGAATGGGACGAGGCGCTGCCGCTCGAACGCAAGCTGATGCACGTCGCCGCCACCATGGCCTGCCACGGCTCGGTGCGCGCCGGTCGTCGCCTCAAGCCGGAAGAGATGAACGCGCTCTTGCGCGAGATGGAGGAGACGCCGAACTCCGGCCAGTGCAACCACGGCCGCCCGACCTATGTGGAACTGAAACTGTCGGATATCGAGCGGTTGTTCGGGCGGAAGTGACGGCCGGGTTGTAGGGCGGGCAAAGGCGCGCTTCGCGCCGTGCCCACCATGACGCGGCACAATCGCGAGGGTGGGCACGCTTCGCTTTGCCCACGCTACAACGTCGGGTCAGCCCGCCCGCAAAAATACGAATTCCGTGTCGTCATAGGCGCGCCGCTCGAGCTCCGCAAAGCCTTCCGGCGCAACAAAGCCCGCCGCCTTCGCCTCCTCCACTACGACCAGCGCCTCCTTGGTCAGCCACCCGCCATCGCGCAGCGAGGCCAGTGCTTGTTCGGCGAGGCCCTTGCCATAGGGCGGATCGAGGAAGGCGAGCGAGAATGGCTCGACTGGATGCGCCGGCCCCAGATTGGTGGCGTCGCGCCTGAAGACCTTGGTCACGCCACCCAAACCCAGCGCCTCGACATTGTTGCGCAGAAGCGCGCGCGCCTCGGTGCCGTTGTCGACGAACAACGCAAAAGCCGCACCGCGCGAGACCGCCTCGATGCCGAGCGCGCCGGTGCCGGCAAAGAGATCGAGCACCCGCGCGCCCGAAACCGGATCGCCAAAGGCGTGGATCAGGATGTTGAAGACGGACTCGCGCAGCCGGTCCGCGGTCGGGCGGATCTCGCGCGATTGAGGCGAGGCCAGATTGCGGCCCCGGAGCCTTCCCCCGACGACGCGCATGCTGCCTTTACTCGTCCCGCGGCTTGAAATCGCGCTTGCCGTGATAGCCGCGCTTCGGCTTGCGCGGCGGCCCGAAGCCGCTCGCCTCCGCCTCGTTGCGGGCGCGGGCTTCCTCGCTGCCGGTGCGTTGCACCAGCACGCGGCGGCCCTTGCGGTCGGCGATCAGTGCGCTCTTGCCTGCGGGCTTGAACGGCTTCTTGTCGCGCGCACGATCCTCGCTCTCACCGTCGCGACGGGCAGACGGGGGAAGCGCGAAATCGGCGCCGGCCTGCGCGATGATCTTGTCGCCGAGCTGGTCGCGCAGCACCCGCGTCTTGACCTCCTCGACCATGCCCTCCTCGATCTCGCCGAGCTGGAACGGGCCGTAGGACACGCGGATCAGCCGGTTCACCTCCAGCCCGAGATGGGCCAACACGTTGCGCACCTCCCGGTTCTTGCCCTCGCGGATTGCAAACACCAGCCAGACGTTGGCGCCCTGGTCGCGCTCCAGCGTCGCATCGATCGGACCGTATCTGACGCCGTCGACCTCGACACCGTTCTTCAACTCGTCGAGCTGCGCCTGCGTCACCTCGCCATGGGCGCGGACGCGATAGCGGCGCAGCCAGCCGGTCTCGGGCAATTCCAGCACGCGCGCAAGCCCGCCGTCATTGGTGAGCAGCAAGAGGCCTTCGGTGTTGAAGTCGAGCCGGCCGATGCTGATCAGCCGTGGCAGCCCTTCGGGCAGGTTGTCGAATACGGTCGGGCGCCCCTCCGGATCGGCGTGGGTCGTCATCAAGCCCCGCGGCTTGTGATAGAGGAACAGCCGCGTGCGCTCGCGCTCCGGCAAGGGCTTGCCGTCGACCTCGATCACGTCATTCGCGGTGACGTCCAGCGCCGGCGAATTGATGACACGGCCGTTGACGGCGACGCGCCCCTGTACCACCCACTCCTCGGCATCGCGACGCGAGGCAAGCCCGGTGCGAGCCAGCACCTTTGCGATCCGCTCGCCGGCCTTCTTGGGCCCGGTCTCCTCGCGCGGCGCACGCTTGTCGAAACCACCCTTGCGGTCCCGGACGTCGTCCTTGCGCTCGCGATAGGCGCCGCGGCCGCCGAAAGCCGGGCGCTTGGCGAAACGCTCGCCGCTCTCGTCATCCTTGCGGCGCGGCCGGTCGAAACGCGGGCGGCTGAATGTGGGACGATCCTCGCCGCCACGCTGGTCGCGGTCGCGCGAAAAGCGGGGGCGATCCTCGCCGGCGCGCTCTGCGCTCCGCTCCGGACTCCTGCGCCCGTCGCGCGGCCTGTCGTCGCGCTGGCGCCATGGCTTGGCGTCTCCTGAAGCGGTGCGAGGGCCATCGAACCGCTTGCGCGGCGCCTCATCGCGGACGCCGCCGCGTTCGCCGCGGCTCTCCCGGACCGGCCGGCGCTCGCCGCGATCGTCGCGAAAATCCGGTCGCTTGCCGCGATCGTCGCCGTACTCCTTGCGCGCGCCGCGGTCCGCGCGGAAGTCCTTGCGCGCGCCACCGCCCGCACGAAAATCCTTGCGGTCACCGCGGGCCTCGCGGAAATCCTTCCGTTCACCGCGGTCGGTACGAAAGTCCTTGCGTTCACCCCGGCCCTCGCGGAAATCCTTGCGCTCGCCACGGCCTTCCCGCCGTTCACCACGCTCCTCGCGGGGACGGAACGATCGCTCGCTACGGTCATCCCGGCTCCGGAACGGCCGCTCGCTGCGCTCCTCGCGGGGGCGAAACGGCCGCTCGCCGCGGTCGTCGCGGCTGCGGGAGGGGCGCTCGCTGCGGTCGCCGCGCTGCGGCCTGCCGCCATCCTCGCGCTTGCCGGCAAAGCCGCGCTTGGCGAATTTGGTCTCGCCACGCGCGCCGGCCGGCCGCTCCTTGCGCCCGCCGCCGCTGGCGCGGTCACGCGGGCCCCGCGTGCGGTTGTCTTTATCTTTGTCGCGGGGCATGAAAGGCTCTCTGGGTCGGGTAAAACGCTATCGCGCGCGTTCGCGCGCCGCTACTTTCGCAAAAACCAGTCTACACTTTTGCTGAAGGCCGCCCGTTTAGCAGCTTTTGTTTCAAGATACGAGGCATGAACGCACCTTCTTTCATGAATTTGGCGCTGAAAGCAGCCGAAATCGCGGGCCAGGCCGGGGAAGTGCCGATCGGCTGCGTCATCGTGCAGGACGGCCAGCTCATCGCTTCAGCCGGGAACCGGACCCTCGCCGACCGCGATCCGACCGCGCATGCCGAGATTCTCGCCATTCGCGCGGCGGCCGACAAGATCGGCAGCGAGCGGCTGGTGGATTGCGATCTCTATGTCACGCTGGAGCCCTGCACCATGTGCGCGGCCGCCATCTCGTTCGCCCGTATCCGGCGGCTCTATTACGGCGCCACCGATCCCAAGGGCGGCGCGGTCGATTCCGGGGTGAGGTTCTATGCGTCCTCAACCTGCCACCACGTACCTGAGGTGTATTCGGCGGTCGGCGAGAGCGAGGCGGCGGCGATGCTGAGGGACTTCTTCAGGGCGCGGAGGTAGCGGCTCAGAGCTGCGCCACCACCCCTCCACCGTCATCATCCGTGAAAGCGGATGAACCATTATTCCAGAGACAGTGGTGCTCGCGCCGAGACGACACGGCGTACTGGATACCCCGCTTTCGCAGGTATGACGACCGTGATTGTGGCTAAGCCGCCGTAAAAAACTCCCGCAGCAACTTCGCCGTCTCCGCCGGATTCTCCTCGGTGAGAAAGTGCCCGGAATCGACCGGCGAGCCCACGACATTCGTCGCCCAGTTCTTCCACGTATCGAGCGGCGTCGCCGCTGCACTCGCAATCCCGGCGTCGCCCCACAACGCAAGCATCGGAATGGTGATCTTCTTCCCCGCCTCGACATCCGCCTTGTCGATCTCGTAATCGGCATCGGCGCCGGCGCGGTAATCCTCGCACATCGCATGCACCCGCGACGGATCACGGAACGGCGCGAGATAATGCTCGAGCGCGCGTGGGTCGATGGCGTCGAGCGTCTTCGACTTGGTCTGGCTTGCCATCTTGGTCTTGAGGAAGAAATCCGGGCTTGCCGTGATCAGCGTCTCCGGCAGCGGATAGGGCTGCGCCAGGAAGGTCCAGTGATAGATCTTCAGCGCATAGAGCCGGTTGATGCGCTCCCAGTAATTATAGGTCGGCAGGATGTCGAGCACCGCGAGCCGCGACAGCCGGCCGGGATGATCGAGCGCCAGCCGATAGGACACGCGGCCGCCGCGGTCGTGGCCGGCGAGCGCGAAATGCACGTGTCCCAGCTGCTCCATCGCTTCGATGATGGTGCGCGCCATCGCGCGCTTGGTGTATGGCGTATGCTCGGCATCGCTATCCGGCATGTCCGACCAGCCGTAGCCCGGGAGATCCGCGATGATCAGCGTGAAGCGGTCGGCAAGCTGAGGCGCTACACGATGCCACATCACATGCGTTTCGGAAAAGCCGTGCAGCAACAGCAGCGGCGGGCCCTTGCCGCCGACGCGCGCAAAGATGCGGCCTGATGTGGTGTTGATCCATTCGGAGGCAAAGCCGGGAAAGAGGTCGGCGAGATCGGACATGGTGCTTCAAACTTTGTTTTTCGTTGCCGCATTCCGCCCATGCATATATCCAAATGGGCGGGGACAACCATAAAGAAGCAGCAGAGGAAACGCCATGCCGATCGATTTCGAAATCCCTCAGGAGGCCAAGGCCATCCGCGAAAGGGTGCGTCAATGGGTGCATGACGAATGCATCCCGGCGGAGAAGGAACTGGACGACAAGCCGCTCGACGAGGTGCTCGGCAGATTGCGCGCCAAGGCGCGCGCGCAAGGCTTGTGGTGCCCCTTCGTGCCAAAGGAATATGGCGGCATGGGCCTGGGTCCGCTGGCGAATGCGCTGGTGCAGATGGAATTGGGCGAGAGCATCCTGGGCGCGCTCTCGATGAACACGCAAGGCCCCGACGATGCCTCCATGCTCACGATCCTGGAGCACGGCACGCCGCAGCAGAAGGAGAAATTTCTCAAACCTCTGCTCAACGGTGAAAAGCGCATCTGCTTTTCCATGACCGAGAAAGCCTCCGGCGCCGACGCCACGGGCATGCAGACCTCGGCCGTGAAGGACGGCAACGAGAACTACATCCTGAACGGCGAGAAATGGTTCTCCTCATCGGCCAGCGTCGCCGATCTCGCGCTGGTGATGGCCAAGACCGATCCCAACGCGCCGCGCCACAAGCAGTTCTCGACCTTCATCGTCGAATTGCCCAATCCCGGCTACCGCATCAAGCGCAACATCAAGAACATGGCCATCGAAGGCCCGCATGCCGATGTCTTGTCAGGCGGCCACTCCGAGATCGAGATCAAGGATCTGAAAGTGCCGGCCGACAATCTGCTCGGCGGCGAAGGCAACGGCTTTGCCATGGGTCAGCACCGCCTCGCCTATGGCCGGCTGCGCCACGGCATGCACAACATCGCCAAGGCCCAGCGCGCACTCGACATGGCGGTGGCCCACGTCACCAAACGCTCGACCTTCGGCCAGCTGCTCGCCGACCGCCAGGCCGTGCAGTTCATGCTCGCCGAATGCGCCAGCCAGCTCTATATCGGCCGCTTGATGCTCCTGCACATTGCCTACAAGGCCGAGAAGGGCCTGGACCTGCGGCAAGAGAACTCGATTGCAAAAGTGTACCTGGCGCACATGGTGCATCACGTGATCGACACCGCGATCCAGCTGCATGGCGCGCTCGGCTTCAGCCAGGATACGGTGCTCGCGAAATGGTACACCCAGGTGCGCTCGCAGCGTTTGGTCGACGGCCCGGACGAGGTGCACAAATGGAAGGTCGGCCGCAACGTCATCAAGGCGTTCCGAGAGCACGGCACCACCGCTTCCGCAGCGGGCGGCGATTTGTTGTAATGTCAGAAGGTGCAGCGGATCGGAAGTGAGACGACGCCCGTTATGAACGTGGAATGGGCGCGTCTCGGCCGGCCGGCCAGCTCGATATGCTTTGTTCGCCGCAAGAGTTCGGCGAACAAAGCATGCATCTCCATGCGCGCCAGATGATGCCCCATGCAGAAATGCGGGCCGTCGCCGAAGGCGATGTGCGGATTGGGAAAGCGGTCGATTCGAAACGAATCGGCATCGGCAAAAACGGTTTCGTCGCGATTGGCGGAGCCGAAGAAGAGCGCCAGCGCTTCGCCGGCACGAATTTGCTGGCCGCCGACCTCAGTGTCCTGCCGCGCGGTACGCATGAAATGGCGAAGCGGCGAGGTCCAGCGAAACATCTCATCAATGGCGCGGTCCAACAGTTCCGGCTTTTGGCGCAGCCGTACGAGTTGCTCGGGACAGGTGAGAAGCGCATGCAATCCCCCCGCAAGTGCAAGGGCGACAGTGTCGTGCCCTCCAGTCAGCATAAGATAAAAATAGGAGATCATCTCGTAATGGGGGATGTCCTGTCCTTCGATTTTCGCAGCTCCAATCAGGCTTGCCAGATCCTGGCGCGGACATGATCGGCGCGCGGCAACAGCGGCCTCGATGTAATCGCGCAGGCCAATCATGGCCAGACGCATCGCCTCGGCCGGCTGATCGGCCAGCCGCCGCTGCGGATCCTCGGCGCCGACAAACCCATGCACCAGACGAATCAGCTCTGCATCATCGGCTTCGGGAAAACCGAGCATGTGCGCAATCACGCGCATCGTGTAGGGCATCGCAACCTCGGTAGCAAAATCGCACAGCCCCCCGCGGCCGGCTATTGCATCGACCGCCGCCCTCGCCCGGTCACGCACCCATTCTTCGAGCGGCCGGAGCGCAACGGGGGTGAATGATCGCTGGAGGATTGCGCGATAGCGTCTATGGTCCGGGTCGTCCATTTCTGTCAGGCCACGCGCGACCTGCGGTTTGCCTGAAACCTGTCGCAGAGCGAAGTCCATGGCCTCGCTGGAGAGATAGGTTCTCGGCTCCGCCCCGAACTCCTCGCTGCGGTGCTCGACGGACAAGATGTCGGCATGCCGCGTCACCGCCCAAAACGGCTTGACGCCAGGGACCTCCACCCAGTGCACCGGCGACAGCTGCCGCAAACGGGCGAAGACCCTGTTCATCAGGGCGTCATCGGCATGCGCGCGCGGCGAAAGGAGCTTGGCGACCTCATTCGCCAGTGTCGGCGTTTTGCGTCCAGTCTGACGCTTCAGGCTCGGGGAATGCACGCATTCATCCTCAGGGTTCGAAATCAATCCCGGAAAGTCGGATCCGCCGAATTCCGCTGGCATCGGACAAGGAGCGTAAACTCCCTCATTCCGTAGTTGCCGAGTGGCTCGACGGAACAGCCCAGCGCCTCCTCGCAGTAGGAAATCCATCGCTCCGGGCAGGTGCGGTAGAGGCGGGGCGCACGTGAAGCGCCATGTGTCCCGGACGCGGTCGCCGCATCGCTGATGAAGTTGACGCTGAACCCGCGCCGACTGGTCCGTCGCAGTTCTCCGAGCAGCGCGGCCACAAAGTCCTCCCAGACCGCATGCGGATAGCCAACGTTGACATTCATCACACCGCTTGCAACCGAATAGTCGGCCAGGCGCGGACTTGCCTGACCGACGACAAAGCGCCGATCAGGCGCCCTGAACCGACGGCGCGCCCGGCTGATCATGGCCTTCGAGAGATCAACGCCGAGATAGTCGATCCTGGCGTCGGGATAGCGCATGGCGAGGAAGGCGCAGAGCGCACCGTAACCGCAGCCAACATCGTTCAATGAGAATGGGGTGGAGAAGTCGCAGACCTTCAGCAGCTGCACGAAACGAAGGTTTTGGGTCGCTTCGCAGGACCAGTCCACTCCCAGCGGGGTCGCACCATATTTGGCAACCCGCGCACCGTAATAGGCCTCGATATCCGAATAGATACCCTGGAGTTCAGCACCGCCAGGCGCAAGATCCATGACGCCGCGCTCCGCAGAGCCCGTCATTTCTTCTTGGCGGCACGCCGTTTCTTGGCGACCTCCGCAGCCTGCTTGCGGATTTCGCGTCCCGGCGTGGTCGGAATCGACACGATCAGATGCGTTTCAAGGGTGAAGATGACAGGCCGGTCTTCGGTCACGAACACCCTCGGATCATCCGCCGCAGAGTGGCACTTGATCGAGATTGGAATGGGCTTTTCGACTTCCAGGCCGTCCTTGAACGCTTTGACGACGCGATCATGCCCGTTCACGTCCGGCAAATCCGACGGATAGGTCTTTAGGAATTCAAGAAATCTGTACCAACGTTTCCGCTCCGACCAGTCTGCCGGTACGATGCCCAGGAGAGCGAACGACTGCTGAAGCGAGTGCTCCTTGGAAAATACGTCAAACTCCTTCTGCAGCTCAACCATCTCCGGCAATGAATCTTGATCAAACCGCCTATTCAGCTGAACGAGGATCTCCAAAGTCGTGCTGTCTTTGATCATCGCGCCCATAGAATAACCTCCTTAATCGAAAAGTTCGTTATTAAACCTAAAGTCGTCATTGTGCCACATCATTCGCGCGGTTCAAGCTGCAATCGAAGCTTTTCCAGCAGCGGTGCGAAGAAAGCTGCACCCGATACGTTCAAGAGTTCATCGCCCCGCGTAACGAGCTGCCTGATCTCGTCAGCGTTCTCCACGGGCCCGCCAGCCACGAGGGTCAAGCCGCGTACGACCGTTGCATGAAATTCGGCAATTCGATCAGTGCGGCGCCGCGCGACTGCGATGGCCTCGTCGCATGTCTCCAACGCGGCATTGAGGTCGCCGGCGCGATACAGTACGTCGGCAAAGTCGGCGAGCATGCGTCCTTCAAACTCGAGTCCCGCGCGAGCGCGGCGCGCGAACGCGATCGTATCTCTGAACTCGCTGGCCGCTTCATTGAACTGGCCGGCGGTTGCCTTTGCGAGCGCCGCACAGATCATCGCTGAAACTCGCAAATACGGCATGCCGGAGACGTCCGCCAATTCCGCAACCTTGGCCGCGTGCGGCCGCGCCAGTTCCGGCTCGCCCAGTCCCCATGCCATCTCGACGATCGCAAAATGCGGAATGAACTGCACGACCGCGGCGACGCGCTCCGGCACGGCTTGAAGCACCTCTTTGACCCGCTGATCCGCCTCGCGAAATCGACCGAGTCGAACCAGTATCCTGACCTTGAGGCACTTGACCCAGTGCTCGACATCGAACCCCATGATCTGATTGGGATTGAGACCCAGCGTGACGCTGTTGTCGAAGCCGCCCTGTTCGGTTATGGCAGCAAGCGCGACATCACCGGCGTTGAGCGCTTCGTTAAGGCGACCGGACATGAAGAAGGCCTGGCTGAGCATGGCGTTCACGGTCGCGAAACGGCTGACATCACCTTCCTCGGACGTCAACTCGACCGCGTCTTGTGCAAGCTTGACGTAGTCGTCCGTCGCCGCGCTCGACGCCAGAACCCGACCATATGCGCCGATCAGGATGGGTTCATGCATCTTGTCGGAGGCGCGCGCGAAGCTGAGGGCTTCTTCCGCGTAGGGCTTCACTTCCTCCGCGGACACGCCCTCGCGCCAGGCGAAGCTCAGAATCTGACCGCTCGCCAACGCCCGCATTCTGTCGACATGCTCCGATCGCGGCAGATCCTGCAGCAGGCCCCGCACTTTCTTCCAGCTTTTCAGGGCTTCCGCGGAATTGGTCCTGCTGATCCAGCGCGCCGCCCGCTGCAGATGGGTCGCAGCTTCGAGCGTTTGGCCGGCGGCCTCGTAGTGGTAGGCAAGAAGGCCTGCAAACTCGTCGAGCTGTCCCCACTCGAACGCTTCGATCACCTTGGCGACCGTCGCGTGCAGCACCATGAGCCGCGAACGCAATTGCATCGAGTAGGCGACCTCATGGATTATGGGATGGCGAAACCCGAGAATTCCCTGATCGTGAGGTGGCACGTCGTAGAGCAGGTCCGCGTGCCTGAGCTGCGCAATGGCCTCGAGCAGTTCCTCATCCGGCAGAGCGGCGACCGGTCTCAACAGCGCCATCGCGACCAGCCGACCAATCACGGCGGCCGTTTCCAGGACCTGTTTGGCGATCTCTTCGAGGCGGTCGATGCGCGCAGCAACGACCGCCTGCACGGTCGCAGGCAGCGGAATGGCCCCGATGCCATGCCTCAGCCGATACGCTCCCCGTTCCCCGTCGAGATCGCCGCGCTCAATGATCACGTCAACGAGCTCTTCGAGAAAGAACGGATTGCCTTGCGCGCGCTCGATGATATTCCGGCTCAGCAGAGCCAGCGACGGGTCCTCTCCGAAGTGCTGTTGCAGCAATTTATGGGCCTCCGGCCATGACAGCGGAGACATCGCGATCTGACGGTAATGCGGTCGCTGCATGAACGGTACTGCGAAGCCCGACCGGAAATTGACCAGCAGAAAGGTTGTGGTCCCGACCACAGCATCGACCAGCGCCTCGACGAACTCCTCGCTGGCGGCATCGATCCAGTGCAGATCCTCGATCAGAATGACGGTCGCCGTATCACCGCGACGCGCGTGCACAAGCGTCCGCACGATATGGAGCAATTGTATCTTGAGCGCGCGCGGATCGAGCTTCGGCGCTGGATTGTCGGGGTCTGCCAGGCCCAGAAATTCCAGCAGGAGAAGCAGCTGCCGCTCGGAAGACGCAATCGACGCGAACTGCTCGGTGACGCGGCGGCGTGAGGCCTCCACGCCGTCAGTGACGCGGACGCCGAACACATTGCGCAGCAGCTCCAATATCGGCTGGAACGGCGTGGCCTGTCCGTGTGCGAGGACGCGGGCCTCATAGACGCGAACGCCCTGCCGCCGGCAGTTTTCGGCGAATTCAAAGCACAGCCGGCTCTTGCCGATCCCGGCTTCGCCGACGACGGCAACCACCCGGCCTTCGCCTTTGACCGCACTGGCAAATTCAGCCTCGAGGACGGCCAGCTGATCGCTTCTCCCGACCATCGGCATCAAGCGGCGACTGCTGCGGAAGATATCGCTCGCGGGGGCATTGAGCAGTCCCGTCAGCCTGAAGATCTCGACCGGTGCGGCGATGCCGCGAATGGTCTTGAAGCCGAGCGGCTCGACTTCCACGAACTGCTTCGCACCGGCGTAAGTGTCCTTGCTGAGCAGGATGGAGCCCTCATCCGACATCTGCTCCAGCCGGTTGGCGAGATGCACGTTGGCGCCTGCGGCGTCATAGGTCTGGTAGATGCTGTTCTCGATCGCCTGCACGACGACCTCACCGGTGTGCAGGCCGACGCGGATTTGCAGGTTTGGGTCCGCAAGCCTTGCAACTGAATCCTGCATGGCAAGCGCCGCGAGACAACCGCGAACGGCATGGTCTTCGTGGGGACGCGGCGCGCCGAACAGCGCCATCACGCCGTCCCCCTGGATCTTGTTGACAATGCCGTCATAGCGATGGACCGCATCCTTCATCAACTTGAGCACGGGATCGAGCCGTTGCATGGCGAGCTCCGGATCGCCCAGGCTGTCGATCAGGCTGGTTGAATTGCGGATGTCCGCGAACAGCACGGTCAGGTGCTTGCGCTCTCCACCCTTGGTGCTGAGCGAGCGAAGCAGACGTTGGGGAAAGGGATCAGCTGCTGCTGACTTCGACTGCAGCGCGGTCCCGCATTGACCACAGAAGTTGCTGGTCGGCGCATTCGAATGGTCACAGGCACTGCACCTAAGGGTCAAGCGGGTACCGCATTTCTCGCAGTACTCGTTTCCCACACTGTTCTGGTTGCCACACCGCGTGCATTGCATGCGCCAGGCCCCTCGAGCGGCCTTCGATTACCTCTCCCAGTCGCACATAATCATAGCCAGACATAGCGGGCAATTCCATCGCGCCCGCTGTATCCACAGCGGATTGAAATCGCAGCCGAATTTGACGCTAATACAGGCGACCCGTCGCCACGGGCAGCCGAGGTTCAAAGGTCCGGCGTTCTAGCCCCGCTCCTGCTCCACCGCCTGCCAGCCGATGTCGCGGCGGCAGAAACCGTCCGGCCAATTGATGCGGTCGATCGCCTGGTAGGCGCGCGCCTGCGCCTCCGCGATCGTCTTGCCGAGCGCGCAAACGTTGAGCACGCGCCCGCCATTAGCGAGGACGGCGCCGTCCTCGCTAATGGCGG
>Ga0209062_1001217_pt1 | contig 49672 bp, 37 predicted proteins | sample Coa_R2_2_FD_187158 | JGI IMG/M metagenome (GOLD analysis project Ga0209062, IMG submission 187158) | Surface soil microbial communities from Centralia Pennsylvania, which are recovering from an underground coalmine fire - Coalmine... | ecosystem: Environmental > Terrestrial > Soil > Unclassified... | reverse complement strand
GGGTGCCCGGGACGGGGGTGGGGGTGGGGGCGGGGGCGGGGGTTCGCTCATCGTGCGGGTGGACGCCGGGCTGGGCGACGATCGCGGGGATCGGGCGCGGCTCACGCACGGCATCTTCGCGCCCGGCGTCCTGCTGCGCGACTCACTCCTCCGGCCCAACCGTGGCGTGCTCCCGGGGACCTACGCCCGTGGCGCGCTGACCCTCGACTACCATCCCGGGGTCGATGCCGGATTCGTGAGCCAGGGGCTGGGCGTGCACCTGCGGTACGAAGCGGCCGGCGGCGAGCTCGCCTGGCAGCGGATCGAGGCGCGCGTCGTCGCCGACCGGACGTGGGGTCCGTTCACGGCCCTCGTTCGGATCGACGGCGGGCTCGTGGCCGGCACCGTCATCCCGCCGCAACAGCTCTTCGAGATCGGGGCCGCCGAGGGGCTGCTCGCGTACGACTACAAGCAGTTCGCGGGGGATCAGGCCGCCATCTGGCAGGGTGAGGGGATCTACGCCCTTCCGTTCTGGCAGGCTCCGCTCCGGATCGCGCACCTGTTCCTGCCGAGCGTCGCCCCGGGGATCGCGATCGGGTTCCAGAGCGGGTGGACGGAGGCGAGCACCCGCGCCGCGCGGCGCGCGCTCATCGCGCTCGGCTCGCGCGTCGATCCGGCGACCAATGCCCTCGTCCTCGACGGTGCGGGCCACACGATCCCCGTCTCCAGTCCGAGCCACGGCGTGCGCACGTCGGTCAACGTGTTGCTCCGCGTCTTCGGCGGCGCCGCCGGGATCGGCGTCGCGCATTCGCTCGACCCGCACGCGCCATTTCAGGCTGTGCTGCGCCTCGGCGCGGCCCTCTGACGGAGTCAGCCTACCGGAACTCGCCGATGAACCCGATCTCGGGCTCCAGGCGCTGACCGAGCTTCTCGCGGACCGCCGTCTGGGCGAACGCGATCAAGGCACGCACATCCGCGGCCGTGGCGCCGCCCAGGTTCACGATGATGTTGGCGTGCACGTGCGAGATCTGGGCGCCGCCGATCCGGTGGCCCTTGAGGCCGAGCTGATCGATGAGGCGGCCGGCGCCGACGCCTTCGATCTTCTTGAAGATCGAGCCGGCGCTCGGATAGAGGTCGAGCCATGGGTGTCGACTGCCGCGCCAGCTCAGGTTCTCCTGCATGACGCGCTGCATCTCGGCGGGATCACCCGGGGCGAGTCGGAACGTCACCGACAGGACCGCATCACGCCGCGCGTGCAGGATGCTCGTGTCGTAGCCGAAGGCCATCTCCTCCCGGCCGGCGACCATGCGATCCCCGGACTCGGTGAGCAGGACGCACGACTCGAAGACCTCCGCGATGAACATCGTGCGCTCGCGGGCCGGACCCGGCGAGAGGAAGTGGAGATTCTGCCAGATCGCGCCCCCGACCGTGCTCGGGATCCCGACGTAGTGCTCGAGCCCCGACCAGCCCCTGGCGACCGCCTCCGGGATGAGCCGTCCCATCGACGCACCGCTCTCGACCCAGAGTCGTCCATCGTCGTGGAACGTGAAGTGGCCGGCGGTGTTCCGTATCACCAGACCACGGAAGCCGCCGTCGCCGACGAGGATGTTGGCGCCGAGCCCCAGCAGAAAGCACGGAACCCGGAGCGCGCGTGCAGCGAGCAGGGCATTTGCCAGATCGTCCGCCGACGTGGCATCGTACAGCAGGTCTGCGGGCCCGCCGATCTTGAAGGTCGTGAACGGGGCCAGCGGTGCGTCGCGCCGGAGCCGATCCGGGTCCAGCCGCGCGGCGAGCGCGGTGAGCGCGCTTTTCGAGAGAGTCGTCGCCATGACCGTCGAAGGTATGTGCAGAGCCGGACGGCCCGCTACAACAGGCCGGCCAGCCGTACCCCACCAGCACGCCACACGGCACGCCACACGGCACGCCACACGGCACGCCACACGGCGCCGGCACGCAGGGCTGCCGGCACAGGAGGCCGGGGCCGTCTCGTTCGACGCGCCGCGTGTCGTCACAGTCACCGGCGCGCTCGCCGCACTCCCCGCACTCGCGGCACTCGCGGCACTCCTGGCCCTGCTCGGCGCGCCCGCGGGCGCCCAGCGGCCGGCCGCCCGCTCGGGATCGCAACCGGTGGCCCGGGCAACCGCGGCCATCGCGGGCCCGCGGTCGGAGCGGGGGCTGCTCGAGCGCGCCACGCGGAGCCGCGTCCTCGACAACGGACTGGAGGTCGTCGCCGTCGAGAACCACGGCGTGCCGCTCGCCACGATCGAGGTCGACGTCCGGAACGGCTCGTTCACGCAGACGCCGGCCTACGCCGGCCTCGCGCACATGTACGAGCACATGTTCTTCAAGGCCAACGCGGCATACCTGAGCTCCGACGCATTCATCGATCGCACGACGGAGCTCGGGGCGGTGTTCAACGGCCGGACCGAGGAGGAGAGCGTCAGCTACTATCTGACCCTGCCCTCCGACAGTCTGGCGGGCGGGCTCCAGCTCATGGCCGCGGCCCTCCGCGCTCCGCTCTTCCTCCCGACCGACCTCGCGCACGAGAAGGAAATCGTTCTCGGCGAGTACGACCGCCAGGAGGCGAATCCGATCTTCCCGCTCACGCAGCGGATGGGCCAGAAGCTCTGGCCCGACAACTGGAGTCGGAAGAACGTGATCGGCGACCGTGACGTCATTCGCCACGTCACGCCGGAGCAGATGCGCGAGATCCAGCACCGGTACTACGTCCCGAACAACGCCGCCCTCATCGTCACCGGTGACGTGGACACGGCGCGCGTCTTCGGCCTCGCCCGCCGGTACTTCGCCGACTGGCCGCGCGCCGCCGACCCCTTCACGACGGACCCTGTGCCGCCCATCCCGCCTCTCACAGGGAACGAGGCGGTCGTCGTCGAGGCGCCGGTCGGGGCCGTGACCGTCCTCGTGCAGTGGCAGGGGCCGAGCGTCGGATCCGATCCGGGCGCCACCTACGCGGCCGACGTGTTCTCCGACGCGCTCAACTCGCCCGCGTCGGGGTTCCAGCAGCGGCTCGTCGACAGCGGCCTCTTTCAGGCCGTGGGCGTGAACTACTACACACTGAACCACACCGGCCCGATCACGATCAGCGGACAGACCAGCGCCGACAAGCTGCGGCCCGCCCTGGCCGCGCTCGATCGGGAGATCGCCCGCTTCGACAGCGTCGGCTACGTCTCGGCCACCGAGCTCGCGGACGTCAAAGCACGCCGCGCCGTGAACTCCGCCTTCGGTCGCGAGCGGGCGTCGGGGTACGCCCACACGGTCGGCTTCTGGTGGAGCGTCGCCAACCTCGACTACTACTTCGACTACGTCGACAACATGGCAGCCCGGACGCCGCGTGACCTCGCGTCGTACGCCCACCGCTACATCGTCGGCAAGCCCCACGTGACCGGCGTCCTCATCGCCCCGGACGACCGCCGCGCGATCGGGCTGACCGAGTCGGAGCTCGACGGGGCGATCCAGTGAGGCGGCTCGGCGCACTGACGGCGGTGCTCGCGATCCCCCTCCTCGCGCCTCCGGCCGCCCCCCCGGTCTTCGCCGCCGCTGCGGCGGCCTCGACCTCGGCCGCCGGTCCGGCGCCCGACACCGCCACGACGCGCTTCGTCGTCGCGGGGATCCCGGTGATCCTCCGCCGCGTCACGTCCAACGACGTGGTGTCGGCCAACGTCTACCTGCTCGGCGGCGTGCGGCAGGTGACCGACGAGACGGCGGGCATCGAGCCGCTGCTGCTCGACATCGCCGAGCGTGGGACTGCCCGTTACCCCCGGGCCGCAATGCTCCGGACGATGGCGCGCCTCGGCACGACGGTCGTCGTCGAGCCGGCCACCGACTGGACCGCGCTCGGCGTGCGGGCGACCTCGGGCACCTTCGATTCGACCTGGGCCGTGATGACCGACCGGCTGATGGCGCCGACGCTCGACTCGGCGGATGTCGAGCTGGTCCGCCGGCAGTACGCGTCGGCCGTGCGCCAGCGGGGGGACAGCCCGGACGCGCTCGTCGACTACCTCGCCGACAGCGCTGCGTTCGCGGGGAGCGCCTACGGCCGCTCTGTCACCGGCACCGCGCGCTCGATCGCGCACATCACCCGGGCGGAGTTGCAGCGCTACGAGCGGACGCAGATGGTCCGGTCGCGGCTCCTCGTCATCGTCGTCGGCAACGTCACCGCGGAGCATGTCGAGCGGCTGGTCCGCGCGACACTCGGACGGCTTCCCCTCGGGGCCTATCACTGGACCCTCCCCCCCGGGACGCCGCGGGCATCGAGCGCCCTCATCGCACGGCAGCGGCAGCTGCCGACGAATTACATCCTCGGCTACTACCACGGGCCGCCGGCGTCGAGCCCCGACTACCAGGCGCTCCGGCTCGCGACGTCGGCGCTCTCCGGCCAGCTCTTCTCCGAGATCCGCACCCAACGCAACCTGTCGTACGCCGTGAACGCTCCGTTCGTCGACCGGGCGCTCTCGGCGGGCGGGCTCTACGTCACGACCGTGTCGCCCGACACGGTGCTCGACATCATGCGACACGAGATCGGGATCATGCAGACGAACCTGATCGAGCCGGCCGCACTCGACCGGCTCGTGCAGCAGTTCATCACCGAATACTTCCTCGACAACGAGACGGACGCCGACCAGGCCGATTTTCTCGCCCGTGCGGAGCTCTATCGCGGCGACTACCGCGCGGCCGACCGGTTCGTCGACGAGCTGCGGCGGGTCACGCCGCAGGACATTCAACGAGTCGCCCGCACGTACATGAGCGGGGTCGTGTTCGCGTATGTCGGTGATACGGCCAAGGTGTCCCGGGCGGTGGTCGGTCGGTTCTGATCTGTAATCGTGGCGTCAGATTCCCGGGCTATCCTTCGCCGGCACGATGACGGGCGCCAGCCCCCACCGCCCGTGCGGACGACCCCTCACCACCCAGGACCCGCCATGACTCCGCCGACTCCGAATACCCCGATCACCCCGCCCCCCGTGTCCACTCGACCGGCCGCTCGCTCGTTCGCCCGGTCCGCCGGCGTCACCGCGCTCGCCCTGCTCGCCACCACCGGCGTCCTGTCGGCGCCCGCCGCCCACGCCCAGACCGGCGCGGGCTACGCGGTGACCAAGCACTACCAGATCGGGGGTGACGGCGGCTGGGACTATCTCGCCTTCGACACGGCGGGCCACCGCCTGTTCGTGACGCACGGGACACATGTCACTGTCGTGAACCCGGACAATGGGTCGATCATCGGCGACATCCCCAATACGCCGCACGTGCACGGAGTCGCGCTGGCGTACGATCTCGGGCGCGGCTTCATCACCGCCGCGGGCGACACGTCGATCCACATCTTCGACCTGGCGAGCCTCAAGCCGCTCGGCACAGTCAAGGTCGACCCGGACGATGACGCGATCCTGTACGACCCCGCCACGCACTATGTCGTGAGCCTCAACGGCGACGCACACTCGGCGACGGTCATCGACGGCGCGAGCGGGAAGTCGGTCGGCCGCATCGAGCTCCCCGGTGGACCCGAGTTCGGGGCGTCCGATGGCAACGGCACCGTGTACGCCAACATCGAGGACAAGAGCCTCGTGGTGGCACTCGACCTCAAGCAGTTGAAGGTCGTCCGTCAGTGGTCGCTCGCGCCCTGCGAGAGCCCGTCGGGCCTGGCGATCGATCGGCGGCATCACCGGATCTTCAGCGGCTGCCACAACAAGCTGATGGCGATCTCGGATGCGGACGCGGGTAAGGTGGTGGCGACCGTGCCGATCGGCCGTGGCGTCGACGCCAACCGCTTCGACCCGGGCACGCAGTTGGCGTTCAGCTCGAACGGCGACGGCACGCTGACGGTCGTCCACGAGGACTCGCCCGACCAGTACACGGTCCGTGGCAACGTGACGACCCAGCTCGGCGCCCGCACGATGGCGCTCGATCCCAAGACCCATACCGTGTACCTGGTCACCGCCAAGTTCCTGCCCGCCCAGGGGAACGCGCGGCCGCAGCCGGTGCCGGGGTCGTTCACGCTGCTCGTCGCGACGCCGACGCACTGACGCCGCGCGGGTCCGAGCGCGACGAATCCCCGATCGCGCGCTGATCGGGGATTCGTCGCGACCGTCACTGACTCGTTGCGGCCGCGGCGCCCGGGCCGCGCAGGATCCTGCCTGGCCGGGCGCCGGTATGCCGGCCGTGATCCTCGACCACCGTGCCGTTCACGAGCACGTAGTCGATCCCCTCGGGCGCCAGGTACGGGTGCTCGTAACTCGAGCGATCCTGCACCCTGTCGTAGTCGAAGACGACCACATCGGCCCACGCGCCCTCCCGGATCACGCCGCGCCCGGCGAGCCGGAGTCGGGTGGCCGGCCACGACGTCATCTTCCGGATCGCCTCCGGGAGCGTCAACACGTGGCGCTCCCGCACGTAGTGCGCGATCACGCGCGGGAAATTGCCATAGGCGCGCGGGTGTGGGAGCCCGGTCGCGTCGATCTCACCGGGGTGTAGGGCGGCGCCGGCGTCGCTCCCGATGCTGGTCCAGGGGAAGCGGAGCGCCGTCTCGATGTCCGGCTCGCCCATCATGAAGTAGAGCGCCGTGACCTCCTTCCCCGGCGCGCCCTGCTCGACGAGGTCGAAGGCCGCATCGGCCGGCGTCTTGCCCAACTCCTTGGCGATGACGGCGATCGATTTCCCCTCGAAGCGGGCGTTGGCGGGGTTGGCGGCGTCGCCAAGCACGATGCCGTTCCATCCGCCGGCGGCCTCGACGATGTTCCACCACCCCGGCGAGCCGGTCACGATCTCGCGCTGGAGCCGGGTCCGGATCGCCGGATCCCGGAGCCGCGCCCTGAGCGAGTCGGGCCCGCCCTCGTGCGCCCATGCCGGGATCACCGAAGCGAGGCCGGTGCCTCCCGCGGTGTAGACGTACATGTCCGCGGCAACGTCCTCGCCGCGCGCGCGCGCCGAGTCGATCAGGGCGCCGACCCGAGGCATGAGGACGCCCCAGGCCGGGCGGTAGGCGACCTTGAGGTGAAAGATCTCGACCGGGAGCTTGCCCTCCTGGCCGATCCGGATCGCCTCGTGGAGCGCGTCGAGGACTTCCTTCCCCTCGCCACGGATGTGGCTCGCGTAGATGCCGCCATAGCGGCCCGCGACCTTCGCCATCTCGATCAGCTCCGGCGTCTTGGTGTAGCTGAGCGGCGGGTAGATCAGCGCCGTCGTCATCCCGAGCGCGCCCTGCTGCATCCCGATCGCGATGAGCGCGCGCATCGAGTCGAGCTCCGCCGGCGTCGGGTCGCGGGCCGATTGGCCGAGGACCGGGACGCGGGCCTGCTCCTCGCTCACATAGGTGCCGAAATTGAGGCTGATGCCCTGACGCTCGAGCGTGCTGAAGTACGCGGCGAGCGAATCGATCGGGCCCGGCGATCCGTCCTCGCCGGCGATCGCCGTCGTCACTCCCTCCTGGAGCTTGGTCTCGGCCAATCCGTTCCTGAGGAGCACCTCTCCCGACTGGTCCATCGCGTCGATCCAGCCCGGGGAGACGTACTTCCCGCGGGCGTCGATCTCCGTCCGTCCGCTGCCCGCGACCGTGCCGATGCGCACGAACCGCCCGCCCTGGATCGCGACATCGGCCGCGATCCACGGATTCCCCGCGCCGTCGAGCACGCGTCCCCCGCGGATCACGACATCGTACGTCGCCCCGGCATCGGCCCGCGCGGCCGTCCTGGCGCCCGCGCCCGAGCCGCCGGCCGGCGGCGACTGCGCGCCGGCCGCGAGCGCCGCGCAGAGGAACGTCACCACCGCGACGGGCGCCAGGGGTGTGACCGTGCGCGCCATCGCGGCGCGCCGCCCAGAGCCGGCCGGCGGGCGAGCGGGGCGGGCGGGGCGAATGGACGACGGGAGGGACGGCGACTGGGGCGACGGCACGGGGCAAGGCTCCGACTCGGAGGACGCCACAATCCTACCGTCCCGGGGATCGCCGCGTCAGATCGGTCGTGCGGAGCGCCGCGCCGCGTCGGCGCCGTTCGCGGCGTGCACCCCGGGGACTCACCCCCGGAAGCTCACGCCGCGGGCTGGGGCAGAGGATTCAGCCGGGCGGGATCGCCATCGTGCCGCTCCCTACCATGGCCGATCCGCCGCCGACGCGGATCCGGACGGTGCGCCCGTCCCGCTTCTCGGCCGACGCCTCGATGAGGCTCGGGCGGCCCATCGCGACTCCCTGCTCGATCTGCCAACTGAAAGTGCCCTCGCGCGCGGGATCGGCGTCGGCCAGGGCGCCGGCGAGTGCGGCCGCCGCCGACCCGGTCGCCGGATCCTCGGTGACGCCGAGCCCCGGGGCGAACATCCGGGCGTAGAGCCGCCCCGAGGCGGTGTCGCCGGCGAAGAGGAAGACATTCGGCGACCAGGCGCGCGCGAAGTGCCCGCTCCATGCGGTCCGATCGAGCACGGCGCGGTCGACCGTGCCGCGGTCGGCCAGACGCACGACGGCGAACGGCAGCCCGGCGGTCGCGAACCACGTGTCGACGACCGCTTCCACCGGCAGCGAGAGCGTCGCCGCGGCCCCGCTCACCGACGGGCGCTCGGCCGGCCGCTCGACCCCGCGCTCGAGGGTGAAGCGGCTCGTCGCGACGCTGTCCCGCACGTCGACATCCACGGCGATCGGCCCGACCCCCTCCTCGAGCACCATCGTCCCCACGCCGCCCTGCACGCCGACGCCGCGTTGCGCGAGCACGGCGGCCGTGCCCACGGTCGGATGGCCGGCGAAGGGCATCTCGGCGCCGGGTGAGAAGATGCGGACGCGGGCGGCGTGCACCGGGTCGCGCGGCGGCAGGACGAACGTCGTCTCCGCGAAATTGAACTCGCGCGCGAGAACCTGCATCGCGCGATCGCTGAGCCCGCGCGCGTCGGTAAAGACGGCGAGCTGGTTGCCGCCGAACGGCGTCCGGGTGAAGACGTCGACGATCACGAATTCGTGTGGCATGGGATCACGCGTGAGAGAAACCGGTCAGCGGGCGCGGGCCGCCCCGCCGTCCGAGTATACATCAGAACTTAGCCACATGGCAATATACCGAATCGCTACGGCGGGGGGCCGTCATCCCACCGCCCCGCCGGCGACGAGCGCGCGCACCTCGGCCGCCAGGGCAGCGTTGGTCGCGATGCTGCTCCCGCCGAATGCGGTCGGCCGGCCGTCCCAGTCGGTGAAGACGCCGCCGGCTTCCGTGATCACGGGATGGAGCGCCGCCGTGTCCCACGGCGCCATGATCGCGTCCATCATGACCTCGGCGCGCCCGGTCGCGACGAGGACGTAGCCGAACGCGTCGCCCCAGCTCCGCGCGACCGCGGCCCGCTCCGACAGCCGGCGCCACCCCAGCCACCGCCGCATCCGCTCGCCCTGGATCGCGGTCTCGTCGGCGAGCGGGGCGCCGGGGGGGGCGGCGACCTCGGGGAAGCGCTCGTCGGTCGCCAGCACGGTCGCGGCCGCCAGCCGGTGCTGCGTCGAGACGCGGCATCGGACCCCGTTCCACCAGCACCCCTGTCCGATCGCCGCGGCCACCAGCTCGCCGGCCGCCGCGCAGTAGATGGCGCCCGCGAGCACCGTATCCTCCTCGGCAACGGCCACCAGCGTGCCCCACAGCGGCACGCCACGCACGAAGCTCTTCGTCCCGTCGATCGGATCGAGCACCCACCGCCGGCGCGCCCCGGGGCGCACCGTTCCCATCTCCTCACCGAGAATCCCGTCCGAGCGGAAATGATGCTCGATCCACTCGCGTGCGGCCGCCTCGGCGCCCCGATCGGCGGCCGTGACCGGCGAGCCATCGGACTTGTACTCGATGGTCAACCTCGCGCGACGCGCCTCGTCGAAGTACCCGAGCGCCACGTCGCCGGCGATGCGTGCGAGCTCCGTGACCGCCGCGAGCAACGATCCGAGCGTCCCCCGCTCGCCGCCGTCCGGGGTGCGGCCCTCGCTCCCATGTCCGCCGCGTCCCACCTGTCCGTCGCTCACGCCGATGCTCCTGGGCGTCACCAGTCCATCTCTGCGGCCGCGCGCCCGTCGATCGCGCCGGTGTAGAGGCCCATGCCGACGATCGCGCCCGTGACTCCGCGGTCCGCCAGCGCGTGCAGCTCCGTGAGGCTGGAGATTCCCCCGGCGGCGTACACCGGGAACGCGCTCGCCTCGGCGACGTCCTCCATGAGCGGGAGATCGGCCCCGGCGAGCGTGCCCTGCCGGTGGACCGCCGTCACGATCAGTCCCGCCAGCGGCAGCCCGTTGAGCTCTTCCACGGTGTCGAAGATGTCGGCCGGGAGCGCATGCAGCCACCCGCGGGTCACCACGCGCCGATCCCGCACGTCGGCCGCGACGATGATCTCGCCCGGCCGGCGGCCGGTGATCTCCTCCAGCCACCACGAGTCCTCGAGCGCCCGCGTCCCCACCACCACCCGGTGCGCCCCGCGCTCGAGCAGCCGCTCGATGCGATCGTCGGTCCGCACGCCGCCGCCGACCTGGATCGCCAGGCCATCCATCGCGAGCACGTCCTCGATCACGCGGTCATTGGACCCGTGTCCGGCGAGCGCATCGAGGTCCACGATGTGGAGCGCCCTGAATCCCGTCCGTTCCCACAGTCGGGCGACCCCGATCGGGTCGCCCAGCCGCACGCGCTCGCTAGCGCCGGCGCCCGCGGCACCGCCGTCGCCCTGTGCGTGCAGGACACAGGCCCCGCCGAGGAGCGGCAGCGTCGGGATCACGATCACGGGCGGCTCCAGTGACGCAATTGAACTCCCGTCGGCCGACGGATAACTTGACCTGTCTGCGCGCCTCTGGCCGCAGCATGATCACTCGAGAACATTCCGAACGATACGGGGGAACGACAGCATGCGGTTCAACGGGGTGGCGCTCGTGGCCAGCGCCGCGATGCTCGCTGCGTGTGGTGGCGGCGACAAGAGCGCGAGCAACAGTGGCGCCGCGGATTCCAGCACGACGGCGACGACCACGACGAGCACGACGACGACACCGGCCGCTGGCGCGGCTGCGACGGGCGCAACGGGGGCGACGAGCACCGCGACGCCGCTGCCCATCACCGGCAAGACGTACGAAGTGAAGATGATCGGTGACGCCAAGGGATACCGGTTCGAGCCCGCCAGCCTGACGATCAAGGTCGGCGACGGCCTGAAGTTCGTCAACGTGACGGGGGGGCCGCACAACGTCGCGTTCAACAGCGAGCCGCCCGAGTCCAAGGCGCAGCTCGACGCGAACATGCCGGCGCAGACCGGGAGCGGCCCGGGTCAGAAGCTCGGTGAGCTGAGCGGCCCGCTGCTCGTTCAGCCCAACGACACGTACACGGTGTCGTTCGCGGGTGTAAAGCCGGGCGCGTACGGCTTCAACTGCACGCCACACCTGGCCCTCGGGATGAAGGGCCAAGTCACCGTCCAGTAAGGCCGGCCGCCGAGTCGGAGCCGGAATGACCGGGGAAGCGGCGGTCGCGGTGCGGCGCAGCGCCGCTCGTGACGGCTGACCGCCGCTCGCCCGACCACGGTTGAGGATCGGCCGCCAGTCCCGACGGCGGCCACCGTCACGCAATGGCTGGCGGCGCGGGCGCGCAACGCGCTCCGCCGCCCGCTGCGCATCATCGGGGTGAGCATCGCGGCGTTCCTCACCGCGCTGTTCACACTGATCCTGATCCCACGCCAGGCGACGCGCGCCGCTCAGCAATTGCTCGTGGGCACGCGCGAGCGGCCCGACACGGTCGCGCTGATGCGCCACCTCGATCGACTCACCGCGCAGGTCGCGGCGGTCGACAGCGTGCTCGAGCGCCACCGGGCGCGGGCCGAGGAGCGGGCGCGGCATCCGGCGGCGTTCGATTCCCTGCTCGCCGCCAGCGCCGAGCCGCCGGCGAAGCGCGCACGGCGCGATTCGCTCGCGACCGCGATCGATGAGCTGTCGACCCTGCTCGCGCGCGCCGAGCGCGCGCCGCTCTCGGCGTCGTATCGGGCGCTGGGCGATGCGCGCGCGCTCGAGGGCGACCCACGCGTCCGCATGCTGCTCGACTCGCTCGCCGATCTCTCGCGTGCCCGCGACGCGTTCTCCGCGGCCGGCGGCGTGGACCCGATCTTCGTGGCCCTCACGTCGCGCCTCACGGCCGTCGGCCACGACCTCGAGGCCGCGGCCACCGCCAAGCGGGCCGCGTTGCGCGCCGAGCTGGCGACGCTCGGCCCCCCGCCGGCCCCGCCGGCGGCGCTCATCGCCGCGGCCGACACGCTCGGCCCGCTGGCCCGCATCGACTCGATCCAGCGCATCCGCTCCGCGATCGTCGGCGCGCTCGGCCGTGCGCGGCGGATCGATGCCGATCTCGATGCGCGGACCGAGGAAGCACAGTCGATCACCAACGCCAGCGCCCCGCCGCTGGCCCTCATGATGGCTGCCCTCGTGCTCGGCGCCGCGGTCGGGTTCGCGGTGACCTTCGGGTTCGAGCTCTCGACCCCTCGAGTGGCCGATGCCGCCGAGGCGGCCCGTGTGGCCGGCGTGCCGACACTCGCGACCATCGCTCCGCAGCCGCCCGATCCTCGGCGGATGCGCCGCGCTGCCGACCGTGCGCTCTCGCCGCTGATCGCCGCGAGCTCCCAGGTGTATCGCTACCTGTACTCGACCCTCGCCGACCCGCGGGCCGCCGTCCCCGACCGGCTGCCGCTGGTCGCGATCACCGGTGACGAGGCGAGCATCATCGCCGCCGTGGCCGCGAACATCGCGGTCGCCGGTGCCCAGGACTCGCGGAGCACGCTCCTCATCGATGCCGACCCGGAGGCAGCGTCCGTCTCCAGCATCCTCGCCGTCCGCCGTGCCCCCGGCGTCACCGATGTACTCAGCGAGCGAACCGACTGGGCAGCGGTCATCCTGTCGGCCGTCGTGGGACGGGACCGGACACTCGACGTGATCCCGGCCGGCACGCACCCCCGCGACGCGGCGCTCCCCTCCCCCTCCCCCTCCCCCTCCACCGACGTGGTGGCGACGCGGGCGTCCGCTGGCGCGGAGCACCCCGATGGCGGAGACGCATCCGCCGGCGTGGCGGCCGCCGGGTTCCGGGACGACCTCACGCGGCTGGGCCGCCGCTATGACCTGATCGTCGTCGGGGCGCCGGCGGGCGCCGTGCAGGTCGGACCCGGCAGCGTCCTCCCGGCTTCGGACGCCGTCGTCTGCGCGCGGGTCGCCTACACCACGCTCGCGCGCCTCGGGCAATCGGTCGCGACCCTCCACGACTCCGGCCTACGGGTCCGTGGCGTCGTGCTCTGGGATGCCGACGCGGCACCCCGCATCGCGGCCCAGGCCGGGTAACGCGCATGTTCGCCGACACGCTGCTCCAACTGGAGCGCGGTCACCTGCTGCGGCTGCTCCTCTGGGCGGCGGCGTCGGTCGTCGCCGGGACGGCGCTCATCACGACGCTCATGGTCGCGCGGACCCGATCACGGCTCCTCTCGGGCTTCAGCGCGACGGTGGGCGCCTGCGGTGTCGCCGAGCTCGCTGCGGGCGCATGGGGATGGCAGGGGCTGGGTCTGCTCGACCTCGCCGGCGCCACGCGGCTCGACCGCCTCCTCTGGCTCGCGATGGGGCTCGACGTCGGGCTCGTCGCCAGTGGCGTGGTGCTCGCGATCGCCGCCTGGCGGTTCGGCCACCGGTCGGGGGCACTTGGCGCCGGTCTGGCGATCGCCATGCACGGCGCCGCCCTGCTGTCGCTCCACGCGCGCTTCGCCCTCGCTCTCCAAGGACTCGTGTGAGGGCGGGGCGGCAGCCCTCACGGAACCGCCGCCCCTGTGCCGGAGTACTGGTGCTTGGCTCCCCGTCACCGTCTTCCGTAGCTTAGTGCCCATGAGCGGCATCGTCGGCTACTCCGACCGGGTCAACCACGCCTTCGCGTTCGCGGCGAAGCACCACGACAAGCAGGTGCGAAAGGGGACGGCGCTGCCCTATCTGACGCACCCGGCGAACGTCGCCGTCATCCTCACTCGCTATCGGTGCGATGAGGAGACGGTCGTCGCGGGCATCCTCCACGACGTCGTCGAGGATTCCGTCCGCGACGGATACACGCGCGAGGATCTCGAGGAGCGGATCGGCGCCAAGTTCGGGCCGGATGTGCTCGCGACCGTGCTCGCCGTCACCGAGCGGAAAGTCGACGACGATGGAGTCGACCTGGCGTGGGAGGATCGCAAGGCGGACTACCTGGACCGCCTCGAGCAGGCGAGCGAATCCGCCCGGTGGGTCTGTGCGGCCGACAAGCTCCACAACGGGAGCCAGATCCTGGCGGACCTCAAACGGACGGCATTTCCCGAGACGGTCTGGGGGCGCTTCGCTCGCGGACCCGAAGTGACGGCTGGGTGGTACCGCCGGGTCCATGACCGGCTCGCCGAGGTCGGCTTTCAGGCCCCGATCATGGAGGAGCTAGGGCGTGTCGTCGCCGCCCTCGAGCGCGAGGCCGCGGAGACTCGCGTCAGGGTGTGAGGTAGCGCGGGCTACCGTCCGGCGCGGACGGGGCCCCAGCGCAGGGTGTCCAGGCAGGCGTGGAGGCGCGGCACCGTGTCCCCGATCGCGGGCACGGCGAAGATCGCCTGCCCTGACGGCCACCGGAGGTGCAGCGCGAACTGCGGCCGGATCCCGGCGAGCCGAGCGACCCTGGGCTGGGGGAGCGCGAGCGGTACGGCCGTGACCTGACGGACCGGTCCCATCTCGATCGGCGGCCGCGCCGGCGCGCGTCCCCGGGGCTCGAAGCGGAGTCCGGCGGGGCCCACGAAGAGCAGCCCGGGGCGGGCGTCATCGAGGAGGTCCTTCTCGCGCGCTCCGCGGAGCCGTGCCGTCAGGTTGGCGGTCGCGAGGTCCTCCTGGAGGAACGCGCACGGCAGGTAGTGCGTGTACCCGGGCACCTGGGCGACCGTCGTCCCTGCGACCTCGAGGTAGAGCCGCTCCAGCCGCCCGCCCCGCCGGCGCTCCACCGAGTGCACATCCATGCGGCTGACGAACAGGCCGGCGAAGACCCCGATGCACACCGCCAATTCGGCCTGCGCGGACGTATGGCGCCGCAGCAGGTCGAAGAGCTCGTGCCAACCGAGGATCAGCAGGATACCGATCGCGACCCCGAGGGCGGCCGCCATCAACCACGGGAGCCTGGACGCGGCGACCCCACGCGGGCCGGCTTCGCGGGGCTCGAACGGCATGAGAGATTGCACGTGGCGCTGACGCGCGACCGCGCACGGCGGTAACTGGCCAACGGTCGAGCTAGCTCGCATGGCGTACTGCGGCGTCGCGCTCTGCCGCGGACCGACGCCGCGGTCCCGCCCTCTCCCGGTCCGCGATGGGTCCGCGATGGGTCCGCGATCAGATACCGTCGACCGCGTGCGCGGAGAGAGGGACGGCACGCGTCCGGCGTCACCATGGTGAAGACGCCGGCCGCTCGCGACTGGCGCCTCCCTTGCGTCGCACCGTGCGCCGCAGGGCGGGTGCGGTGCGGCACGGCGCGGGGCCGGCGCCACGGCGCCGATCTGCGGGAGGAGTCATGACGTACGACATCAGGGCAACCATTGCCGTCCTCGACGACCTCATCCAGACGTGTCACGACGGTGCCGAGGGGTTCCGATCGGCCGCCGAGGGGGTACGGAACAAGGATGCGCGCGCCCTCTTCCAATCGCGTGTCCGGCGGATCGAGGATGCCGCGGTGGAGCTACAGGCGGCCGTCCGACGACTCGGAGGACAGCCGTCAGGCGGGGGCCATCTCGCGGCGCCCGCGCATCGGGCGTGGATCAATCTCAAGTCGGCGATCTCCGGGGGGAACGACGACGCGATCATCGTGGAGGTCGAGCGGGGTGAGGAATACGCGGTCCGCCGGTACGAGGCGGCGCTCCGGATGAACCTGCCGGGCGATCTCCGGATGTTGATCGAGCGACAGGCGAGAGGGGCGGAGGAGAACCTGGAGATCGTCCGTAACCTCCGCCGTGGCACATCATTGGGGACGACGCAGACCATGCCCGTCCAGCCGCGCCCGTCGCCCTGAGCACCCGGGCGTGCGCCGCTCGGCCGCCGAGCGGCCGCCGCTCAGTCGCTCCGCGGGAGCGCGCGGAGCTCGGCGGTGAGCTGATCGACGCGGCGCGCGGTCGCGTCGTCCAGGCAGCGGGCCCGTACCGGCGCCCAGAGGGGCGGCACGATCCCGCCGGAGTGCCAGCACCGGAGGTCCCGGGCGGTGACCCACGCCGCCTGCTCCTCCCGCAGACGCCGAAGGGCCGGCGGGTCCAGCCCGCCGAACCGCACGGGAGCATCCCGGCGGAGCGCCTCCACCAGCGTGTCGTACGCCCGGCGAAGCGATGCCTCGCTGCCCCCGACCAGGGCGTAGAGGCAGACCTGCTGATCGTTCGGCGTGGGTGAGCCGCACCGGCTCAGACTATCGTCATGCTGACGCGATGTTGCTCCGATCGTGCTATCGATCGGCTCGGACGACGCCCCCAGCAACGCGACTGCCCCCGGTGAGAGCTGCGGGCCGGGCGGGGACGGGCGCCGAGTCGCTCGGCCCGACACCGGTCCCGCGGCGGTACCGAGCGACCCCGCGGCGGTGTCGATGCCCGCGCTTCGCGCGGTGCGACTGCCGGTGCCGATCGGTTCGGGTCGGGCCGGGCGCACGATCGAGTCGCCCGTGCGTTCGGGCGCGGGTGCGGCCCGATCCACCGCGCCAGGGTGATCCGCCATCGATCGAACGTGGCGGAGCACGGCGCCGCCGCCCGCGAGCGCCAGGACGAGCGCGCTCACCTGGGCGGCGCGGCGCCCGCGCCAGCGGCGCTTCGCCACCGCCGATCCCGTGCTGGTGACGGCGTCGGGGGAGACGGCGAAGACGGCTTCCGCCGGCCCGCCGGGCACTTCCGCTGCGTCGGATGCGGCGGGCGTGAGCACGCGCGAGGCGCGGTCGGCGCGCGGGGAGTGCGGTGTCCGGGCCGGCTCGACGAGCGCGGCCGCGAAGGCGTCGGCCGTGGACCACCGGAGATCCCGGTCCTTGGCGACGGCCCGCTCGATCGCCCGTTGCACGCGCCGCGGGACGTCGGCGCGCACGCGCCCGAGCGACGGCAGGTGCTCGTACTTCTGGTTGTAGATGATCGTGTAGAGCGTCTCGCCGGACCACGGGCGTCGGCCGGCCAGGATCTCCCAGCCGACCATCCCGAGGCTGTAGATGTCGCTCCGCGCATCGACATCCCGCCCGTCCACCTGCTCGGGCGACATGTAGAGTGGCGTCCCGATCGCCGTGCCGGTCAGCGTCAGCCCGGTCTGCTGGCGCAGCAATCGCGCGACACCGAAGTCGGCGAGGAGGGCGCGATCGACGCCCGTCTCCTCGAGGAAGATGTTTTCCGGCTTGACGTCGCGGTGGACCACGCCCTCGCGGTGCGCGTAGGCGAGCGCACTCGCGACTTCGCGGAGGATCCGTGTCGCCATCGGGACCGGCAAGGCCGGTTGGCGATCGAGTCGCGCGCGCAGCGACTCGCCGGCAACGAGCGGCATCGTGTAAAACAGGTGTCCGCCTGCGCGGCCCGCTGCGTAGACCGGGAGGATGTGCGGGTGGCGGAGTCGGGCGCCGAGCAGGATCTCCCGGCGGAAGCGCTCCACGGCGTCATCGGAGACGTGATCGGCGGGGAGAACCTTGAGGGCGACCTCGCGACTCAGCGCGAGGTCGGTCGCCACGAAGACACGACTCATCGCGCCACCGCCGAGCTCGGGCCCGAGCGCGTACGCGCCATCGAGGGCGGTGGCTAGCCGATCGCGGAGTGAGTCGGTTATCGAGATCGCTCCTCCGGCCGGTGCCTGGGAGTGCGGGGCGGCGGTGGACGCTGTGGCATGGACGAGTTCGCCGTACGAGGGAGCGCAAGGCCTGCGCCAACCGCCGGCACAGCGCCGGTCCCACGTTCTACACCGGGCCGGCCGTGTGGTGTCGAGCGGGTCTGGCGGGTCGCGCGGGTCGGCCGGGTCGGGCGGGTCGGGCGGGTCGGGCGCGCGACGCGAGAACGGCCACGAAAACGGTCACGAGAACGACCGCAGGACCAATGGTGAGGCCCAGCACGTAGCTTCCTGAGCCCATGCACGACGGCACGCGATCGCAGCAGCTCGTCCGTGGACTCGGTCCGGTACAGGCGACCGCGTTGGTCGTTGGCATCGTCGTCGGGACCGGCGTCTTCCTCAAAGGCGCCATCATCACGCAGCTCACCGGCTCCCCGGGGATGGCGCTCGCCGCGTGGACCACTGCGGGACTGCTGTCGCTCGCGGGCGCGCTCACGTACGCGGAGCTCGGCGCCATGCTGCCGTCGGCGGGCGGCGAGTACGTGATCCTGCGCGAGGCGTACGGCGACCTCGTGGCGTTCGGGTTCGGGTGGATGCGCATCATCGTCGGCGCGACCTCGACGGCCGCCGTCGCGACGAGCTTCGCCACCTTTCTCGGATCGCTCACCGGGGCACGCCCTCCCTGGGTCGTCGTCGACGGCCGGCTGCTCGGGCATCTCGCGCACTGGCAGTTCGGGCCGCCGCAGGTGGCCGCGATTGCCGCGCTCGCGGTCATCATGTCGATCAACTGCGCCGGTGTGGTCGCCGGCGGTCGCACCCAGGTCGTGTTGGCGACGGTGAAGGTCGCGGCGGTTCTGGTGATCATCGGCGGCGTGCTCGCGGTCGCGCCGATCGGGCGGTGGGTGAGTGGGCTCGCCGGCACGCTCCCCACGGGATCCGCACGGCACACGCTGAGTGCGGTCGCCACGGCGGGCGGCACGGGGCCGGCCCCCGGCGCCCCCGTCCCCGGCTCACCGGCGGCGTTCGGCGCCGCCGTCGTCGCCGCCCTCTGGGCGTACACCGGGTGGAGCTATCTGCCGAATTCGGCCGGCGAGATCCGTGACCCGGGGCGCACGCTCCCCCGGGCAATCGTGAGCGGCACGGTGCTCGTGATGGTGCTCTACGTGGCGCTCAACGCCGCGTACTTCATCGCGCTCCCGGTCGACGCGGTCGCGGCCGCCAACTCGACGCGCTATCCCGATGCACCGGCGCTCGCGACTCGCGCCGTGGCCACGCTCCTCGGCACGGGCGCCGGTCGGGCGATGACGATTGTTTTTCTCGTCTCGGCACTCGGCACCCTGAACGGGGCCATGCTCACATCCCCGCGTGTGCCGTTCGCGATGGCGCGGGCCGGTCAGTTCTTCCCGGCCTTCGGCAGTGTCGGGCGGCGCTCGCGGGCGCCCACCTTCGCGATCGTGTGCATCGCCGCGTGCGCCGCGCTGATGGCGGCGAGCGGAACGTACGACCAGTTGACGGATCTCGTGGTCTTCACGTACGCCGTCTTCTATGCCTTCACCGGGCTCGCGCTATTCGTGCTGCGTCACCGGATGCCGGACCGGCCGCGGCCGTATCGGGTCTTCGGGTACCCCGTGGTGACGCTCGCGTTCGTGATCGCGAGCGTCGGCCTCATCGTCGCGATGCTGCGGGCCAACCCGCTCGTGGCGTGGCTCGCGCTCGCCCTCCTCGCCCTCGGCCTGCCCGCGTACGGCTACTTTCGCCGTCAGATGATCGGCCGGGACGCGTATGTCAGTACTTCCAGCTCGTGACGTCGGCCCCGGGGGGCGCGGTCGCGGTGATGCGTGCGGCCATCGCCGGGAGCACGCGGTGGAAGAAGGTCTCCCCGGGGCTCGAGGGTGTTCCCGTGTAGCAGTGCGGCTGGCGGCGGCCGATGTCCCACGTCGCGTCGGAGTGGGGGTTGGTCGTCCCGTCCAGGAAGTCCTTCATGAGGAACGCCGCCTCCTCGAGGTAGTAGCTGTCCTCGTCGCCCACGAACAGGTGCAGCTTGCCCTGGAGCTTGGGGCCGAGGGTCGCCCAGTCGCGCTGGAGGATGTGATTCAGGTCGTAGTGGTCGCGCCAGAAGTCGATCACGCCTTTATCGATCCGCCCCGTCCACTTGTCGTACAGCAACCGCGGGTATCCGTCGGCGCCAGCCGGGCCGAACACATCCATGAAGATGTCCATCTGGTCGCCGGATCGGCCGCGCGAGCCGTAGATGGCCTCGAGATGACTGGCGTCCATCTCGTTCATCAGGCTCTGGTTGTCGGGCGTCCGCTCCCACCCCCGCACATCGGTCGTCTTCCACGGGGCATTGGGCCGGAACGCGTTCGAGTCCTGGTAGATGTCGACGAGCTGGAAGTAGTGGAAGTCGACCGGATCGGGGCAGGCGGTCCAGGTGCCGTTCAGCGAATCGGGATAGAAGATCTGCCAGGCAAGTGACTCCCACCCGCCGGTCGATCCGCCGAATGTCACCCGGGCCCAGGGCTCGGCGATGACGCGGAAGTCGTGCTCGATCCGCGGCACCATCTCACTCCAGAGCGCATCGCCGTACGGGCCGTTGTTGGCCGAGTTGACGGCGTAGGAGTCGTCGTAGTAGGGCGTGGGGTGCTGGAAGCCCACGATGATCATCCGCGGCAACTTGCCGCTCTTCCAGTCCTGCGTGAATCGATACGCCGCCTCGGCGTTGGCGCGGGCCCGCCCCGTGAGCGATGACTCCGGTGGACTCTCCTGCCATGGCGAGAACGTCGGCTTGAAGTGATCCTGGTAGTACGCCACGGGGTAGTGCGCGCTCGGGTGCTCGTCGTAGCCGTCGGGGAGGAGCACGTACGCACCGAGGTAGATGTCGTGTCCCCACCACCGGCTCAGGATCGCCGAGCGGAACTTGATGTGGCGGATGTATTTCGTATCCTTGGGTGGCTCGATCGGCGGGATGCGCTGCGTCAATTGCACGCGGATCGTGCGCGCGGCCGGCCCCAGCGTCACGCGCTGCGGCGTGCTGTACAGGTTGCCGGGAGATCGATTCCAGTGCTGCCCCTCCCACTGGTCCATATGCGCCTTGATCGTGTGACCGTCCGCCCGGTGGAACGTGGTGTAGACGTTCAACACCGCCTGCACCCAGTAGTCACCGGACGGGATGTCCCGCAGGCTGGCGACCGGCCAGCCGTGTGTCCCGGCGTCGATCACCGCCGGCTCACCCGGGCGCAGCCCGTCGACGTCGACGCCGTAGAGCGGCTGCGAGGTCAGTCCCCGCCCCACCTGGAAGCGGGGCTCGGGGTCGTTCGCCCGCGCGATGACGAGGAGCATGCGGCCGTCCACCGGCCGCGGCTCGACGCTCGCCGGGACGACGATCTCGAACCGTATGCCGCTCGTCCGTGCGGGCGTGCGGGCGGGCGACGCACCCTGAGCCGCCGCGCGCTGGACACCCCACGCAGCCGCGGCCGGCGCCAGTACTCCGATCAGTGCCCAGTGTCTCGCTCTCATGTCGGTGACCGCTCCGGGGGTCGGGCGTGGCCCCGTGCGCGTCGGAGCGCACGGCTCGCGACGGAAGCTACGATCCGCCGGGCAGGTCGCCAGACCTCCGATCCCACCCCACCATGCCAGCAATGAGACGCTCGCTTCTGCCCGAGGCGGTCGAGCGATACGCCTCCGAGGAGATGGTGCACGAGCCGCCCATCCTGGCCGCTCTGCGTGAAGAGACCGCGACACTCCCGCGCGCGCGGATGCAGATCGGCGCCGACCAGGGTGCGTTCATGGCCATGCTCGTGCGGCTCATCGGCGCGCGGCGGTGCCTCGAGATCGGGACCTTCACCGGCTATAGCGCGCTCGTCGTGGCGGCGGCGTTGCCGCCGGATGGGCGCCTCATCGCCTGCGATGTGAGCGAGGAGTGGACGCGCATCGCGCGCCGCTACTGGGCCCGCGCCGGGGTGGCCGACCGCATCGACCTGCGACTCGCGCCGGCGCTCGATACGCTCGGCGCGCTCCGGCGCGAGGGTGCCGCCGGCACGTTCGACTTCGCGTTCATCGACGCCGACAAGACGGGGTCCGATGCGTACTACGAGCACTGCCTCGTGCTCGTCCGCCCCGGCGGCGTCATCCTCCTCGACAACGCGCTTCAGGATGGGGCCGTGGCCGATCCCGACGTCCATGACGCCGACACGGATGCCATCCGACAGATCGATCGGAAGATCCGCGATGACCCGCGAGTCGAGGCCGTGCTCCTGACGGTCGGCGACGGGATCATGATGGCGCGGAAGCGGTAGGACGAACCCTCCCATACCCACTCCCATGACCAACACCGACGCCGCCGCCCCGAACGCCGCCAACGATCGGCGCATCGACTACATCGAGATGGCCGCCACCGACATCGCCGCGACCAAGCGGTTCTACGCCGACGCGTTCGGTTGGAAGTTCACGGACTACGGGCCCGACTACACCAGCTTCGAGGATGGGCGCCTCACGGGCGGGTTCCGCACGGACGCGACGGTCGGGCAGGGTGCACTGATCGTCATCTACGCCGTCGACCTCGCCGCCGCCGAAGCCCGGGTGCGCAAGGCCGGCGGCCGAATCGTCAAACCGATCTTCGCGTTCCCCGGCGGCCGCCGATTCCACTTCGCCGATCCGAGCGGGAACGAGCTCGCCGTCTGGGGCGAGTAGGACCGCCCACGCAACCTCAGCCAGACATCCGTCCAGGGTGCGGGCAGGGGCGGCATGAAGGCCGGGCCAGGCATTCGTGCAGATGCGGTCACCGGGCGCCATGAACGCCCGCCCCGGCATTGGTGCGGGATGCGGGTCGCGCGGAATGCCGGGGCAGGCATCCGTGTGGGGCGCGGGTCGCGGGCGGCATGAATGCCGGGTCAGGCATCGGTGTGGGATGCGAATCGCGGGCGGCATGAATGCCGCCCCTACGGTGCGCCACCACGGTACCGCCCCGCCGTTGTCGTTCCCGGTACCAGGGGGCAATCGCGAAGCGATTGCCCCCTGGTACCATCAAAAAAATCGTTCCTTTGGTGGCCGCGGGACGCGGTGCACGCGGAATGCCGGGCCAGGCATCCGTGTGGGATGCGAATCGCGGGCGGCATGAATGCCGCCCCTACGGGTGGCCGCGGGACGCGGGCCGTTCCGGCCCCGGCATCGGGTGCGGGATGCATGCACGGATGCGGCATGAACGCCACCCATAATGTCATCGTGGCCCGCCCGGCGGCCGCCGCGGGCCACCCGGGCAGGCCCAGGGCGGGTCGGTGTGTCAGATTGGCAAATTTCCCCGGTACGCCGGATGCCAGGAGTGTCCGCCGCTGCCGCCCATGCTCCGGGCCGGTGTGCGGTCCAGCGGCGGGGCGGCAGCGTGAGTGACAGATGCTCACCGCCATCGTGGCGGCATGTCCTTGTCCCATTTCGTTGAGGAGGTGTTGCTATGACGACGTTCGCTCCCATTCTCGACCGGGTGATGACCCTCAGCCGTGCGTTGGACGAAGTCGCCGGCGTGCCGGAGGGGACGACGGGCTCCGGCTGGACTGGCACGAGCCGCGGGCTCTGGTATCCGGCCGTCGATACGTATGAGACGAGCAAGGCCTTCGTGATCGAGTGCGACCTGCCGGGTGTCAGCGCCGACCAGGTCGAGCTCAACTTCGAGCGCAACACGCTGACGATCTCCGGTACCCGCGGCATGCCCTTCTCTCAGGATTCCGACACGGGGTCCGGCGAGTCGACGGTGCGCGACGATCTCCGCGTCTATAGCGCCGAGCGGCTGTGGGGTCCGTTCACCCGGTCGATTCGGCTCCCGGAGCATGTCGACGGGGACCACATCGCCGCGAAGTTCCATCAGGGCGTGCTGACGGTGACCGTCCCCAAGGCACCCAGCGCCGTTCCGCGTCGCATCCAGATCAGCGCCTCGGCGCACGACAAGCAATAACCTGAGCGGGGCCCGCCGGCGTACGCCGGCGGGCCCGCCTTCCCGCCGGTTCGGCTCGGCTCCGGCGGACGGCGGCCATCGCCGGGCCGCGGCAGGCACGCGCGCGCGGCGACCCCCCTTACTTTACGAGTGCGCGGCGGTCCGGAGCGGCCGCGCGGCTGGCCGACGGGCGCGAATCCGGCGGCCGCATGGCACGGCTGTGGCGCTGGTCAGCGAATGGCGCCGGAGCACCTGTGCCGCGCGTCGGGACTCGGACGCGCTTGCCGCTTGGCAGGGGGGGATCCATGGAGATGCTGGAGCTCGAGGTCTTCAGCCAGGACCGGAACATGGCGGTCGTTCGCCTGCCCGGGCGCCGAACGCCGGGGTCGGTGGTGCCGGCGGACTCGCTCCGTCACCTGTGCTTCCTCGCCGAATCGATCCGGGACCGCGTGCGCGAGGATCACGACCGCGACCTGGGCGACGATGCCCAGGAGTTGTACGAGCTGCTCCTGGCCCGACTCCGGGCGTTCGAGGAAGCGACGCGCGATCTCACCTACGCGCCGAGTGGCACGTTCCCGCGGTTCCCGGGGTGACGGCGCGCGACGGCGCGCCCAGCCCGTTCGCGGACTGCTTTTCCGGGCTGGCGTCGACCTACGCCGAGGCTCGGCCGGACTATCCGGCGGCCCTGTTCGACTACGTGGCCGGCCTGGTCGATCGTCGTGACCTGGCCTGGGACTGCGGGACGGGGAGCGGGCAGGCGGCCGTTGCGCTGGCCACGCGGTTTGGCCGGGTGATCGCGACCGACGCGAGCGCCGCCCAGATCGCCCATGCCCGGCCCGCGCCGGGTGTGGAGTACCGGGTGGCGCCGGCCGACGCCAGCGGCATCGCCCCGAGCACGGTCGACGTGGTGACGGTTGCCCAGGCGCTCCACTGGTTCGACCTCGATCGATTCTACGCCGAGGTCCGCCGTGTGCTGCGCCCGGACGGCGCCCTCGCCGCCTGGTCGTATGGGGACCCCACGATCGTGGACGATCCGGCGCTCGACGCGTGCCTCCACCGCTTCAACACCGGCACCCTCGGCCCCTACTGGCCGACCAACCGCCGCGCGGTCGGTGAGGGGTACCGGCGCCTCCCCTTTCCATTCGCCGAGCGGCCCGCGCCGGCGATGGTGATCGAACGACACTGGTCGCTGCACGAGCTGGCCCAGTATCTCCGCTCCTGGTCGGCCCGCGCGCGCTACCTATCGATCCACGGCACCGATCCGGTGACCCCATTCGAGCTGGAGCTGGCGCGGAGCTGGCACGATCCCGCCGAGCGGCACCTGGTGCGCTGGCCGCTCACCATTCGTGCGGGTCACCTGAACGGCTGAGGGGGGTCTCGGCTACCGGGTTGGAGGACGACATCGGCGATCGCGTCGGCGAGCCTGGCGCTCCCCCTGGCCGAGGGCTCGATCTGGTTCGTGTAATCCTCGGGATCGGAGCACACGACCCGCAGGTCGAGGATCGGCAGCCGGGCCGCCCAGGCCGCACGGATGATGGCATCGTTGAAGACGGCGAGCGCGACCCCGGTGATCGACTGGAGCGAGGGATCGAAGTTGCCCTGGTAGATCGTGCACACCGTCGTCGGGAGCCGTCGCGCCCTCAGCCGCCGGACCATCGCGCGATAGCGACGCTCGAAGCGCTCGGCGATCTGCGCGAGCTTCCAGAGCGCCTCACCCACCGATCCGACCCGCTCGGAGAGCAGCCCGCCCTCGCTGAGCGCATCGTTCCCCCCGGTGCTCACGACGAGCTGGGTGGCATCGGGGGGCACCTCCAGCAACTGGCGCGTGACTTCGTCGATCGTGCTCCCATCCTGCGCAAGGAGCGTGACGCGCCAGCCGTCGGGAAGCCGCGCCTGGAGCGCGTCTCGGGTGGCGCGTCCGGGCGGGACATAGCTCTGGTTGTCGAACACCGAGTCGCCGAGCAGCACGATGTGCCCCACGGACATCGTGTGCTCGGCGGGCGGTGCGTCAGCCGAGCGTCGGCGGCTGTCAGCCGAGCGGGTAGCGGACGCCGAATTGGAAGGGGAAGAAGGGGGCGTTGCTCAGGCTTCCGGGGGCGGTGAGCGGCAGTTGGTACCGCAGCTCGAAGAAGACCTGGAGCGTGCTGATCGGGTAGCGGACGCCGCCACCGAAATTGATTCCGAGTCCGGTGCTGCCGGAGCCGCAGGTCACGGGGTTCCCGAAGGCGTCGAAGCCGCAGATGTCGGCCGTGACCGAGACGTGGTAGAGCCCGAGCCCCGCGAGGGCGTAGACATTGAGCGGCGTTCCGGAGAGCGGGAAATCATACAGGCCGTCGGCATCGAAGCGGAGGATCGTGGCGTGGCCGCCGCCGCCGCTCGCGCCGAAGTGCGTCCAGCCGACCTCACCGCGGAAGTAGAACGGCCCCGTGCCGACCGGGTGGTATTCCACCGCGCCCATGAGATCGATACCCGTATTCAACCCGTTGCCGAAGTTGCCGACCGGTACGGCGAATCCCACTGACCCATCGACCGCCCACTGTCCCGGGGCGAGGTGCGCGCTCGAGGCCGCGGGTTGTTGGGCGACCGCGGGACGAGCCAGCGCGAGTGCGCCCGCGGCGAGGACGAGAGCCATCGAGACGCTCGATTTCATGTGTGCTTGCTCCTGTTCGGCGTGAAGTCGGCACGCGGTGAGGGTGGCGCCGCCCCGCGAGGTCACGGGTCGACGCCAGGGGAACACTGGTCACGATGCCCCCGCCCACTTGCACGAATGATGCGCGCGCGGCGGCCGAGCCCGGGGATCGGCGGCGTCGCGACGCGAATGGTATGCAATCCGAGGGGGCATTGTCGAGGCCGAGCCAGGGCAGCGCACCTTCCGGGCCGCCCGCGTGTCCGACGTGGTACGTCCCTCGACGATCGGTTACCATAGCGCGTGCGCCATCCCACCCCGAGCTCGCCACTGCGTCCTCCGTACCCCACCGTTCTCGCGCTTCTGGTCCTGGGCGCGGCCGGCGTTGCATCTGCCCAGGCCCCTGCCCCCGTTCGCGATTCCGCGGCCACCGATTCGGCGCCGGCCGTGGCGGGGGCCGCGACCTACGCCGGCCGGGACAATCGGGTCGACGTGCGGATCCCCCGGATGGAGGCCGACATCCCGGTCGACGGAGACCTTCGGGCGCCGGCCTGGCGTCGAGCTGCGGCCCTGACCGGCTTCTCCGAGTACCAGCCCATCGACGGCGTGCCGGCGCGGGACTCGACCCGCGTCCTCGTCTGGTATTCGCCGCGCGCGATCTATTTCGGTATCCAAGCGTTCGAGGCGCACGGCCCGGTGCACGCGACCCTCGCGAACCGGGACAAGATCGACGCCGATGACAACATCATGCTCGTCCTCACCCCCTTCGTGCGCGGCCGACACGCGTTCGTCTTCGGCGTCAACCCGCTCGGGATCCAGGAGGATGGGACGATCACCGAGGGCGTGACGAACTCGGGGTTCGGCGCGACGAGCCAGACCGGACCCCCGCCGCTCGACCTGAGCGCCGATTTCGTGTACGAGTCCCGGGGGCATCTCACCCCGTGGGGGTACGAGGTCGAGGTCCGGATCCCGTTCCGGAGCATCAAGTACCAGGCGAAGGATCCGCAGGACTGGGGGCTCAACATCGTCCGCAGCGTCCAGCACGCCGGCGAGTTGGACACCTGGGTGCCGACGCGGCTCGCCGCGGTCTCGTTTCTCGCGCAGTCGGGCGTCCTCACTGGCCTCACCGGGTTGGAGCGGGGTCGCGCCGTCGACCTCAACCCCATCATCACGCAGCGGGCGATCGGTGGCCCGGCGGTCGGACAGCCGGCCGGGTGGCACTACGGGGTCGAGCGCCCGCAGGCCGGGGGCAATGTCCGGTGGGGCATCACCAACAACCTCATCCTGGACGGGACGTTCCGTCCCGACTTCGCCGAGGTCGAGTCGGACGCGACGCAACTGCGCTACGATCCGCGCCAGGCGATCCAGTATCCGGAGAAACGCCCCTTCTTTCTCGACGGCATCGAGCAATTCAACGTCCCCAACAACGTCATCTACACCCGGCAGATCCTCGCGCCGATCGAAGCGACCAAGCTGACCGGAAAGGTCTCCAATCTCAACGTCGCGTATCTCGGCGCGCTCGATGACGAAGGATCGCCGCGCGCCGGCGGCCTTGGCCATCCGATGTTCACCATCCTCCGTGTCCAGCACGACATCGGCGAGGCCTCGCAGATCGGCGCCGTGGCGACCGACAAGGAGGCGGGCGGGTCGTACAACCGGGTCGGCGGGATCGACGCGCGGTTCACGTGGGACCGCATCTACTCGTTCGGCCTTCAGGGCGTCGCCAGCGAGACCCGCGCTCCGGCCCCGGTGCTGCTCGGCAGCCCGACCCCCGGGAAGCGGACGGGCGCCGGCCCGCTCTGGGAGGCGCGCTTCATTCGGGGCGGGCGGACGTTCGGGATGTTCTACGACCTCCAGGGCATCGATCCCGAGTACCAGCCGGACGCCGGGTTCATCGGCCGCGCGGGTGTCGTCAACCTGAACGTCGATCACCGCTACACGTTCTATCTCCCGTCGGGATCGTTCCTCCAGGCGTTCAACGCCGACTTTCTGTTCGTCAACATCTGGCGCTACCGCGACTTCACCAACGCCGGCGCGACCGAGGACCGGAAGTACCATTTCACCGGCGTGGCGACGCTCTTTGGCGGGTGGACGCTGACGGGCGGCATCTTTCTCGAGCACTTCGGCTACGACCCGTCGCTCTACGCCAACTACTACCTCGGCCACATCACCGGTCACGACACGACGTTCACCCATTATGTCGGGACGTCGACGATCCCCAACACCGACTGTCTGGTCACGCTCCAATCGCCGCAGTTCGCGAAGTTCGACTTCCGGGTCAACTACGTCACCTGCCGCGACGAGAACTTCTTCGAGTGGGCCTCGGCCGACATCAGCAACACGTCCATCACGCTGGACTGGCGCCCCACGCCCCGCCTCCGCTCGCAGTTGACCTACAACGCGCAGTTCTACCACCGGCGGAGCGACCACTCCCTGGTCGCCAACACGCGGATCCCCCGCCTCGACGTCGAGTATCAGCTCTCGCGCCCCATCTTCGTCCGCATCGTCGGCCAGTACGACGCGACCTACCGGGACAACCTGCGCGACGCCTCGCGGACCGATCTGCCGATCTTCATCCGCGACCCGGTGACGGGCGCGTACGCGCGCGCGACCCGCTTCGCGAGCAACCAGTTTCAGGCCCAGGCGCTCTTCGCCTACCAACCGATCCCCGGCACGGTGGCGTTCGTCGGCTACGGCAACAACCTCACGGAAGCGGACCCCTTCCGCCTGCTCACCCTCCGCCGGACGTCGGACAGCTTCTTCGTCAAGTTCAGTTACCTCGTGCGGATGCAATGATCGGTCTCCCTCCGCGGCCCGCTGTCCGCATCCCGCCTCCCGCGCGCGTCGCGCGCATGCCGCGCCTCCTGGTGCTGGCCGCGCTGGCGGCCGCGCTCGCCGCGGTGAACATGGCGACGAGTGCCGCCGCGCAGACTCCGGCCGCGCCCGGACAGGGAACCGGCGGGACCGATAGCGTCCACGCCGGGACGCCGGCGACGGCCGCTCCCGTTCCCGCGCCCCCGCCGCCCCCCGAGCCGTCGGCGACCCGGAGCACGGAGGGTGGGATCTACAGCGGGCGCGAGCACCAGACGATGGTCCGCGTTCCGCGCCTGACGGCCGACGTGCCGGTCGATGGGACGCTCGACGCCCCCGCGTGGCAGCGCGCCGCGCGGCTCACCGGGTTCTCGGAGTACACTCCCGTCGATGGCGCGCCGGCCGAAGACTCGACGGATGTCCTCGTCTGGTATTCACCGCAAGCGATCTACTTCGGCATCCGCGCGTTCGAGGGGCACGGCACCGTGCACGCGACCCTCGCCAACCGCGACCAGATCGACGGCGACGACAACGTGCAGCTCATCCTGACGCCGTTCCTGCACGGACGGCAGGGACTGGTCTTTGCCGTCAACCCGTTCGGCATCCAGGAGGACGGGACGATCACCGAGGGGGCGGCCACCGGCCAACAGTTCGGCGTCGCGACGCACGACCAGCGTCCACCGACGGATCGAAGTCCCGATTTCGTGTACGAGTCCAGGGGGCACCTCACGCCGTGGGGGTACGAGGTCGAGGTCCGGATCCCGTTCCGGAGCGTCAAGTACCAGGCGAAGGATCCGCAGGACTGGGGGCTCAACATCATCCGCAAAGTCCAGCACTCGGGGCACGAGGACGCGTGGGCACCGACGCGGCTTGCCGCGTCGACCTTCCTCGGGCAGTCCGGTACGCTGGCCGGGCTCACGGGGCTCTCGCGCGGACTCGTGCTCGACCTCAACCCGTTCGCGACCCAGAAGGCCCTCGGCGGACCGGCCGTCGGCCAGACGCCGGGCTGGCACTACGGGGTCGAGCGTCCGCAGCTCGGTGGCAACGTCCGTTGGGGGATCACGAACAATCTGCTGCTCAACGGGACGTACCGGCCGGACTTCGCCGAGGTGGAGACCGACGCGACGCAAGTGCAGTTCGATCCCCGAAACTCGATCCAGTATCCCGAGAAGCGGCCGTTTTTCCTGGACGGATTGGAGCAATTCAACGTCCCGAACAACATCATCTACACCCGGCAGATCATCTCGCCCCTCGTGGCGACGAAGCTGACCGGCAAGCTCTCCGACATGACGGTCGCCTACATGGCGGCCCAGGACGATGAGGGGTCCCCGGCGCTGGGCGGCGGCGGGCACCCGATCTTCAACATCGTCCGCCTGCTGCGCGACGTCGGGCAGGGGTCGCAGGTCGGAGTCGTGGCCACCGACCGCGAGGCGTCGGGCACGTTCAACCGCGTGGGCGGCGTCGATGCGCGCTTCACGTTCGCCAACATCTACTCGCTCGCGCTTCAGGCGGTCGGCAGCAGCACGCGCCTCGCCGGCCCTGGCACGAACGGCATCGCGACGCGCGGCGTCCAGGGCGCCGGGCCCTTCTGGGAGGCGCACTTCGTCCGGGCGGGACACACCTTCGGCGTCGACTACAACGCCACCGGGATCGACCCCGAGTTCGTCGCCGGGAGCGGGTTCATCTCCCGGGCCGGGATCGCGAATCTGAACCTCGACCACCACGTCACGCTCTACGGGCCGCCCAACGCCTTCGTCGAGACCTTCACCGCCGACGTCGCCCTCATCCACACCTGGGTGTACCGGCATCTGACGGCCGCCGAGGCGCCCGAGGACCGGCGCTACCATCTCACGGGCACGGTGACCCTTCATGGCGGGTGGCAGCTTGGCGGCGCCGTCTACGCCGAGACCTACGGCTACGATCCGTCTCTCTACGCCAACTACGCGCTGGGCCACATCACGGCGCACGGCACGACGTTCACGCCGTTCGTCGGCCAGGCGATCATCCCCAACACCGACTATGTCTTCGTCCTGACGACGCCGCAATTCTCGACCCTGTCGGCCTCGATCCTCTACATCTCGGGCCGCGACGAGAACTTCTTCGAGTGGGCGTCGGCCGACATCGGCAATACGGCCATCACGATCAACTGGCGGCCCACCGAGAAGGTGCGGTTGAACGCGACCTACAGCGGGAACTTCTACCACCGCCACAGTGACGGCTCGCTGGTCGAGCGGCAGCTCATCCCGCGGCTGGTCGCCGAGTACCAGCTGTCGCGTCCGATCTTCTTCCGGCTCGTCGGGCAGTACGAGGCGACGCATCAGGACAACCTGCGCGACGACTCACGGACCAATCTCCCGATCTTTTACCGGGACCCCTCGACGGGCACCTACACGCGTGCGACGGCGTTCACGACCAACCAGTTCGGCGTCCAGGGGCTCTTCGCCTATCAGCCGGTCCCCGGCACGGTGGCGTTCGTCGGCTACGGCAACAATCTCACCGAGCCGGTCTCCTTCCACTTCCTGACGCTCCGGCGGACGTCGGACAGCTTCTTCGTGAAGTTCAGCTACCTGTTTAGAATGTAGGGACCCAGATCTCTCGCCTTCCGTCCCGGACTCGCATGGACGCACCCCCTGACACGCCCGCCGCTTTCGGTCCGACGCCCCGCACCAAGGTCAAGCGGTATCCGGATCGCGGCGCGTACGACCGCGAGGTCGTGTATAGCATCCTCGATGCGGGGCTCATCTGCCACGTCGGGTACGTGATCGAGGGCCAACCGTTCGTCACGCCGACGGCCTACTGGCGCGAGGGGGACCTGTTGTACTGGCATGGCTCGGCCGCCAGTCGCATGCTGCGCACGGTCGGCGAGGGCGTACCGGTCTGCGTCACGGTCACGCATGTCGATGGGATCGTGTTGGCGCGCTCCTGGTTCGACAACTCGATGAACTACCGATCGGTGATGGCGTTCGGGCGCGCCGAGCCGGTGCAGGATGCGGAGGAGAAGCGGCGCGTGCTGGCGGCCTTCACCGACCGCGTCGCCCCGGGGCGCACGGCAGAGACGCGGCCGCCGACGGAGCAGGAGCTCAAGGCGACGTTCGTCATGCGCATGCGGCTCGCCGAGGTGTCGGCCAAGGTCCGGACCGGGCCACCCCGCGATGAGGAGGCCGACTACGCGCTTCCCTGCTGGGCGGGTGTCGTGCCGATCCGGCTCGTGCTGGACGAGCCTCAGGCGGACCCCCTCCTGCCACCCGGTGTACCGGTGTCGTCAGCCGTCCGGGCCATCCGGCTCGGCACACCGTAGGGGCGGCGCATGAGGGCGACGTCACCGGGCCGGACACCACGCGCGACAACGGGACTGCGCACGGCACGAGGGAGCGAACCATGACACGGCGCTACGTGAGCAGGACGCTCGTCGGAGGGCTGGTCGCTGCGATCGCGGCGGCCGGGGCGTTCGGCCCAGGCGCGTGTCCCGCCGCCGCGCAGGCGGCGCTGCTCGTCGGCGGCGGCGGAGTGGCGGGCAACCAGATTCCCAACGCCGCCCACGTGGGGAGCCTCGGGTACAACGCGCTCGTCGGCATCGGGTTCGACTTGCCCTTCATCCCCCTCGCCTTCCGGGTCGATGGTCAGTTCGACCAGTGGGCCTCCCCGGCGGGGCTGTACCGGTTCCGGGTCCTGAGCGGAACGGCGAATGTCGTGTACTTCATCCCCACGGCTGTCCTCCAGCCGTACGTGGTGGCCGGCACCGGCTACTACCACCTGATCCCGAGACGGAACGGCATCGACACACCGAGCAATGGACTCGGCGTCAACGCCGGCGTCGGGGTCAAGGCCGGCCTCGGCGCGCTCGGCGTCTTCGGCGAGTGGCGATATCACTACATCCCCAACACGGGGGCGGGTCATACGTCGTATGCCCCGTTCACGTTCGGCGTGAGTTTTTGACGGCGGCCGCCCACGGGCGGCAGATTGTACCGGCCGATCATCAGGGAGGGCCGGGATGCACGCCGGGATGGTGCTGTCGCTGTTGGTGCAGGTACTCGCGGCCGGAGGTTCACGGGCCGCGCTGATCGCCGGGGCACGGGGGAGCGCCGCGCCGCCGCCGGCGCGACTCCAGGGGGCGACCGTCCGCGCGCGCGACCTGGGGGTGCCGTTCGAGGGCACGCCCGGCCCCCACAACGCGATCACGGACGTGCCAGGGGTCGCCGTCGGCTACACCACCCTCATCTCGGGTGACGGCAAGGGTCCGCTCGTGGTGGGGCAGGGCCCCGTCCGAACCGGCGTCACCGCCATCCTCCCGCGCGGCAAGGGCTCGAAGGACCCGGTGTTCGCGGGGTTCTTCTCGCAGAACGGCAACGGCGAGATGACGGGCAGCGAGTGGCTTCAGGAGGGTGGCTTCCTCGAAGGGCCGGTGATGATCACCAACACGCACAGCGTCGGGGTCGTCCGCGACGCCGTGATCGCCTGGGAGCTGGCGCATCAGGCGGAGCAGGAGCCCAGGGGAATCGCCGAGTACCCGTGGTCGCTGCCGGTCGTGGCCGAGACGTACGACGGCGGCATGAACGACGTCAACGGCTTTCACGTCCATCCGGACGACGTGTTTCACGCGCTCGACGCCGCGGCCGGCGGGGCGGTGGCCGAAGGCAATGTGGGCGGCGGCACGGGGATGCGCTGCTTCGGCTTCAAGGGCGGTACCGGGACGGCATCGCGGGTTCTCCCCTCGGCCCAGGGGGGATACATCGTCGGCGTGCTCGTCCAGTGCAACACCGGCTCGCGGAGCCAGCTCCGGATCGCGGGCGTCCCGGTCGGACAGTTGGTGACCGCGCCGCCGACCCCCGTCGGCCAGGGCTTCCCGACCGATCCGGAGCGCGACGTCGGGTCGATCATCATCGTGGTCGCGACCAACGCGCCGCTCGTCTCCCGCCAGCTCGACCGCCTCTGCAAGCGCGCGACCCTCGGGCTGGGCCGGGTGGGTGGCACCTCGGGGGACGGGTCGGGGGACATCTTCGTCTCCTTCTCGACCGCCAATCCACTGGCTGACGATATCGGGATCAGCACCCCGGGCGGGACCAGCGACCACGCGAGCCCTGTGGCGCACATCGACATGCTGCACAACGACGCGATGGACCCGCTCTTCCTGGCGACGATCGAGGCGACCGAGGAGGCGATCATCAACGCCCTCGTCGGCGCCGAGACGATGGTCGGCCGCAACGGCCGTGTCCTCGCCGCGCTCCCGCACGATCAACTGCGGGCCCTCATGCAGCAGAAATTCCCGCCGACGCCCTGGTGACCGGTATGTCGACCCGGTACCGGTCCACCGTCCGCCCGCACGTCGTCGTCGCCCGCACGGCGTGGACGATCCTGATCGCGGCCGCGGCCGCCGGGGCGCAGCAGCTCCAGCCCGGCCCGGCTCCCGCCCCCGGGAGCTTCGAGTCGCGCATCGCGCGGGTCGTGCGCGACACGGTCCTCGCCAACGGGCTCGCGGTCGTCTCGATCGAGAATCACGCCGTCCCGCTCGTGACGGTCGAAGTGGCCGTCCGGACGGGCGCGTTCACGCAGGAGCCGGGCGACGAAGGGGTGCCGCATCTCTTCGAGCACATGCTGTTCAAGAGCTACACGGGTCCGCGCCGGTCGTGGGGCGCGACGATGGGGGAGCTCGAGGCGGCGAGCTACAACGGCGAGACCGGCGACGAAGCCGTGCGCTATTACATCACGCTCCCCTCGGCGAGCACGGAGGGCGGGCTGCGGGCGCTCGCCGAGCTGGTGCGGGACCCCGACTTCACCGACGACGACCTGGCGCAGGAGCGGCACGTGGTGTTCGACGAGTTGGACCGCGATGCATCGGATCCGATCCGTCACATCTACAACGCCGTCGGGCAGCGGCTGTGGACGACGGCCTGGGGCCGGAAAGATCCGGGTGGCGACGGGCAGGCGCTCACGCGTGTGACGGCCAAGCGGCTCGATGCCGTCTTCCATCGCTACTACGTTCCCAACAACTCCTTGGTCATCGTCAGCGGCGACGTCACGGCCGCTCAGGCATTCAAGTTGGCGGACGAGCGGTTCGGGCACTGGAAGCGGCAGCCCGACCCGTTCGCGTCGTTCGTGCCGCTCGCGATTGCGCCGCTCCCCCACCCGGTCGGCATCATCGACCAGCGCACGGGATTGGGCGATGTCCTCCTGCTCGCCGAGTGGCAGGGGCCGAGTGTGACCACCGACCCGGACGGGTCGTACGCGGCCGACCTGCTGTCGACGATCCTCGACGATGCCGGATCGACGTTCCAGGCGCGGCTCGTCGACAGCGGTCTCTTCACGTCCTGCACGGTCTCCTATCTGACGCGCGCCAATGTCGGGCCGATCGTGCTCACTGCGCACACGAGCCTCGACAGTCTGCCGCACGCACTCGCGGCGCTCCGGGACGCGCTCCAGCGTCTCGACGCGCCGGAGGCGTTCACGGACGACGAGCTGCACGACGCCCAGCAGTCGCGGCGGGTCGAGACGGCGCTGATGCTGGAGCATCGGACGGCGATCGCCCACGAGCTCGCGGAGTTCTGGGGGAGCGCCGGGCTTCCGTACTTCCGGACCTATGCCGACCGCACGGTGGACGTCAGCCGCGTCCAGCTTGCGGCGTTCGCCCGGCGCTATCTGGTGCGCAAACCATTCGCGCTTGGCCTGCTCGTGCCAACCGGTTCCGGCGATCGCGTCCAGCCGTCGGTCGTCGCCTTCATGGGGATGTGATGCACGCGCGCCCGCGCCCCGTCGCGCTCGCGGCGCTCGCCCTCACGACCGCCCCGCCCGGTCGGCACCCGGCGGCCGCGGGCGCCGGGCGGTTCGCCGTGGTGGCGCCCGATACCATGACGACCGAGTACGTCGTCTCCGGCGTGCACGTGATCCAGCGGTGGACCCCGAACGACGACGTCATCGCCCTCGACCTCTACCTGGCCGGCGGCGTGCAGCAGTTGTCGGCGGCCAACGCCGGAGTCGAGGAGCTCGCGCTGCGCGCCAGCGAGTACGGGTCCGCGCGCTACCCGCTCACGCGGGCGCGACGTGCGTGGGCGCACACGGGAAGTCGCTGGGTCGTCGACCCGGAGGCCGACTGGTCGATGGTGGGCTTCCGGAGCACCGGCGACCAGTTCGACTCCACGTGGTCGGTGTTCGCCGACCGCATCGTGCACCCGACGCTCGATTCGGCGGCCGTCGGCCCGGTGCGAGCCCGCATGATGGGCGAGCTACGCCTCCGCCAGCTCACGCCGGAGGCGGCGGTCTACGATCTGGCGGACAGCCTCGCCTTCATCGGGCATCCCTATGCACTCCACCCGTCCGGAACCGAGTCGGCGCTGGCCGGGCTCACGGCCGGATACGTGCGCGAGTACGTGCACGACCAGTTCGTGACCTCGCGCATGCTGCTCGTGGTCGTCGGCAACGTCTCGCGTACGCACCTCGAGCGGCTCGTCGCGTCGACGCTCGGCACTCTGCCGGCCGGCTCGTACACGTGGAGCCCGCCACCGCCCGTGCCGCGGCGGCCGACATCGCTGTCACTGGTGCAGCGGGTGACGGCGACGAACTACATCCTCGGGTATTTCGCCGGCCCGTCGGTCTCGAGTCCCGACTATCCGGCGTTCAGGGTGGCGATGCTCCTCCTGAGCGGCGGGCTCGCCGGCGCGATCCGCGGGCGGACGAGCCTCTCGTACGCGGCCTACGCGCCGTACCAGGACCGGGCGGTCGCCTCCGGCGGGATGTACGCGACCACGGCCACCCCGTCGCTCGTGCTGGCGCTCATGCGCCAGCAGCTCGAGTTCCTCAAGTCGGCACGGTTCCCGGGGTATGCGCTCGACAGGTTCATCAAGGAATTGACCGGCCAGGCGCTCCTGGAGCGGGAGACGAACGCCGCCCAGGCGGCTGCCCTGGCTCGCGCGCAGCTCCTCGAGGGGAACTACCGCAAGGCCGATGGCGTGCTCGCCGGCCTCCGGCACGTGTCGCCCGACGACGTGGCGCGCGTCGCCAAGGCGTACATGCGCGACATCCAGTTCGTCTACGTGGGCGACACGACCCGGGTGCGCCGCGACTGGGTCAAGTCGATGTGATGGGTGCCGCCCTCGCCCGAACACCCACATGTCGATCGAGCGCGACGCCGCCGGCCGGGTGGTGTCGGCCGACGGCACCGAGATCCGCGGGTGACCGGCTGCCCTACGGAGGGCCGTCGCGACCGAAGGCGGCGACCAGTCCTGCGACGAACCGCTTGAGGGTCAGGTCGTCGGGCTCGCCGTGATCCGGGTTGAGCTCCGTGATCGTGAGGGCGCGGACGCGCGAGTCGTTCAGGAAGACGCCCAGAGCCTCCATGGCCTGATCGAGCGTGAGTCCGATATTCCGCCCGGTGTTTTCCGATAGCGGCGCATCGGTGAAGTCGATGACGTCGACGTCGAAGTGGACGAGCAGGCGCTCGCGCCGCGCACCGAGGCTCGCCAGCGCGTGGCGGGCCGTGCCCGACGGATCGCGGGCGACCGCCTCGAGCGGCGTCCGAGCAATTGCATAGCGCTCGATGCATTCGAGCTCCCACGGACGGGCCTGATCGTGGCGGTGCGCAAAGAGATGCACGTCCTGGGGCAAGAGCATCGGATGCCGCGCGCCCACGCGCGCGAGACCGTCGATCGTGTCGGGGACCCCGAGCAGGTGTGCCATCCCCATCCAGTCGAGCGCGCCGGGCGGCGCGCTCGCGGGCGTATTGAGGTCGGCGTGCATGTCGAAGTACAGGAGCCCGAGGTCGCCCCGGCCATCGAGATGACCGGCCACCGTCCCGACCCCGACCGTGCAGTCACCACCCAGGACGATCGGCATCTCGCCGGCGGCGACGGCCTCCCGCACACGATCCGCGACGTGCCGCGCGATGTCGGTCACCACCCCCGCGTGTTGGACCGACGGATGATCGCGGTCGGGACGCCACCGATACAGTGGCAGGTCGCCGCGATCGCGGGCGGCACGCCCCAGGCCGCACAGACCGGCGATGAGTCCCGCCCGTCGCAGCGCCGCCGGTGCCTGCTCCTGTCCGGGCGCGAACGCCCCCGCGCTCGACGGCGCCCCAATGATCGCCAGTGGTCGCGACATGCATGAAGATAAATCGAGGACGGCTTCGGCCTCGCCGCTGGTGCAATGATCTCACCTCCGGCAATCGCGCAAAGGTGAGGCGCTTCCGCGCCCGGCGCCGAGCGCGAATGGTCGGACGGAGCCGGCCGGTTGACCCGCGACTCAGCCCTCGCCGAGGATGATCTGGCGGCGGAGCGCCTCGGGGATACGGCGGCGGTGGGCGCGAGCGGCGACCCAGAAGACGAGGCCGAGCCCGAGCCAGGCGCCGAGCAGGCGCCACTCGAGCGGAACGCCACCGCCGGCGCCCGTCCAGGGCTCGTAGAGTGAGAGGATGAACGAGCCGGCCGCCCCGGCGCTGGCGACCCAGGCGGTGACGCGGCCGCCCGGGGCGCGGAAGGGGCGGGGAGCGTCCGGCACCCGCGTGCGGAGGCGGATCAGGGCGAGGCAGGTGAGCAAGTAGGCGATCGTGAGGCAGGTCGCCGCGGCGTCGACGATCGGGATGATCGCCGTGCGGCCGAGCAACGTGCCCAGGGCGCCGGCCGCGCCGGCGAAGACGATGGCGAAGGCCGGCACGCGGTGTCGGGGATGGACCGTGCCGAACCGTGACGCGATGAACCCGGCACGACCGAGCGCGTAGAGGATCCGCGTGCTGGCGAGCAGGACGGAGTTCCACGTGCTCAGGAGCCCGAACAGGGCCGTCACGAGCACGACCTTGGCCAGCAGCGCCGACCCGAACGCGGCCTCGAAGGCCGCGGCGACCGGCACCGTCGCGCGGGTGAGTGCCGGCCATGGCATGCTCATCGACGCCGAGATGATGACCAGCGCCTTGAAGACGATCCCGACCACGATCGACAGAACGATCGCCGTCCCGACACGATGGAGCGTCGCGCCGGCCGTCTTCTCCTCCATCGCCTGCGTTCCGACGTTGAAGCCCCCGAACCAGAACGACGCCGTCATGAAGAGGCCGACCATCCCTGGCCAGATCGAGCCCGTCGCGCTCCGCTGAAAGTATGGCACGAGGTTCGACGCATGCCCGCGCACGAACCCGGACACGATGAAGAGCCCGGCGAGCGCGAGCACCGCGATCACGAGCCAGTCCTGGAGTCGTGTCGCGGCCCGCGCGCCGCGATAGTTCAGGAACGTGAGTAGCGCCATGCCGCCCAGCCCCAGGGCCAGGGCGCCGGCGTGCACGTCGCCACCGAGGATGCGATAGACGGTCGGCCCGTCGAGCCCGGGGACGAGCGCGGCCAGCACCCAGCCGATCGAGATCGCCTCGAACGCCGCCACGGCGACGTACGTGAACGCGAGCAGCCACCCGACGAGGAAGCACGTCCGCTCGCCGAACACCTCGTACGCGTACGCCACCTCGCCCCCCGAGACCGGGAGCAGCGTCGCGACCTCGCCGTAGCACAGGCCGATGAGGATGACCACGGCGCCACCGGCACTGAGGCCGATGGCGGCCCCGACGGGGCCCGCCTGCCGGAGCCAGTCGCCGAGGACGACGGCCCATCCCGCACCGACGACGGCCCCGAAGGCGAGGGCGAAGAACTGGAACGAGCCGAGCTCGTGCCCCAACCGCTCCCCCTGCGTGGGGGGCGGATGGGAGCCGCCCGGGGCGCCGGCCGCGTGGCGGCCGGGGGCGCCGCGGGCCGAGCCGGTGACGGTCGTCATCGACCGGCGGCCGTTCCCGGCGCCCGGGCCGCCCCGATCGCGGCGCTCGAGGCGCTCGAGACGCTCGAGGCGCTCGAGGCAGGCGCCGGCGGGAGCCCGAGCATCGCGCGAGCCTGCCGGGGCGTCGCCACCTCGCGGCCGAGCTCGTGGGCCAGCCGCACGGCGCGCGACACGAGCTGGGCGTTGCTCGCCGCCAGCTCACCGCGCCGGTAGTAGACATTGTCCTCGAGTCCGACGCGCACGTGGCCGCCGAGCAGCATCGCGAGCGTCGTCATCGGGAGCTGGTGGACACCGAGTCCGCTACAGAGCCAGAGCGAGCCGTCGGGCAGCTCGCGCACGAGCTGGAGGACGTTGTCGACCGTCGGCAGGCTGCTCGTCTGGTACCCCATCACGGTCTGGATCCAGTAGGGCGGCTCGATGAGCTGCTGGGCGATGAGATCGCGGATGACCCAGCCGCCGCCCGTGTGGTAGGTCTCGAGTTCCGGCTTGACGCCGAGCGCCTTCATGCGCCGCGCGAACGACGAGACCAGGTGATAGCTGAACGGGACACACTCGTCGTAGACCACCTCGGGGTGGGGGTCGGGCAGTGGTGCCGGCCGGGCCCGGAGCCGGAACTTGCTCATGTCCGGCGTGAGATTGAGCGATGCCACGTCCGGGCGGGCGGCGAGGCACTGGAGGCGTTCCTCCATCGTCATCCCCGGGCCGCCGCCGGTCGTGTCGTTGACGATGATATCGGGGCACCGCGCGCGGACCGCGGTGTTCACCGCGAGCCAGACATCGGTGGTCGTCGCCGGCCGTGTCTGGTGGGCCGGGTCGCGGGCGTGGATGTGCACCATGCTCGCCCCCGCGCGGTACGCCTCGTCGACGGAGTCGGCGATCTCGTCCACCGTTTCGGGGAGCGCCGGGTTGGACTCCTTGCCCTGGATGCCGCCATTGACGGCGCAGCAGATGATCACGGGCGGCATCTTGCCGACGCGCTCGAGGTACTCGAACGCGTCGGCGTAGCGCCAGCTGGTGGGTAGCGTGGTCATGCGGTGCACCTGGCCGCGAGCGGATGCCGCGCCGGCGATCTCATGATCCGGGAAGGGGCGGGAAGACGCCGCCCGTCGGTCGCGGCGTGAGCCACACACCCTGCTTCATGCGCAGGCGGATCCGCTCCGTGTTGGCGAAGTCCTGCGTCGGGTCGCCGGTGAGGACGAGCAGGCTCGCTTCCGCGCCGTCGGCCAGCCGCCCGATCTGGCGATGCGGGAAGATGAACTGGGGTGTCGTCTGGGACCACATGTGGAGGAGCGCGGCCGGGGTGAACACGCCGGTCGCCGCCAGGGCGCGCGCCTCGTCGGCGGAGCTGTGGCGGAACTGATCGCTCCCGACGAGCAGCTCCACTCCGGCATCACGGAGGAGTCGAAGGTTGGAGCGGACGACATCGCGCGCGCTCCGCCGCGCCCGCGTGGTGTCGTCGGGCCCCTGTTGTGCCGTCTGGTTGATGGTCGTGGAGACGGGGACGTGGCGCGAGGCCGCGAGCCGAGCGTCCGCGGGGTCGATGCGGAAGGTGGCCGCGCCGGCGGAGTCGAGGTAGAGGGGCAGGTGCGCGATATCGTCGACGCCGGCGAGGAGCGCGTTGTGGAAGTCGGCCGCGGTCTCGATGTGCGCCGAGACGTGCAACCCGGCCGCGTGCGCCCGCTGGACGATCCCGGCCACGAGCGTCGGGTCGATGCCGCGCCGCGCGCCATAGCGATCGTCGTCCCGCCGGCGCGCGTACTCCTCCGAGTAGCAGAGGAACACCTTCACCAGGTCCGGGTGATCGGCCATGAGCTTCGGCCAGACGCGGGCGATGTCGGCCGCGTTCCGCACCACGAAGACATACTGCTCCTGCTCGTCTCTCGTGGTCGGCTTGGCGATCGCTCCGATCGCCGCCAACTGGTCGATGACCTCGAGCGGGTGCCCACCCGGTCCGGTGAACCCCGGCCCGGCGGCGATGAAGTCGACCGACGTCGGCCGATTGACGAGGCTGTCGACCGCCGGGCGAATGAGCGGAGAGTTGCTCAGGTCCCGCACGTAGAAGACGCCATCGAGCAGATACCGCTCGACGTACGTGGGCACGAGCGTGCGCTCGAGCCAGTGGTTGTGCGACTCGCCATACGGCGGCACGACATATCCGCCCGCGAGATCGACGACCGAGTCGATGTGCGCCGGGCGGGTCAGGCGGAAGACGCTGTCGGCCACCCAGACGGTCCGGTCGACGAACCGGCTGCCATCGTCGGTCAGCCACCGGCCACCACGGAGCTCGTACACGTGCGCCGCGCCGCCGCCCGCGGCGGCTGTCGCGCCGGCGTCCGCGTTCCCTCCGCCGCCCGCTCCGGAGCGCGACGAGCAGCCCAGCGCGAGCATCGTCAGTGCGACGACAGCCGTCAGCGCCGTCAGCCATGCCGCGGGTGCGATCCCCGCGGGCCCGCCCGCCGTCTCCGGCCCGGAGCCTGACCGCGTCTCGGTGGTCCCGCGCTGCGTGCCCGTTCTCATGACAGCTCGCCCCCGGTGTGAAGCGTGACATCCGCGGCATTGGTGGCATCCGCGACCGCCGCGGCGGCCTCGCGGAAGGTGTGGATCACCAGATCGACATCGGCGTCCGTCATCGCCGTCGACAGCGCGAGCATCCCGCGCGGCGCGATGAAGACACCGCGCGTCAGAAGCCCGAGGTGCAGGAGGGCCGAGATGCGACGTGAGGCGGCGGCGCTCGCCGATCGGTAGTCGGAGACGCGGGCTCGCGATGGGTGGACGTGACCGAGTGAGCCGACGCCGGAGACCCGGGCTGGCAGTCCGACGGCATCGGCGGCGGCCTGCATCCCGGCCCGCAGCCGATCGCCCAAAGCATTGATGCGCGCGATCTCCGGGCCGGTCAGCAGCTCCAGCGCGACGCGCCCGACGGTCATCGTCCCCATGTTGCCGTTGAACGTGCCGGAGTGCGAGATCGCCTCGGGGTGCCGGGCATCGAAGGCGGCCATGATCGCGGCGCGCCCTCCGAACGCCCCGATCGGCAGACCGCCGCCGATGACCTTGCCGAGCGTCGTCAGGTCGGGCACGACGCCGTACAGCTCCTGCGCCCCCCCGACCGCCAGCCGGAAGGTCACGACTTCGTCGAAGATGAGGAGCACGCCCGCGTCGCGAGTCGCGGCACGGAGCCCGCGCAGGAACGACTCGGTGGCCGGGATCACGCCCGCCGCTCCCATCACGGGCTCGACGATCACGGCCGCCAGCTCCTGGCGATGCCGCTCCACGAGCGCGCGCGTGGTCGGGAGGTCGTTGAACGGGGCGATGAGCACCTCGCCGGTCAGCCCGGGGGAGAGCCCCGCGCCGTCGGGCCGGCCGGCCGGCCAGGTCGGCGGCGCGGCCCCCGGGTCGACGCTCACCTCGGCGGCATCGTAGCTCCCGTGGTAGCCACCTTCCATCTTCAGCACTTTGGGGCGTCCCGTGTACGCGCGCGCGGCGCGCACGGCACCCATGACGGCTTCCGTCCCCGAGTTGGTGAAGCGCAGCCGCTCGATCGACGGCAGGCGGCGGACGATCGCCTCGGCGAGCGCGATCTCCGCCTCGACGGGCGCGCCATGCGCCGTCCCCCGCGCGCCGCAGGAGGCGAGCGCCGCCACCAGCTCGGCACGCGCGTGCCCGTGCACGAGGGACGTGTAGTTGCCGAGGCAGTCGATGTAGACATTCCCGTCGACGTCGGTGAGCCGGCACCCGGCGCCGCGCTCCATGTAGGCGGGATAGGGCGAGTAGTAGGTGGCCGTGCGGGTGCTCCCGCCCGGCAGGGTTCGCAGGGCGCGCTCGTACAGGGCCCGCGACCGGGGTGTCCGGTCGCGGTGCGCGCGCTCGAGCGCCGCCGCGAGGGTCTCGAGCGTGGCCCCGGGGGCCGATCCGATCGTCGTCATGACCGCTCCGAGTGAGAGTACCGTGAGTCGACGGGCGCCGGCATCGGCGTGGCCGCGCTCATTGATGATCCCAGCTGTCGACCGGGCGGCGGTCCGACCGGAGGGCGTCATCGTTGGCCCAGGGCCGGGGACCGTAGGGGCGCCGATCGGGCCAGATCTCGTCCAGCGTCGCGGCGTCGTACAGCCGGCCGGCCTTCATCACGTCGCGGACCTGTCGCGTGTTCCGGATGTCGTCGAGTGGATTGGCGTCCAGCACGTCCAGGTCCGCGATCTTGCCGACGGCGAGCGACCCGATATCGTGGTCGAGTCCGACGTACGACGCGCCCTGACAGGTGCCGACCTCGAGGGCTTCCATGGGCGAGAGCGCGAGCCCGTCCGACCAGAGATCCCACAGGGCGTCGATGCCCGGCCACTCGCCGTGCCCGCCGATCGCGCCCCGGGCGCCGGCGTGCAGCATGTCGGCCATCCCTTCGGCGAGCATCGGCACCGCGTACTCGGCCAGCGGTCGGCGCACGTCGTACCGCGCGAGCGCGAGCTCGCGCCAGGGCACGAACCGCCGTTGCCGGGGGTCCGGCCACAGATCGCTCTGCACGAGCCAGTACTCCTCGGCCCGAAGCTGCGGGCTGCTCACCGTCAGGGTCGCCGAGTACTCGATCCCGGCCTGCCCGAAAAAGCGCGACGCGTCGGAATAGAGGGGGGAGTACGGGAGGTTGTGCTCCCATCCCGGATGTCCGTCGATGATGAACGCGAGGTCGCGAAAGAGGTCTTCACCCTCGGCGGTGGTCGTCACGCCGGCCTCTCGCGCCGCCTGGGCCAGCATCTGCCGCTCGACGCGCGACGGTTGGTGATAGTCCTTGATCGTGACCGCCCCCCACTCGACGAGGCGCCGCACGATGTCCTGGGCGTCGCGGTAGCCGTGGATGTCGCTCGACGGCCCGAAGCCGATGACCGGGTCGCCGGCGCTGTAGGTGCGCGGCCCGATGATCTCGCCTGCCTCGATCAGCTCGGCGATCGGGAACGCCGGGTCGGACTCGGTCGCCGGGTCGAGGACCGTCGTCACGCCATAGGTCAGATAGCGCGCCGACTCCTCGCGGTGGCGCTCGATCACGCCACCCACGCCGTGCAGGTTGTGGGCGTGCATGTCGACGAGCCCCGGGATGATCGTCTTGCCGGCCACATCGATGACGCGATCGACTCCCGTCGTGTCGCAGCTCGCGACGTCGCCGACGCAGGCGATCCGGCTGCCACGGACGACGATCGTTCCGCGCTCGATCACCCGCCGCGCATCGAGCGTGACGAGTCGCGCACCGACGAGTGCCACCGATCCCCCGGGCGTCGGCCGCGGCACCCGAACATGGATGCGGAGCGTGTCCGACCGGCCGGAGACCACGTCGGTCACGTAGTAGCGGTTGCCGCTCACGTACTCGACCGTGCGGGCGTCCCGCCAGTGCGGGTAGAGGCCGCCCTGATGGGTGAGTCGCCGGACGGCGGGGCCGTCGAGCCTGATCGTGTCGGCCTGGGTCGTATCGGCGGGCAGGTGCCGACGCCGCGCGCGCGAGGCACCGAGCGGCGCGACATAGAGGTCGAAGTGCCGCGTGAAGGCGACCCAGCGGCCATCGGGCGAGAGCGCGACGTCGCCCCCGGGGGTGACGACGGCGCGCGAGTCGGTGCCACCCGTGGTGCCGTGGGCCGGGCCATCCGATGCGCCGTCGACTCGCCGCACGCGCCACGCCTCCCGCGGGATCTCGCCGTGCCGCGAGGGGGCGAGGAGATCCGGCTCCGGCACCTGCTCGGCGACATAGATGCCACCGTCGCGAGTCACGCTCGCGCGCGTCAACTGATCGATCTCCGTGAGCGGCACCGCCGGCCCGCCGTCGCGCGGGACACGGGAGAGCTCCCACCACTGGTTCGCGCTCCAGGGCTCGCCGCGCGCGGTCGCACCGGTCCCCCGGGTGACGAGGATCGAGCGCCCGTCCGCCGCCCACACCGGGTAGTGATACTCGCCGGGCTCGGACGTCAGGCGGCGCGGGGCCCCGCCGTCGGTGTCGATCCGCCAGACCGCCCCGCGCGCGACATCGTCCCAGGTGGCGACCGCGAGCGCGCGCCCGTCCGGGGACCACGCGGAGGCGAGCGCGAACGGCCGCTGCGAGTCGGCGACCGGCGGGGCCGCGAGTGCCGCGACGGCGTGCGGCGTGCCGTTGGGAAGGTCCATCGTCCACAGCCGGCCGAGGGCCTCGAAGGCCAGGCGCTTGCCATCGGGCGAGGAGGCCGGCCAGCGGATGAAGTGGGATTCCACCGAATCGTCGGTGAGCCGCACGCGGGACCGGACCGACTCGGAGATCTCCCGGTGGACCCGCGCCGTGAACGGGATCGTCTCGACCCGTCCCGTCGCCACCCAGAGCCGCCGGATCTTGCCGCCCTGCGGGACGATGAGCGATCGCCCGTCCTTCGCCCACCGATACCCGGGGATCACCTTCATGTGCCGCACCGCATTCCCCTGCGTCGCGTCGCTCTCGATCGGGTCCATGGCGAGCCGTTCGGCGCCCGTGTGCAGGTCCCGCAGCCACAGCGCGGTCCGCACGTTGTAGGGGTGCCCGCGATACTCGATCGATCCGCCCGGGAGCCGCCGGCCGAAGGCCAGCCACCGTCCGTCGGGGGAGACCTCGGGCGCGAACTCGACGACGTCCGCGCCGCGGTAGAGGTGTGGGCTGGACGGCGGCGAGAGGTTGCGCACCCGTCCGGTGGCCAGCTCCAGCCGCTGAATGGCCTGCCCCTCCGTCACGCCGTCGCCGTCGCGCAGCATTGACGACCGGTAGAAATAGAGAAAGCGTCCGTCGGGGGATGGCGCGGGCCAGTAGTACTGAGACTCCATGGACGAGAGGAGCTCGTGCGCCCTGCCCACGGCCACGGTCGCCGGTGCCCGGTCCAATCGCGCGCGGATGTGGGGGCCTCCGGCGGCGCCACGGCTCGCGATCGGCCCGGCGGCGCCGGGCGCGACGTCCACCGGGAAGCTCGCGATCGTGGTCCGGTGGAGCTCCCAGTCCAGCACCGTCGGAAAGACCCGGACGGCGACGATCGTCCGGCCGTCGGGCATCCAGGCGGGCTGTCGGATCCGGGATCCGCGGTCGAGAAAGACCGGACGGGGGTCGGATCCGTCGGCGTTCATGACCCACAGGTTGTCCTGGCCGCCGATGCGGTCCGACACGAAGGCGATGCGCGAGCCGTCGGGCGAGTAGCGCGGGTGGTAGTTGAGGGCGGCGCCGCTGCTCTGCGTGAGGCACTCGGCGCTGCCGCCGGTGGCCGGCACGCGGTAGATCTGGCCCAGGAGGTCGAACACGACCCACCGTCCATCTGGTGCGATGTCGACCGACTCGAACGTCGCCTCGCTCGTGGTGAAGTCGATCGTGCGGGTCCGGCCGCGTGTCCGTGTCACATCCCACGCCGTGTCGGCCCGCGTGGTCAGGGAGGGCGGCACCGTCCGCAACCGCAGGGAGAGGCGCTCGGTGCCCCGCAGCACGGTGAGCGCGATCGGCTGCCCGCGGGTCGCGTCGAGCATGTGGTGGAGCGTCCGCGTGCCGGCGCTCCGCGGGAGCGGGCTGCCGTCGGCCGCGATCACGATGTCGCCGGGGCGCAAGCCGGCACTGTCGGCCCCGAGGCCGGCGACGACGGCCAGGACCTTGATGCCACCGTGTGCCGCGTCGAGGTGCGCGACGCCGCGCTCGGCATCGGTGAGTGTCGCCGCCTCGAGCCCCGGATCGAACGGCGACGCGCAGCGCGAGTCGAGGTCCGCGATGCGCGTCCCGTTGCGACAGAGCGGCCGCGACCCACGGGGCGGGGGAGCCGAATCCTCGGTGAGCTGGAGCAGGAGCGCGAGGGCGAAGCGCGCGCGGGCAGTGTAGGCCGGAAAGTCGAACTTCTGCCACTCGTCGGACGGCAGGTGCATGTCGTCGTCACGATTGACGCCGAACACGATCGCCGGGAGCCCGCGCATGGCGAACCCGAAGTGGTCGCTGTCCTGGATCACCTCCCGGGTGAGCACGTGCACGTGCACACCGGTCGCGGCGCCCGCGCGGGCCAGCAGGGCCGGCCAGGCGGGACTCGTCCCCACATCCATCGCGATCGGATCGGTCTCGGGGTGCCGCCCCATCTGCTCCATCGTGAACATCGCCACGTGCCGGGCCCAGGGGAGCGGTGGCGCGGCGACGTAGTGGAGTGAGCCGAGCAGCCCCGGCTCCTCACCACCAAACGTCGCCAGCACGACCGTGCGCCGGAGGTGCACCCCCGACTGCGTGAGCGCGCGCGCGATCGCCAGCACGACGCCCACGGACGAGGCGTTGTCGTCGGCGCTGTTCCAGATGCTGTCCCGCAGCGGTCCCTGGCCGGGCGGCATGGCGCGTCCGGGGTCGGCCTCGCCGATCCGTCCCTGCCCATCGTGGTGCGCGCCGATGACGACGACCTCGCGGGCGAGCCTCGGGTCGCTGCCCGGGATGACCGCCAGCACGTTCTCGGACTCGAGGACATCGCCGGGGTGCACCGGGTGCGGCGGCGCGAACGGGAAGCGCTGGAGGTACGATCGCCCGGTCGGGGTCGAGTCGCCGAGCGGCTGGAGACCGAGCGCCGCGAACGCGCGCGCCACGTACTCGGCGGCCTGGCGCTCGCCCGCGTAGCCGGCCCCGCGGCCGCCGTAGGCATCGCTCGCGAGCTCGGAGACGTCGCGCCGGAGCCCCTCGGCGGTGATCGCGGGCTCGGCGGCCCGGAGCAGCGAATCGACGTGCGCCGACACGCGGCCGCCGCCGGCCGTGTCCCGGACGGCCGGGGCGGCCGGGGCGGCCCCGGGCGTTCCCGGGGCGACCGTCACCCCGCCGCCGCCCCGCCGGTCGGCGTGCCCCGCGGCCCCGGTCAAAGCGGCGGCGAGTGCCAGCGCCGCGAGTCCCGGCCGCCTTCCGTTTTTGGATCCAGAATCCGACATGGTGGGACCGAACATACGGCGCCCGCCCCGCCGGGGCAAGGTAGGGGCGGCATTCATGCCGCCCGTGGGGGACGTGCGCGACCGTAGGGGGGGCGGCGGGGTGCTTGCGGAATCGCTCGCCCGAACGGATTTTGTATCCGCAATGACCAGCCTGTTGCCAACACGCGCCGACCGCCGATGACGGCGGCCTGGCCCATCGTCGCCTCGCGCGGCGTGAGCGACGTCGTGTATGCGGCGATCCGCGACCGCATTCTCCGGGGGGATCTCGCCCCCGGGTCCGTCCTGCGCCAGGAAGAGCTGAGCGGCGCCATGGGCGTCAGCCGAACGCCCGTTCGCGAAGCGCTCATGCGCCTGGTGAGCGACGGCTACGTCGAGCGGCTCCACCGCCGCGGGTTTCGGGTCGCCGGCGAGCCGATCGGTGATCTCGTCGCGCTCTATCCGATCCTCGCCGCCCTCGAGCGGCTCGCCTGCGAGTCCGCCCTCCCGCGCATCGATGCGGCGCGGATCCGCCGGCTCGATCAGGTCAACGGTCGGATCCGGCGCGCGATCGAGCGAGGCGATGCCCGGGAGGCGATCACGAGCAATCAGGAGTTCCACCGCCTGCTCTCGGAGCCGTGCGACAATGCGCGGCTGGTCCGACTGCTGGAGGAGCTGAGCGCCGAGGTGATGCGGCTCGAGATCTGGTCGTTCTCGAGCGAGGCCGACCGGGAGGAGACGCTCCGGAACCACGACGCGATCCTCGCCGCTCTCCGCGCGCAGGCGTTCGATCGTGTGCTGACGACGCTCGAGCGCGACCGGCTGAGCGCCTATACGGCCTTCCGTCAGCAACTGGGAGTGCGGTCGGCGCCCGCCATGGCTCCGCCGACCGACCGACCCGCCCGGCGACTCCCCGCCGCCGTTGCCCCCCCCGCCCCCCCCGCCCCCGCCTCCACTCCCGCCC
>Ga0209062_1001214_pt1 | contig 49819 bp, 36 predicted proteins | sample Coa_R2_2_FD_187158 | JGI IMG/M metagenome (GOLD analysis project Ga0209062, IMG submission 187158) | Surface soil microbial communities from Centralia Pennsylvania, which are recovering from an underground coalmine fire - Coalmine... | ecosystem: Environmental > Terrestrial > Soil > Unclassified... | reverse complement strand
CTATTCCTTCGTCGCCACGGCAATCAGCGACAGGCCGCGCCAAGGCAGGACGCCATCGACACGCCGCCAGATCCAGATGGTCTTGTCGAATAACTTGAGCATTGGCTTATTGAGATGTTTGCGGCGCAGCACTTTGCCGAACAGCCACCAGCCGGGCGCGCCAACTTTATTGATTTGCCGCATTTCCCGCACTCGAAGGCCATTCTTCTCGAGAAAGGCGCGCAGACCGGCGCGGCTGAAACGCCGCCGCTGGCCGAGTGTTTTATCCAGAGTTCCGTATAGCGCGGGGCACTGCGGGGACAGAACGATGAGCGATCCGCCCGGCTTCAGAACGCGCGTGGCGGCGTTGAGCGCCCTCTCGGGATGATCCAGATATTCGAGCAAATTGATGCACAGCACGGTATCGAAGGGGCCGCCGGCCCGCACGAATTGTTCGGGGCACTCCGGGTCCAGCGCGACCACTCGAACATTGGGCGTCCGTAAAAAGCGATTGCCCAACGCGTGCAGATAGAGCGGATCCTTCTCGGCGGCGACGTACAGCAACCGGCGTCCCATGAGGCTGCCGCACAGGTTCCCGATGCCTGCTCCCAACTCGAGCACGTTATCGCCAAGGTGCGGCCGTACAATGCGGGTAAGCCAGGTGACGTATTGGGGAGTCCTCAGGCTGTTGAGAAATGTTCGCCCGTAAGGTTCGGAATACAGGTCGTCAATGAGCCAGAAATGCAGAATGACGCCGAGCGCCTTCAAACCATCTTTCCAGCCAATTTTTTTTCCTTCCTCGTAGGTGCGGCCGTGATAGCTGATGGGGACCTCGTAAATGCGAAGCTTCCGCTTGGCGCACTTCATGGTGATTTCGGGTTCGAAGCCGAAGCGGTTGGAGCGGATGGGAATGCTTTTGAGGAGGTCGGTGCGAAAGACCTTATAGCAAGTCTCCATGTCGGTGAGATTCAGGTTGGAGAAGATGTTGGAGAGCAGCGTCAGGTACTTGTTTATCATGGAATGCCAGAACGGCAGGGCCCGCGTTTGCTCGCTGACCAAGTAACGCGAGCCGAACACCGCGTCGGCGTTGCCGTCGAGCAGGGGACGAAGGAGGCGTGGATATTCGGAGGGATCGTATTCGAGGTCCGCATCCTGAATGATGCAGAAATCGCCGCTGGCGTGCTGGATGGCGGTGCGGACCGCCGCACCCTTACCCTCGTTGACCTTCTTGCGAATGAGGCGGATGCAGGGCTCCTGCGCAGCCAGCCGCTCGAGGATTTCCGAAGTCCCGTCTGTCGAACAATCATCGACAAGAATGAGTTCGCGGTCCATGTTTTCAGGCAGCGGCGCGGCCAGCACGAGTGCAAGGCTGCGCTCGACCACGGTGCGCTCATTGTAGACAGGAACCAGGATGGAGAGCCGCAATTCCTTAGTATATCGGAGGGTCATTTCTCGCATAGAACCGCACTTTTCAGCGACGCGGCGAGGCGAAAAAACGGGTATTTGCCGAAGCGCGCGCGTGCGTCGCTGTAGTCGCGCCGCTCGTTGATGCGCGACGATCGGCCCGCATTACGACCCCCAAACCGGCTTCATCTGCTCGGACCCGCTCAGGTTGTGGCGATAACCCGGCACATTTTCCGGGCGGCTGTAAGAGCTTGGGAATAACACCCAACAGGGAAGCTGGAATGCAAGATCGGTCAGCAGACGCTTCAGGTCGATTTTCCTAAGTGCTTGGTTGCAACCCATGCAGGAACAGCGGATGACGTAGCAAGCATTGCAATATTCTCTGTTACACTAGTGGCGCGCCGGTGATGACTTACCTAGGCCGGATTCTCTCCCGCAGGCCCGAGCGCAGCGCGGTCCTGATCTGCGCCGCGATAGCCGCCGTCGCCTCCTTGTATGGATTCCAGCGCGAGTTCCGCGTGTACCGCAGCATGGAGCCTTACGACGACGTGCAGCTTCCGCCCGACTGGCAGGAGCCGACCGAGTGGATCTTCGCGCGTTTGATGTATCCGCAGCATCCCCGCGCGCGCTTCGGACGGTACTATGGCTGGGGTAATTTCAATTGGCTGCAAGGCGGGACCAGTTGGACGCAAGATTACCCGCGCGCGGACCGGCACTTCTCGCTGGCGTTGCGGCGTTTGACTCGTGTTCAAGTGCGCTCGGTGGAGCAGCCGGTAAACCTGGACGATGGGGATGATGTTTACTATTGGCCCTGGCTGGCCGCGGGCGAAATGGGCGATTGGAAATTGACCGCGGCGCAGGCCAAGAAATTGCGCGATTACCTGCTGCGCGGCGGATTCCTGATGCTCGATGATTTCTGGGGCTACGAAGAGTGGGATCGCTTCCTCGAAAGCATGCGCATGGTGTTTCCGGACCGGCCCATTGTCGAGATTGATAACGCGGATTCGGTGTTCCACACCGTTTACGATTTGGACGATCGGTACCAGGTTCCGGGCCAATGGGCGATTCGGCGCGGAACAACCTATCGCAACCCGGGCGGCGAGACGGCGCACTGGCGCGGTATCTACGATGACAAGCAGCGCTTGATGGTCGTCATGGATTTCAACTCCGATGTCGGCGATTCCTGGGAATGGGCCGACGATCCCGAATATCCGGAGAAGTACTCGGCGCTAGGAATCCGGATTGGTGTTAATTACGTCGTTTACGCCCTTACGCACTGAAGCCGGCGGGCCCCCATCAGCGCAAATTGAATTTCTTCATCTTGTAGCGCAGCGTATCGCGTGTCACGCCCAGAAGCACGGCGGCGCGGGTCTGGTTGCCGCCGGCTCTTTCAAGCGCCTTCCTGACCAGGTTCTTCTCTGCTTCTTCCAGGCTGACCTCGAACGCCGCACTCTGCGGCTGAACTGGCGCCGGAATTCCGCTGTCGTCGGCTGCGGCGCTTTGCTCCAGCGCGAGCAGCGGCGGTTTGGCCAGATCGGAAGCGATTTGTAGGTTCGAAGCCTGAATATAATCCGCTTCTTCCAGTACCATGGCGCGCTCGATCACGTTGCGCAGCTCTCGCACATTTCCGGGCCAGTCATGCGCCAGCAGCGCCGCCGCTGCGGAATGAGAAATACCCTTGACGTGCCGTTTGAATTTCGTGTTGTACAAACGGACAAAGTGCTCCGCCAGCGGAATGATGTCTTCGGCGCGATCGCGGAGCGGCGGAAGAAGCACTTGAATCACGTTCAGCCGGTAATAAAGATCCAAGCGGAAACGGCCTTGTTCGATGGCTTCGGTCAGCTTGCGGTTGGTTGCCGCCACGACGCGTAAGTCCACCTGGATGTCGCGCACGCCGCCCAGCCGGCGGAAAGTCTGCTCTTCGAGAACCCGCAGCAGCTTGGCCTGGATGACCAGCGGCATTTCACCAATCTCGTCCAGAAATACTGTCCCGCCGGAGGCTATCTCGAGGATTCCGGCCTTGGGCGCGCGGGCATCCGTGAAAGCGCCTTTTTCGTAGCCGAACAGTTCGCTTTCGAGCAGCGTCTCAGGAATCGCCGCGCAATTCAAGGCCACAAACGGGCCGTCGCTGCGCCTTCCGTAGTGATGGATAAACTGCGCCAGAACGTCCTTGCCCGTGCCGCTGTCGCCTTCCAGCAAAATTGTCGAAACCACGCTTTGCGCGACGCGGCGGGCAAATTTGAGGGCCTGCTTCATGGCAGGCGACGCGGCTACCATTTTGAAAGTGCCCAAGCCGATTCCGTCGTCGTCCGCTTGCGGGGCGGAAGGTGGCGGAACGGGCGCACCGCTGGTATCGGCGGAACGTCCGAACACGATGACCGCCCCCGCGATCTCCCCCTTGTGGTCGCGAATGGGAGACAAGCTGCCGTTAATCGGCCGCTTTTCGCCTTGCTGCGACACCAGCAGTACGCTGGGCGGCAGTTCGGCGAGCGTGCCTTCGGCCAGCACGCGCCACAGCGGTGTGTGGGCCTTTTCGCCCGTGGCACTGTCGACCAGGTTCAACACTTCATCGATGTGCTTTCCCATCGCATCTCGCGCCTGACAGCCGGTCCAGGCCTCAGCAGCCGGGTTGAACAGGGTCACAATCTCATTCTGGTCTAGTGAAATGACGCCTTCGGCCAGCGCCCGCAGAGTGGAGGCGAGCAAACGTTCTTTCTCGCGAAACTTAAGATCCTCGCGATGCTTATGTAGCGCAATCTCAATGCTGGCGTGAAGTTCGGCTTCCTGAAAAGGTTTGGTGATATAGCCTAGCGGCTCCGCCGACTTCGCCCGGGCGACGGTGGCGCTGTCCGCATGGGCTGTGAGATAGATGACCGGAATGTTGAACCGCTCGCGCAATACGCGTGCCGTTTCCGTGCCGTCCATGTCGCCTTTGATCCGTATGTCCATCAGCGCCAGATCCGGCGTCGTCTCCTCGGCGCGGGCAATTGCCTCCTCGCCGCTGGAAACAGAGGCGGTAACGGTGTAGCCGAGATCCGTGAGAATATCGCGCAGATCCTCGGCTGTGATCCGCTCATCTTCAACTATGAGAATTCTTGCAGACATGCCAACCTTCGTGCCCTGGCCTCAAGCGGCCATTGCGGAAAACGTCAACTGGACTTCCGTGCCCTCGCGCGATTGCACTTCTAGCTTAGCGCCTAGCTGGTCGGCTAGAGTCCTGACCAGACGCAGCCCGAGCGATCGCGCCGTTTCCCAATCTACATCGCTGCGCAACCCGATGCCGTTATCGGCCACCACTAGTCTGGCCATACTATCCGGCTGCTCACGCAGTTCCACCCGAACTTCTCCCGTGCGCCCGTCAGGGAACGCGTATTTCAGCGAATTGGAGATCAACTCGTTGATGATTAACCCGCAAGGGACAGCCGCGTCGAGATTGAGATAAAGCCGATCCAAGTCCGTCCGCAAATGGATGCGGTCGGCCGGTACGCCGTACGAGTGAAACAAGTGAGCCGCGAGCTGCCGGATATATTCGGGAAAGTCGATGCGCGACAGGTTATTGGATTGATACAGGCTCTCGTGGAGCAGGGCCATGGAGTGAATCCGGTTCTGGCTCTCCTGGAACATGCGGCGCGTTGCGTCATCGGCGACCACACGGGACTGCAACCCAAGTAAGCTGGAAACAACCTGAAGATTGTTCTTGACGCGATGGTGAATCTCTTTGAGCAACGCCTCTTTTTCGCGCAGAGAGTTGCGAATCTGTTCCTCGGCTGCTACACGATCGGTGACATCCCGAAGAATTACAGTGAACATCGTTTTTCCATCTACCTGGACCTTCGAGATGGAAGCCTCGGCGGGAAACTCCGAGCCACTCTTTCGACGCGCGCGGATTTCGCTGCGCTCGCCCATCCGGCGCGCTGAAGTCTTCGAGGCTGAGAAATCGCGGATGTGTTGGCGATGAACGGCTACGTGACGCGCAGGCAGCAACATATCGAGAGATTGGCCCGCGACCTCGGAATAACTGTAGCCGAAGATCCGTTCCGCGCCTTGATTGAATAGAATTATGCGCTGGTTTTCGTCAATGGAGACGATCGCGTCATCGGCAAGGTCGAGAATTCTGGCCAGCGGGTCCGAATCCGAAGAGATCAAACGCGCGGACTCCAAACGTGCCGTTTGAGAGTCCGGCTGCGCTTGCCGCGGCCGAATCGCATCGAGTGGTTTCTCCAATGGTTGGCGCCTCTTAGATACGGACCAGTTCGGAGCGCGTCAAAACACGCCACCTCAACGCAGGAGTCGCCCGTCCCGCGATATGCTCAGCTCGTCGGCTGGCCCCCGTGCTCCGGAATACTATTGAGATACTTCTAGTTTATCGAAGTTATCCGTCAGCTGACAAACGCCGGAGTGCAGGCGGATGCGGTGCCGAGCCCTAGCCCAACCGGGCCCGCGTTATGCCGCCGTTACGTGGACTCGGCAATTCGCTCGCCGACCGCGGCAGCGGCCAACACCGCGGGACGTCAGCGATGCCGCCATGTAACGGTGCCTCGGGCGCTCCATAGCCGTCGCCACTGCGGGGATTGAGGAGAGTTGTCCTTCCTCCCGCTGGTATTTCGCGAAGAAGGTGAGCACTCTCTTCACGTAAGCCCGCGTCTCGCGATACGGCGGCACACCTCTGTACCGCTCTACCGCTCCCGGCCCGGCATTGTAAGCCGCAATCGCGTCACGCAATTGCGTCCTTTTGTTCGCATAACGATGCAGCAACCAGCTCAGGTAATTCGTTCCGGCGTCCACGTTCTGCTCGGGAACCGCGGGGTCGGCGCCTAGCTGCCGAGCCGTGGCGGGCATGAGCTGCATGAGGCCGATCGCACCTTTGGGAGACACCACGTTAGGGGAAAAATGCGATTCAGCCGCAATGATGCTTTTGACGAACGCGGACGGTACTTGATACTTGTGAGCTGCAGCGTGTATTACGTCTTCCAGCGGAATGGCTGGCGCGGGAATGCGAAACATCGCGACCGGATGCAACGTGCGGCTTCTTAACAACACTGTTACCTCCCGCAAAATTAAGCAAACGCATGCAATGACGGCGATACGAAGTGCGATTTTCATGTTAGTTGTCGAAGGGGATTAGGGATAATGCCTGCAGAAACTACACAGAAACTACACGAACAAGTAAAATTTTCTTTATCGAACAAGAAGACGCGTTCCTTCGGGGGTGCAGTTACCACCGATTTGTATCAGTTTTGTCGCTAACGGATGTTACGATCCAAGGGCCGATCCTGGGCCGCATGTAAATCAACCGCGGACGCGCCGTCTATCTACATTGGGGCACGCGGGGGGTCCAAATTGGCTTTGTGAAGGCAGCTCAAATCTTCGCGTTACGATAGCTAAATGGTCGAGCTACCCCCGGGCGGGCAGACGAAAGCCATCAATGGCTTTGAAATGTATTTCGAGGTGTATGGCGAGGGTCAGCCGCTGCTCATGTTGCATGGTTTCATGGGATCGGGCGCGGACTGGGCGCACGTGTTCAAGAGCCCGCCGGATGGGTACCGGTCGATCTTCCCGGATCTCAGAGGCCATGGCCGTTCAAACAATCCGGCCGGCACCTTTACGTTCGCGCAATCCGCACGCGATGCTCTAGCCTTGCTGGACCATCTGCAGATCGGGCAAGTCAAAGCGATCGGGGTCAGCGGGGGCGCCCAAACGCTGCTGCATATTGCCACGCAACAACCGGGGCGCATCGACGCGATGGTGCTGGTCAGCGGCGGCCATTACTTCCCGAAGGAAGCGCGCGCGTTCATGCGGCAGTTCACCCTCGAGCGTTTACCTCTGCCAGAGCTGGAGGCGATGCGGCAAAGACACAAGCACGGCGAGGAGCAGGTGCAGGCATTGCTAAAGCTGGCGAAAGGGTTCGAGTCGAGCTATGAGGACATGACTTTTACGCCGCCATACCTGGGTACCATCACGGCACGGACGCTGCTGGTCTTCGGAGACCGCGACCCGCTCTATCCGGTGCAGATTCCTGTGGAGATGCATACGTCCATTCCGAAATCGAACCTCTGGATCGTGCCGGGCGGCGGACACGGGCCGATCTTCGGCGATGCCAGCCAGCAGTTTGTGAACGTGGCGCTGGCGTTCCTGCGCGGATCTTTGAAATAGAAAGACGTGGAAATAGAAAGACGTGCGCTTGGAACCGGAGACGCTGTGCTGGCTTAGCGCAGGAAATCGATACCGCGGACCAGTCCGTTGGAGCCGGCGCTTTGGTGTGCGGCATACTGCACTTCAACAGGGACGCTTTCTTGCGGTCCGCAGACGAACTCATCGGGGGCGTTGCGCATCCGCACGCGCGTAGGATCCGAAATCGCAAGGTGCAGCAGCGCACCGTCCGCTTCCACTTGAATGCCAATTGAGCTGCCGCTGCAATCGATTTCTCGCAAAAATCCGCGGACCGAGTGCAGATCGTCGCCGGCCTCGACGAATGGGTTCCAGTCGCTGGCCGACTGGTGGGGAACGCGCGTGGTCACAATCTCCGCCCGGCCGCTCGAATCTCGCGCGAACTGGACGGCGACATCGGTTTGAGCGAAGTAGGCCAACTGAGCGGCCAAATACCGTTCGTCGGGCGTGCGAGCGAACGGGGCAGCTTGGCGCGCCGCAGCGATCGCTTCGTCGTGCTTGCCCACCTCGTTGAGTGCATCGGCTAAGGTGATCCAGTAGTTGAATGCGCGCGCAGTAGCGATAGCGTGCATGCCGCGCAAATGCGATACCGCGATATTGTAATGCCCAGCATTCTTTTCGAGCAGCGCGAGCTTATAGCGGGCGTCGTCAAAATCAGGCCGGAGCGCGATGGCTCGTTCCAACGCGGCGCGAATCTCGTTGGGAGGTAAGTCGGCAGAGTCGGCCAGGAGAGCGTAACGATAGCACAGGTCGGCATCTTGCGTGCCTTGGCTTATCGCCCGTTTCCAGAAGTCTCTCGCGGACCGCGTGTCTCCCTTGCGCAGCGCAATCGTACCCAGCGCCGCCGGGATGTCCGGGTGAGCCGGATTTTTCAGGGCCAGCTCATTAAGAAGCGATTCGGCATGGTTCCATTGGCCACCGGAGGCGAGCATATCCGACAAAATGAGCGCGGCGTCAATATCCGGCACATCCGACCTGCCGGCGGGTTCAAGCCACACCGTCACAGGCGGCAGGCGAATCAGTTTGGCGGAGTGCTCTGCGACCCAGGCATGCAGATCGAGCTCGATTTCAGTGCTTGGCTTTCGGTACACCGATGAAAAAGCATGCGCGGTAGAGGATCCGGCTCCGAAGGAAGCCAGCAGATCCTGGAAGCGCGAGCTGTAGCTGGACGATTGTACCAGCATATCTGCCAACGCCCAGCTCTCGGCGTAAAACAGGTTAGCGTTTGCACGATCCGTGGGGACCGAGCCTTGCGACAAAAGCTCCGAAAGCGCCAGCCAATGTCGTTGGCGCAACGTTTGTAGATGCCCAAGAGGCGCCTCGCCAACAGCCGAGCCATTCTCGTCGAGTCGAACCGAGGAAAAGAATTCCGCCAAGCCTTCGCTTAGCCAGCACGGCATGTGTTTTTCGCTTGATAACGCCGCGTGAGCAAGCTCGTGGGCCGCGATGCTGCGTTCGTTCGGCCCCTGCGCCATTACTATGTATCGATGCGTTTCGGAACTTGCATAGTAAGCATCCGACTCTCCGCCGGCACGGAAGGGCTCGTACTCCTTCGGTGAGGCGAAGAGCACCACACGAACCGAAGGCACGCTGTGGATCGGAAAAATCGCCCGGACTGTAAGAAAGGCACGCAGCTGTTCCAGCCACCTCAGCAGCGATTCAGCGCGCCCTGGTTCGACCTGCGAATACATATCGAAGTGTTCGGTCGAAATTCGATTCCATGCCGAAGCAGCCGCTTCAACCGGGTGGAGCAAAAGCGCGGCGAGGGCGAGCGCCATGGGCGCAAGCCTGGCGAACATAGCTCGAATGTAGCACTCTGCCGGACGCAGTTTTCCTGCCGTCAGGAACCGTGACGAATGGTCCGTGGCATAGAAATGCGTTGCCCGCCCTGCGAAAAAAGGGAGCGAGTACAATGGACCCCATGCGATTCGTTCTACTCCTTGCGCTGATCGCTTGCGCCGCGTCGGCCCAGACCCACAAGGTGGACGGTCGTTGGGCGCCGCTCGGATTTCTGATCGGCGAATGGACGGGTGAAGGAGGCGGCGGCCCGGGCGAGGGCACCGGCGGGTTTTCTTTCTTGCCCGATCAGGACGGAAAAATCCTAGTCCGTAAGAATCGCGCTGATTATCCCGCGTCTAAGGACCGGCCGGCCTTTTCGCACACAGACCTGATGATCGTCTACAAAGAAGACTCGAAGCTGCGCGCCATCTATTTCGACACCGAAGATCACGTCATTCATTACGATGTCACGCCAGCAGCGGATGGGAAAAGCGTGCGATTCTTGAGCGGCAATTATCGGCTTACTTATACGCAGACCGCGACCGATCGGGTGGCGATCCGGTTTGAGGTCGCTGCGCCAGGTAAGCCTGGTGCTTTTGAGACTTACATAGACGCCTCGGCGCGACGCGTTAGAAATTGAGCAACCGCTCGGCTTCCGCCACCAGGTTGTCTACCTGCGGCAGAATTTCGTACTCGAGCTGTGGATTGTATCCCACCCACGTATCTAAGGCCGCGACTCGGCCTACCGGCGCGTCCAGGTATTCGAATAATTCGTTGGCGATGCGCGCTGCCAGTTCGGCTCCATAGCCCCACGACAGGCAATCTTCGTGCGCGATGAGTACGCGACTGGTCTTCTGCACCGAGTTGCGGATGGCCTGCCAGTCGTAGGGCGAGAGTGAACGGAGATCGATCACTTCTATCGTGCGGTCGGGGTAGCGCTGCTCGATCTGCGCGGCGGCTTGCAGCGATTTCTGCACCAGCGCTCCATAGGTGATTACGCTGAGGCTCTGGCCAGCCTTCACGATATTGGCGCGCCCAAAAGGAATCGTGTAGTCCGGCCCCGGATGCTGCGAGCGGTTGTATGGCTCGCGGTAGAGGCGCTTGTGCTCCAGAAACAGCACCGGATCGTCGGCGCGGATCGCTGTCCGCAAGAGACCGCAGGCATCCAGCGCGTTGGAGGGCATCACCACGCGCAGCCCCGGAATATGAGTGAAGATCACCTCGCCGCACTGGCTGTGGTAGATTGCGCCGCCGTTCAGATAACCGCCGATGGCGACACGAACCACTACCGGGCCGCTGAATCCGTTATTCGAGCGCCAGCGGAGAGTAGCCAATTCATCGCGGATTTGCATCATGGCCGGCCAGATGTAGTCGAAGAATTGAATCTCTGGAACCGGCTTCAGTCCGCGTGTGGCCATGCCGATGGCGCGCCCGATGATGGATGCCTCGGCGAGCGGCGTATTGAAGCATCGGTCGGAGCCGAACTTAATCTGCAGCCCGGCGGTAGCTTTGAAAACGCCGCCTTTGCCCTTGACCTCGGCCAGATTGCATTCGCGGCTGCAATCGGCCACGTCTTCGCCGAACACAACGATGCGGGAATCGCGCTTCATCTCCTCATGCAGAGTGAGATTGATTTCGTCCACCATGGTGCGTGGGTCGCCGCTGAAGTGTGGTTCGGATTGGAACCCGTCCGAGCACGGATCCACCCGGTCGGAATAAAGATAGTGCAACGCCGAACCTTTGGGCGGCGCCTCAGCGCGTAACACCCGGTCGGTGGCGCGCTGGATCTCCTGATCGACTTCATGGACAATCACGCCCAGCGCCTGGCGGTCCAGAATGCCTTCTGAGACCAGCCATTCCGGAAATCTCAATATGGCGTCTCGCGCTTCCTCGGCCTCGCGCTCGGCTTTCGTCTTGTATAGTTTTTCGTCATCGGACAGCGAGTGGGAATAGGGACGAGTCACGGTGGCGTGTATCAGGGCAGGCCCCTTTCGGGCGCGTGCGTACGCAACGGCTTCGGAAATGGCGTGGTACGAAGCCATAAAATCCGTGCCGTCGGTTTCAACGCGCAGGAGGTTGGAAAAACCGGCCAGCAGGTGCGCGATGTTTCCTCCGGCGGTTTGGCACTCTACCGGCACCGAGATGGCGTAGCCGTTGTCCTCGACCAAGAAGACGGCCGGCAGGTTTCCCAGGCAAGCGGCGTTTATGGCCTCCCAAAACTCCCCTTCGCTAGTAGCCCCCTCACCGCTGCAGATGAGGGTGACTTCATCAGAATCCGGCGACAGATAGTGGCCTGCCTGCGCGCATCCGACAGCCTGCAAATAATGCATGCCTGTGGGAGACGATCCGGAGACGATATGCAGCTTCGGATAGCCCCAATGAGACGGCATTTGGCGGCCGCCGGAGGATGGATCTGCAGCAGCGCCGACCGCCCCCAACAGCATCTCCTCAGCCGTCATGCCGAGGGTGAGGGCGAGTGCGCGGTCGCGATAATAAAGATAGAACCAGTCGTGGCCGGGGCGAAGGGTCAACCCCGCGGCTGCTTGGACGGCCTCGTGGCCGGCTCCGCTAATTTGAAAAAAAATCCGGTTCTGCCGCTTCAACAGAATTTCGCGGTCGTCGAGCCGCCGGGCCATGTACATGGCGCGATAAGCCTTGATCAGGTCTTCTCGCAAGGGCAGGGCGGAGGTCGAGGTTTCGATGCTGGTTGGCGTCGCCATCGTTGTGGCTCTTTCCTCTGACCTCAGTTTATCAGCGACCGTACAAGGGCACGCGAAATCCAACCAACCTCCGAGCCATGCGCTCGGCCTATCCAGGACGGCCATCTGCTGGCGGCTGTAACGAAAAAATACTTGCCCTTCCGCGCGTTTAGAAGGACACTGTGATTTGGTGCTTACTTTTGCGGAGGGTATCGGCTTTTGAAACTGAGCGAAGCTGTCGCTTGGGAACCGACTGAGCGCTGGGGAACCAGCGATGCGGCAGAACTGTACGATGTCTCGAGTTGGGGGAAGGGCTACTTCTCGGTCGGCTCAAACGGCCATCTCTGGGTCCACCCCACCAAAGAACCCAACCGGCGGATCGATCTGCGCGAACTGGTGGAGAAGCTGGAACTGCGCGGAATTTCCCTGCCGATTCTCATCCGTTTCGCTGAAATCCTGAAACATCGGCTAGCCGAGCTTCATCAGGCTTTTCAGAGCTCGATCGCCGAGCATGGATATAAGGGCGGATATTGCTGCGTATATCCGATCAAGGTCAACCAGCAGCGGCAGGTGGTCGAAGAGGTCCTCAGGTTCGGGCGGCCGTTCCACTTCGGGTTGGAGGCCGGCTCGAAACCGGAACTGCTGGCGGTACTCGCCATCTCGGATAACGAAACGCCGATCATCTGTAACGGGTTTAAAGACGATGAGTACATAGAAATGGTCATGCTGGCCAAGAAGATCGGCCGGCAGATCATTCCGGTTGTCGAAAAGTACACCGAGCTGGACCTGATCCTGAAGCACTCGCAGCGGGTCGGAGTGCGTCCCGCCATCGGGTTGCGATTGAAGCTGGCCAGCAAGGGCTCTGGCCGCTGGAAGTCATCCGGCGGGTACCGGTCGAAGTTCGGGCTGACCGTCAGCGAAGCTCTGCAAGCCCTCGATCAGATGAAGTCCGCCGGCATGGAGGACTGCCTGGAACTGCTGCACTTCCACCTCGGCAGTCAGATCACGAATATACGCCAGATCAAAGGCGCGGTGAACGAAGCGGCCCGTATCTATGTGGAGCTGAAGCGATCGGGCGCCGGCCTGAAATACCTGGACGTCGGCGGCGGGTTGGGAATCGACTACGATGGATCGCAGACCGATTTCGAATCCAGCGTCAACTATACGCTCCAGGAATACTCGAACGACGTCGTCTTTCATATTCAGAACGTGTGCGAGGAGGCTGAAGTCCCGCATCCCACGATTATTTCCGAAAGCGGGCGCGCCATAGCCGCATATCACAGCGTGCTGGTGTTCAACGTGCTCGGTGTGAGCGGTTTTGGCGACGATTCGGTCACGCCGGTGCCCGAGGACGCCGAACAACCGCTGATTGACCTCCAGGAAACGTTCCGATCCCTCAGCTCCAAGAATTTGCTCGAAAGTTTCCACGACGCCCAACAGGCCTTGGACGCGGCGCTGAACCTGTTCAGCCTGGGCTATCTTCCGTTGGCCCAGCGCAGCATGGCTGAGAACCTCTACTGGGCCATATGCCGGCGCATCCATAAGATGGCGAAGGAGCTGGAATTCTTCCCCGAAGAACTGGAAGGCCTGGACGGCATGCTGTCCGACACGTACTTCTGCAACTTCTCGCTTTTTCAGAGCGTTCCCGATAGCTGGGCGGTGAAGCAGCTCTTTCCGATCATGCCCATCCACCGGCTGGAGGAAATGCCGACGCGAGCCGCCGTTCTGGGGGATATTTCCTGCGATTCGGACGGGAAGATCGACCAATTTATCGATCGGCGGGATGTCAAGAAAACCCTGCCGTTGCACCCCTTCAACGGCGAGCCTTACGTTTTGGCAGCGTTCCTGGTGGGCGCATACCAGGAGATTCTGGGAGATCTTCACAACCTGTTCGGCGATACCAACGCGGTGCATGTGAGCCTGGGCGATAACGGAGATGTCATTCTCGACACTGTAATCCGGGGCGATACCGTGCGAGAAGTTCTGGATTACGTTCAGTTCAGCGCCAAGACACTGCTTGAGGAGTTTCGGCGCGACGTCGAGGCCGCGCTGCGCGAGGGCAAGATCGGCTACGAGGAATCGGGCCGGCTGCTGCGTTTCTACGAAGACGGCCTGAACGGGTACACTTACCTGGAGCAATAATTGCCGCGCGGCCGGAGCCAGGCGGCTGATCCTGTTTTACCCCGCGAAAACCTGCACATCGTCCTGGTTTCTACGCGCAATCCTTTGAATATTGGCGCCGCTGCGCGCGCCATGCGGAATTTCGGATTTCTGAACCTGAGGCTCGTGAACCCGTATCAGGTTGCCTATCAAGAGGCGCGCTCGGCGGTACACGCGGGGGACATACTCCGGCACGCGAAGGAATTTTCTACGTTGCCGGAAGCGATCGCCGATTGCGAACTGGTAGTGGGGACCACCTCGCTCGGCCATCGCGAGCTGCAGCACCCACTCAGGGCACTCGAAGCCGGCGGACGCTTAATCCGGAAGCGGCTGTTCTCCGGGAAGGTCGCGCTGCTTTTCGGTTCTGAAAAATTCGGGCTATCGAACCAGGACCTTAGCTATTGTCACTGGCTCGTGCGGATCAGTACGGAAGGATCGATGAACCTGGGACAGGCGGTGGCTGTCTGCCTGTACGAGCTGGTGCGCCAGCGCGCCGCAGCTAAAGCGGTGCCGCGCAAGCGTACCGCCGCCGCAGCCGACCTGGAACGCCTGACAAACCTGTTGAGTGAGGTGCTCAAAGAATCTGGGTACATGCACTCAGATGCGGCCGATGCGAAGATCCGCCGGCTGGTGCGGCGCCTCGACCTGGCGGCGCACGATGCCGAAGTTTGGCTGGGTATGATTCGCCAGATCCAATGGAAGCTGGGGCGCAAGCGCCAATGATATGCTGAGGATCGGACTCCCCGATAAATGACAAAGGTTCAACTGCAGTACGATCTCGTTCGTCCTTTGAATGACGGCGATGCCCGCGCTGTGGCCGACGTGCATAGCTGGTATGGCATTCTGCGTGTTCTTCCGGCCGCGGCAACGGATAAGTTGCACGTGGAATATGATGCTTCGCGGCTGAGCCAGAAGGACGTGGAGGCCGTTTTAGTGCGTTTCGGCCTGCCGATCAAGCGGCAATGGGCCTTGCCGTAAACTTACAATGGCTACATGAGTTTGTATCTGCGGCTGGCCTGCGTGTGTTCAGCGGCTGGCCTGTCACTGGCAGCACAGTCTTTCTCGAACGCGTCCTTGACCGGTAAGTACGGGTTTCGCGAATTGGTTCTGAATGCCGGAACCACGCAAGTACAAACTCTGTTGGGCACGATCACCTTCGACGGCAAGGGAGCCTACAGCTACTCGGCCCAATTGCTTTCCGGCAATAGCGCGCCTGCTTCCGCCAATGGAACGAGTGGCACCTACTCGGTGCAACCGAGTGGCGCCGCAATCGTGAGCGATCCATTGTCCCCGGGCGGGCAAATTAACGTGCGAGTGGCCGCCGGCGCAGTTTTGGGATCGAACACCGAAGCCAGCACAAATTCGTACAGCCTTTTTATTGCGATTCCCCCGCCATCTTCGCCGGTGAGCAATTCCGCATTGAACGGCACTTACTGGGTGGCGTCGCTGGAGTTCTTGAACGGCGATCCCGCATTCGCGCGAGAGACACTCTTTCAGATGACCGCCAATGCTAACGGTGGGTTTGGCAGCCCGTCCGCCGCCGGAGAAGCAATCAATCTCGGCAATACTCGGCTATCGCAAACGATCAGTGGGGCGGTGTATTCCCTTAATGCCGACGGGAGCGGGGCAATCACCTTGCCGGCGGTTGCTAACGATCCTGCGCAAGTTCTCATTGGCGGAACGAAGTTCGTCTATGTTGCGGGCGATGGAAGTTTTTTTATCGGCGGCGGGGCGGCGGCCGGAGGCCAGGGTTTGCTCATCGGCCTGAAAGCGGCATCCGCGCCTGCTAAGTCGATTTTGAACGGCATTTATTGGAGCGCGGATCTTTATGCGCGCGAGGGAACCTATTCGTCATTCGTGGGGTCGGCCGATGCCGTCAGTCCCGGCACTATGACTTGGTCGAAGCGTCTGGCTCAAGCCGGAGGAGCGCTGGACGTAACTACCGTAACCAACTACACCGTAAATGCCGACGGATCGGGGACCATTCTGGACAACAACGTCGCTATCTCGACCAACGGGCAGGTTTTCATCGGGAGCGGCCTAAGCACTCTGAGTACAGACAGGTACGAACTGTTTCTCGGAGTAAGGGCGCCGCAGATCAGCGCTTCGCCAAGCGGAATGTTTCTGAACCCGCAGGGCGTTGCCAACGTGTTCAGCTACGCGCCGCCCGGCAATCCGATTGCACCCGGGGAATTCATCACCATATTCGGCAGCGGCTTGCCCGTGCGGAATGCCGCTTCCGTGCCGTTCCCGGCGAACCTGAACGGAGTGCAACTGACGATTAACAACACACCCGCGCCTTTGTATGCCATCACAGCCACGCAGGTGTTTGCCGTGGTGCCATATTCGGTGAGCGGACCAACGGCATCGATCGTACTTACGAACAACGGGACAACTTCGAACACAATCGTTGTGCCCGTAGCGGCCACTTCCCCCGGCGTGGCATCGCAGACTCAAAACGGACTCGGAGCCGGTGCGATCACGCATGCCGACGGCACCCTGGTCACATCTCTCGCTCCAGCGGTCCGCGGGGAGACAGTCGTTTTGTACTTAACTGGTTTGGGCGCTGTCTCCCCGCCTGTCCCCGACGGAGTCGCTGCACCATCGAAGACGTTGAGCAAAACTACTTCGGTACAGACCATCTACTTAAACGGCGATTGTCCCAATTCTCCGAACTGCGACGCTTCCAATATTGTGTATCAGGGATTGACCCCCGGCTACGCAGGTTTATACCAGGTGAATTTTACGATCCCGTTGACCGCCGCAGCCGGCGGGGCCGTCCCGCTGGCTATCCAGACCACGAACGGCTTCGCGGACATGGTAACGATCGCGATTGAGTAGCATGATCCGAATCGCCCGAATGGTCGCTGCGGTTTCCTTTCTGGCACTGCTGCTTTGGGCCGTCGGCCCTGGGTTTCGTTCGCGAGCGGAACTCGACGAACATTACCAAAAACACGGCTCCGAGTTCGGGCACATTAGTGAACAGGAATACCTTCGGTTAGCGCAAGCGCTGCGCGATGCTCCTGCTCGCGGACCGATTCTCGAAGCCCGGCGGAACGATGGCGAGTTCAGCCGGTTCGATCGTCAGCACGGATATTTCGGTGCTTACAACCGCGACGGGAGCATCCGGACGTTCTTTATTCCCAACGACGGCGAACGCTACTTCTGGCGGCAGGCCCGTAGATCTCATCGATGACGGAAGACCAAATATCCGAATACCTGCGCGTCAACGGATACCCCGAGCATCTGGTCCGAGGCGGGAGTGCCGGACTGATCGATCGCTGGCGGCGCTTCGTCGAGGAGGTCGAGCACGGGTACAAACTGGGCCTGGAAGACTATAGAAACGACCTCGACGTGCGCGGGATTATCGCTCTCGTTGGTCTGGACGACCAGGTTCGGGATCTGGACCGGCGTTTTGAGGCTCGGTTGACAAATCGGGGTGTGAGGGTCTGGGAGAGTTCGGCCGGGGATGCTCCGTGGGACTTCGGCTACCCGAACAATGCCGGCCAAAATCTGATGCAAGACCTTAATGAGGAAGGACTTACATTTCAAGCATCCTAATCCCGATGGACTTCATCTAGATTGTCGTGATATGCTGCCTCTGATGCGCAACTTGGGTCATTTACGGTTGCTGGAGGCCGAGAGCATCCATATCATGCGTGAGGTAGCATCCGAGTTTCAGCGTCCAGTGATGCTGTACTCGATTGGCAAGGATTCTTCGGTTCTGCTGCGCCTGGCGCAAAAAGCTTTCCATCCGGCGCCCATCCCATTTCCGCTGCTGCACATCGATACCACTTACAAATTCCGCGAGATGATCGAATTTCGCGACGCGTACACCAAGCAGATCGGGGCGAAACTCATCGTCTACACCAATCGGGAGGCGATTGCGGAAGGCGCGGACCCGTTCCGCTTGGGCACCCAGAGGTGCTGCGGGTTATTGAAAACCAAGGCGCTGCTGGACGGACTGCGCGAGGGCGGCTTCGATGCCGCGATCGGCGGGGCGCGGCGAGACGAGGAGAAGTCGCGCGCCAAGGAACGCATCTTCTCGTTCCGCGATGAAAGAGGCCAGTGGGATCCCAAGAACCAGCGGCCGGAGCTCTGGAACGTTTACAACACGCGTATCCATCCGGGCGAGAGCTTGCGCGTGTTCCCACTGTCGAACTGGACCGAAATGGATGTTTGGCAGTACATCCATGTCGAAAATATCCCGATCGTCCCGATGTATTTCGCCAAACACCGCGAGATGCTGGTGCGAGGCGACACGCTGATTCCGCTGGAGCAGCCGTTCATTCCTTTGTTGCCGGGCGAAAAACCGCAAATCGTTAAATGCCGGATGCGCTCGCTCGGTTGCAGTCCGTGCACGGGCGCGATTCGATCCGACGCCGATACCGTGCCGAAGATCATCGAAGAGCTGATCTCTTTCCGCCGCTCGGAGCGCGAGAACCGAGTGATTGACCACGATCAGGACGGCTCCATGGAAATCAAGAAGCGCGAGGGTTATTTCTAATGGCCGCGGTGGCGGAACGGGCCTTCCAGATCGAAGAGTTTCTCGCGCAGGAGCAATCTAAGGATCTGCTGCGGTTTAGCACGGCGGGAAGCGTCGATGACGGCAAATCCACGCTTATCGGACGCCTCCTCTACGACTCCCAGAACATTTACGAGGATCAGCTCAAGGCGGTGACCAAGGCTTCTGTCAACCGGTCGGCCGGGGCGATCGATTTTTCGCTGCTTACCGACGGTTTGCGAGCGGAGCGAGAGCAGGGCATCACGATCGATGTTGCCTACCGCTACTTTGCAACGGCCCGGCGGAAGTTCATCATTGCCGATACTCCCGGGCACGAGCAGTACACGCGCAACATGGCCACGGGAGCGTCGACAGCCGATCTGGCCATTATTCTGATAGACGCGCGGAATGGCGTCCTTCCACAATCGCGGCGCCACGCCTTCATTGCGTCGCTTCTGGGGATTCCGAACTTCGCGATAGCAGTGAACAAGATGGATTTGGTCGGCTACGGCGAGAGCGTCTTTCGGTCGATCGAAGCGGAATTCCGCGACTTCTTGGCTCGATTAGGCGCGCCGCAAGCCTACTTCCTCCCGATCAGCGCGCTGGCCGGCGACAACGTCGTCCGGCGCAGCCAAAACATGCGGTGGTTCTCCGGCCCCAGCCTTCTGGAGTTTTTGGAAACTGTCCCGCTGTACCATCACACCCGGTCGGCTGCATTCCGGTTTCCGGTGCAGCGTGTAATCCGCCCGGATCAGACCTTCCGCGGCTATGCGGGCCAACTGGCTTCCGGCACCGTGCGGACGGGCGATCCGGTCTTAGCACTACCATCGGGCAGGCGCTCGCGCGTAAGAAGCATCGAGACCTTCGATGGCGCGTTGCCCGAGGCAGTTGCGCCCCTGTCGGTGACACTGGTGCTCGAAGACGAACTGGACATCAGCCGCGGCGACATGCTGGCGTCGGCGCGCAATGTCCCGGAAGTCGCGCGGCAATTCGACGCCAGCGTGGTCTGGATGAGTGAGCACCCGCTCGATCCGGCCAAGACCTACGTGCTCAAACATGCGACCCAAACCGTGGCTGCCGAAATCAAATCGGTTCGGCACCGGGTAGACGTCATTACCGTGGAAGCGCAGCCGGCCGAGCGGCTGGACATGAATGAAATCGGAGTGCTGCGGATTGAAACGGCTCGCCCGATTTATTTCGACGGTTACAGGCAAAACCGCGGAACCGGCAGCTTCATCCTGATAGATCCGGCAACGAACGCCACCTCGGCGGCGGGGATGATTCTGGCCGCCGTGGCTCGCGAGCAACGCCAGATTCCGCGAGAGGTGATCACGGTTAAAGCCGATCGCGTGACTCCGGCCGAACGCATGGCGCGATACCGTCACTCCGGCACCACATTAGCTCTCGGCTCACGCGCCGAGCTGGCTGCTGTGCTGGAGCGTAAACTTTTCGATCGAGGCTGCGCCGTCACAATCGCTGATCGCGCCGCGGATGAAACCATCGATGCGCTCGAAAAGGCTGGTTTGCTGGTGCTGCTCATTTCGGACGCAGAGCCAGCCTGGGACTTGCCTCCGGATGTCGCCGAGGCTGCCTCGCTGATCATCGGCGAACTGGAGAAGTCTGGACTCCTTCTCGCTGAAGAGTCGCTGACCGGCGGGGAAGGAATCTAAGTATGAGCCTTGAGCTGAAGATCGAAGAGGCTTCGGCCCTGATTAGCGAAGTTTTCGTCAATTACTTGGAGCCGGGCTGCGTCACGTGCAGTTTCCAGACGGAATGCATGGCCCTGGTGGACTTGGTGGTCGCGCGGAAGCCCGACATTCCTGTGCTTTTTCTCGACACGGGCTATCACTTCGCCGAGACCTACGCGTATCGCGACCGGATGACGCAGGAGCTCAAGCTGAACCTGGTGAACGTCCTGCCGAAACTCACCGTTTCAGCCCAGGAGTCTCAATTCGGAATTCTGTATCAGAATGCCCCCGATCGCTGCTGCGGAATGCGTAAAGTGGAGCCGCTGTTCGCTAGATTGGAGAATTACGGCATCTGGTTCACGGCGCTGCGGCGCGAACAATCGCCCACGCGCGCCAATCTGCAACCGTTGGACGAATTCCGCTTGCCCAGCGGCAAACGCTTGCTGAAGATAAGCCCGCTCGCTAGCTGGACCAACGCCGATGTGTGGGCATATCTGAAGCGGAGGGGCATTCCCGTGTTGCCGCTATACGATCAAGGCTACACCAGCATCGGGTGCGAGCCCTGCACCACGCCGCCAGTCGATCCGGATAATCTTCGTTCTGGAAGATGGGGCGGGCGCAAGCTCGAGTGCGGCATTCATATTTCCAGCGAATAAAGTTATGGTGATTCTGCTCGGATTTCTGATCGCGGTGGCTATCGGCGTTACAGGCGTCGGTGCCGGGATCATCACGGCTCCGGTGCTCATTCTGTTCCTGCATGTTCCGCCGGCGAAGGCAGTCGGAACGGCATTGGCATTCGGCGTAGCGGTCAAGCTGCTCGTCGTGCCGATGCAGTTGTACCGCAAGCAAGTGAGCTTCCGCGTGCTGGGTTATATGCTGGCGGGCGGTTTGCCCGGCGTGCTGGTTGGGTCGGCGGTTCTTTCGAAACTCAATACGCCGGAGCGCCAGGGAATCCTATATGCGGCGCTTGGTTCGACAATTGTGGCGATGGCCGCCTTCACTCTCTACAGGTTGTGGCGGCAATCCGCACGCAAAAATACCGTCGATAGATCGGTTTGGCTGCCGCTCATAACACTGCCCATAGGTGCCGAGGTTGGTTTCTCGTCGGCTGGTGCTGGCGCGCTCGGATCGCTGGTTTTGCTGGCAATCACGCCCCTTACCGCCGCCGAAGTCGTCGGCACGGATCTCTTTTTCGGGCTGTGCGTTTCTCTCGTGGGGAGCGGATTCCAAGTTAGCGCTGGTAATTTTGACCCGGTTATTCTTACAAGCCTTGCTCTTGGCGGTGTATTCGGTGCGTTCGCCGGGACTTATCTGGCAGCGGTCGCGCCGCAGCGAGCTTTCCGCGTTGCATTGACGTTATGGCTTATTTTGCTCGGCGTCCAGTTATGCTGGAGCGGCGTGCACCATCTGTAACCACCGGCCTAGAACCAGGCCAAACAATTAAGACAAAAACCAACGCATCGCTCCACGCATCTAACTTGCGGGAGTTGAGTTGTGCATCACCCTGTGCGGGATTGGGCCGAAGAATACCTCCGGACGCCAGCTTGGAGTCGGACGGCAGCGCTGAAGTCGTCATGGTTAAAGTCCAAAAAGATTCAGCGGATTGCGGTGAGCGTGGTGGCCGGGCTCGTTCTGTTGTTCGGCGTCATTTTCGAGCTAAGAACTTCTTGGCTGGAATCGCTTCTGTTTCGCAGCCTGGACCGGAGGATTAGCTTCAGCCTGGGGCAAGGTCCCAGCCCGCGAATTCAGTATCCGCAACCTGGCCCCTACGATTGGACTTTAGGTTACGCGCGTCTTCCGGATCTGCTGGCGCATCTCGAGAGCGCAGGCTACAAAATCGACGCTCAGGTTCGTGACTCTCATCTGGCGGCTGCGCTTTACCGAGGCGGCGTAAATCCGGTTTACGGCCGGAAAGATCAGGCCGGCCTTCGTATCATGGATTGGCGCGGAAACGTCCTGTATTCGTTTACACGGCCGGCAAAAGTATATGACACATATGCCAGCGTACCGCCGGTCGTGATCGAGACATTGTTGTTTATCGAAAATCGGCACATGCTTGACTCCGGTCATCCCTATCGCAACCCAGCCGTAGAGTGGGACCGGCTGACTAAAGCGATGTTGGATTACGGAATTCACGTAGTGGACCGCGGGCATCCGGTGATCGGAGGGAGCACGCTCGCAACGCAGTTGGAGAAGCTGCGGCACTCACCCGGAGGACGGACGCACTCGCCGCTCGAGAAATTGCGCCAGATGACCTCGGCCTCGCTGGCTGCGTATCAGAAGGGAATGTCGACGCTGCCCATGCAGCGGCAGATTGTACTCGACTATATCAACTCTATTCCCTTGGCGGCTCAGGCCGGATATGGAGATGTGGAAGGATTAGGCGACGGCCTGTGGGCCTGGTACGGAACCGATCTGGCGAAGATCACGCCCTTGCTTAAAGCGCCAGAGAGCACATTGACGAATGCGCAAATGCGCCAACGGGCGCGCGCTTACCGACAAGTGCTTTCTCTATTGCTCGCGCTGCGTTCGCCGAACACCTATTTAGTGCAGGATCAACGAGCGCTGCGGGTCCAGACGGACAGGTACTTGCGGGCCCTGGTTCACCAGGGAATCATCTCTCAGCGGCTGTGCGATCTGGGATTGCGCGAGTACACCGCGCCTCGTCATGGTGTGCCTTCGCCCGAGCGGGTGAACTTTGTGGAGAACAAAGCCACCAACACAGTTCGAATGTCGTTGCTCGGCCTGCTGGGACTGAACACTACTTACGAGTTGGACCGTCTCGATCTTTCCGTTCAGACCACGATCGATCAGCCAGCGCAGCAAGGTATCACGCAGTTTATCGAACAGATCGCCAATCGACAGGCCGCCTCGGCCGCGGGTCTCGATCAGTACCGCCTGTTGGAGCAGAGCGATCCCAGCAAAGTCACATACAGCGTCACGCTTTACGAAGCAACGCCGAACGCAAATGTCCTCCGTGTCCAGACCGACAACTTCAACGAGCCGCTCAACATCAATCAGAGCACGAAGCTGGAACTGGGCTCTACCGCGAAGCTGCGCACGATGATCAATTACCTGGAAATCGTAAAGGATCTGCACGCGCAATATTCGGGTTATTCCGCGGCGCAGCTTGCGAAAGTTCCGATTCCGCCTGAGGATCATTTGACGGAGTGGGCCGTGAAGTATCTGGCCAGCACCAAGGACCGCAGCCTGGGTGCGATGTTGCAGGCAGCCATGGACCGAAAGTATTCGGGCAGCACCGGTGAGTCCTTCTATACCGGCGGCGGCGTGCACCACTTTGACAATTTCGAGTCTTGGGAAAGCGGCGCAAACTTGACCGTGGGGCAGGCGTTTGAGAATTCGGTCAACTTGGTTTTCATTCGCCTCATGCGCGACATCGTTTATTACTACCGGTTTCGCGTGCCGGGGGCCACACCTGCGGTGCTGGACGATGCCAATGACCCCGCGCGCAAAGCGTACTTGGCCCGGTTCGCCGACCAGGAAGGCAAAGTGTATGAGTCCCGGTTCTATGCCAAATATAGGGGCAAGAATCCCAATGAGTCGCTGGACCTCCTCACAAAAGGTATTGCGCTTACACCATTGCGTGCCGCTGTGATCTTCCGTTCGGTGCGTCCACAGGCCAACCTGGATCAGTTCACGCAATTCCTGAAGACGCACTTACCCAAGGCGGCGCTCATTAAGGAAGACCCGGCGACTCTGTACGACAAGTACGGTCCGGACAAGTTCAACCTCTCCGACCGCGGCTATCTGGCGCACGTGCATCCTCTTGAACTTTGGATGCTGAACTACCGCGAGCATCATCCGAATGCGCATCTGAAAGATATCTGGGCAGCGAGCGCCAACGAACGCCAGGACGTGTATTGGTGGTTATTCAAAACCTCGCATAAAGGGGCGCAAAACAACCGCATCTACACGCTGCTGGAGCAAGACGCTTTCAAGGAGATTTTCAAGGCTTGGAAGCGCCACGGCTATCCGTTCGATTCGCTGGTTCCTTCATACGCAACCACCATCGGCGTGTCCGGCGACACCCCGGCGGCTTTGGCCGAACTGGTCGGCACGATTATGCGCGAAGGCATGCGGTATCCCGCCCTTCGGATCACGAACCTGCACTTTGGCGCGGGCACGCCGACGGAAACGGTCATGAGTCCGAAAACGGCGCCCGGGCAGCGTGTCATGGATCCTCAAATCGCGGCGCTCGTTCGGAAAGAACTGGTCGGCGTTGTGGAGAACGGAACCGGCAAGAGACTGCACGGCGGCCTCGTGCTGTCCAACGGGAAAGCGCTGCCGATCGGCGGCAAGACGGGTACGGGCGACAACCGTCTGGAAAGTTTCACGGCTCATGGCGCTGTGATCGGCTCTAAACCGGTCAGCCGGACTGCTACGTTCGTCTTCTTTATAGGCGACCGATATTACGGCACCGTTCTGGCTTTTGTCCCTGGCGCCAAAGCGGCATCCTATCGATTTACGAGCGCGCTAGCGGTGCAAATCCTCAAGGACGTCACGCCGCAGATCAAGGCTATGATCGAGCAATCGTCGCAGTGGCACGTGCCGCCGGAACTAGTAGCTACGAACGCAACCAAGTCCACCGGTCACGTGTCGGAATAGCGGGCCGCCTCGCTGTCAGGCGTCTGCTTTGCGCGCCGAAGCACCCTCATGTGATTTCAAGAAAGCCAGCGTGAGCGGCCAGGCTTGCGCGACGGCCACCGGATTGTAGCTGGCGCGGGCATCGCAGAAGAAGCCGTGGTCCGCGTCGGAAAACTCGACGTTCACGTACGCTTTCCCTGCGCTCCTCAGTACCCCGGTTACGGCCTGGACCTGCTCGGGACCAATGTGCTGATCCTTCCCGCCCCAGACCAACAAAATGGGCGCCCTCAGTTCTTTGAGCCGATCCAGCAGGCCTGGGAAAAACTGGCTCGGCGCGATGCCGCCTCCGTAGTAAGAAATCGTGCAGGCGAGAGGAACCACCAAGCCTGCCAGGCACGCGGTTCGTCCGCCCATACAATATCCAACAGCGGAGATGGGCAACCCGAACGCCTCACTGTGCTGCAGCCAGTCGAAGCTCGCGCGAATGTCGGCTTCCAGCCCGGCATCGGTTAATCCTTTGAAGTGCGGCATAATTGCCGCGAAATCGGTGTAGCTGCCCTCGAAGCCGGGGCCGGTCCGATGGAAGAGTTCCGGCGCGATCGCGAGGTACCCTTCGCGCGCGAACCGCGCGGTTACATCCCGGATGTGCGCATTCACGCCGAATGCTTCCTGAAAAACCAGCAGTCCCGCATGGGGTTTTCCTTCCGGACGCGCGACGAAGGCTCGCATCGACGTCCCATCGCTTACCGGAATCGTTATATATTCTGTTTGGCTCATCGCGGCTTCCTCAGCCTACCGATAGTATCGTAACCGGGCGCTTCCGGCCACGCCGCTACATGCGTGCTAATGAGACGGCCCTTACGCCTACAGTGCCGGCCTCCGGCACGGCTGCAGTCGACGACAGGTCACGGCCCCGGTGATCGTTTCTTTGGACTAGAGAATCACGTTTTTTGCAACAATGACGGAGTACCAGGAAAGGACGATTGACCATGACGAAGTGCGAGGAATGGAGAACGATAGGAAAACTTGCCACGCTGTTTATTGGAGTGCTCGTTGCGCTTGGCGGTCTCACGGATGCTCATGCGCAGATTTCCACCAGGGAACAACAAGCCGAGCAGGATGCACGGGACGCCAAGACTCCCAAGCTGAACTACACCGAAGAAGTGCTTCAGCTTCTGGTTCCTGGCATGACCATGGGCGAAACAGTGGGGGTCGATGTCAATTCCCAAAATCACATTTTTGTTTATTCCCGCACGAACCCGCAGGGCATCGCGCGGGGCGGCACTGCGGCGATGCTGTGGGAATTCGACCAGAACGGCAAGTTCGTCAAGGAATGGGGGCCGCACAATTACGCGGCGTCTTTCGCTCACTCCGTCCGGGTGGACAAGAACGACAACGTCTGGCAGGTTGACGAAGGGTCGGGCATGATCGTCAAATACAGTCCCCAGGCGGTTCCGCTCGAACAATTCGGACGCACGCCGGAAGCCATCGATTATCTGGAAGCCAGCGTGGAAAAGCAGGGCCGCGGCTTTGAAGGCGAGGCGCGCCGGGAGGAACACCCCGTGCCAGTGATCAAACGGCTGCATCCAGACGGCGGGGTGGGCACGTTCAACCGTCCCACTGACGTGGCCTGGGATTCTGCCGGTAATGTCTTCGTCACGGACGGGTACGGCAATTCACGCGTGGTGAAGATCGCGCCCGGCGGCCATTGGCTGAAATGGGTAGGTACATGGGGCACAGGACCCAACCAGTTCAACATCGTTCACAGCGTTGCGGTCGATAGTCAGGACAATATCTACGCCGCTGACCGCAACAACCACCGGATCCAGGTCTACGACGACGATCTCAACTTCAAAAAGTCAATCACTGGCGTGGGCGCGCCCTGGGGTCTTTGCATCCCAAAGGCCGATGCCAGCGGCAAGCAATATATTTTTAGCTCCGACGGCACGTCCGGCCGCTTGTACAAAATCGATCTCGGCAGCGGCAAAGTGGTTGGCTGGGCGCAGACCAGCCTCGGCCGCGGAGAGGACGATGCTGGACGGCTAATCCACGAGATCGGCTGCAAGGATCCCAACGTGGTGTACCTCGGTTCGGCGATTCTATGGAACGTCACCAAGGTAAGGATCAAGTAAACGTTGGTCTGTCGTGATCCGCGGTTCCATGAAGGTCTGATTTCACAGACCGCGAGCGCAACGCGATACACTGGACCCGAAAGGACATATTTAACGTGCTCGTCGTAATGCGGGCGCAGGCGACCCCACAGGACATCGCCCGTGTCTGTGAGAAAATTCAGAGCCTCGGATTCCGCCCGCATGTCATGCCGGGTGCCGAGCGGACCGCGATCGGAATTACGGGCAATCACGGCCCCGTGCCTGCGGCCGAATTCGAAGACCTGCCCGGCGTCGCCGAGGCCATCCGTGTCTCCAAGCCCTACAAGCTGGTCAGCCGCGAAGTGAAGCCGGACGATACTGTGGTCCACATTGCCGGTGTGGGTATTGGCGGCGACGAGCTCGCCTTCATTGCGGGTCCATGCTCGGTTGAAAGCCGCGAGCAAATCCTCACGTCGGCCCGTGCCGTCAAGGCCGCCGGCGCTCAACTCATGCGCGGAGGCGCCTATAAGCCGCGCACATCGCCCTACGCATTTCAGGGCTTGGGCGAGCAAGGACTGAAGTTCCTGGCCGAAGCCCGCGCGGAGACCGGCCTCGGAATCGTAACGGAAGCCATTGACGTGGAAACTTTCGACCTGGTGGAGGAATATGCCGATTGCATCCAGATCGGTGCCCGCAATATGCAGAATTTCTCTCTGCTGCGGCGCGCAGGACGAGCGCGCAAACCGGTTCTGATGAAGCGCGGCATGTCCTCAACGCTTGAGGAGTTCCTAATGGCCGCCGAGTACATTCTTTCGGAAGGCAATTATCAGGTGGTCTTGTGCGAACGTGGCGTGCGCACCTTCACCGACCATACGCGTAACACGCTGGACCTCAGCGTCGTCCCCGCCGTGAAAAGCTTGAGCCATCTGCCGATCATTGTCGATCCCAGCCATGGCACGGGCAAGCGCGACAAGGTACATCCCATGGCGTTAGCGGCCGTCGCCGCGGGAGCAGCCGGGCTGATCGTCGAAGTACACCCCAATCCTGATAAGGCGCTATCAGACGGCTATCAGTCACTCTATCCTGACCAGTTCGAGGAGCTGGCTGACGAATGCCGTGCCATCTGCGACCTGTTACGGACCCGCAAAGCGGCCTCGCGTCTGGCGCCGGTCCACGCATGAGCGCGCCGCCCAGACCAGACTGGCACCGGAACGGCATCCGGATCGTCCATGCGGGCGAGTTGGATTGCAACACGCCGCAAACCCCGGGAATGACTCGCGCCGCGGCCATCGATCACGCCCGCACTGGAGCAAGCAAGCTGTGGGCCGGCACAGTCGTTGTGGAACCGAACGCTAAAACTGGCGCGCATCACCACGGCGAGCTGGAAACCGTGCTCTATATCGTGCGCGGCCGGGCGCGCTTTCGCTGGGGCGAAAAATTGGAATACGTAGATGAGGCCGGACCTGGGGACTTCATTTTCGTGCCGCCTTTCGTCCCCCATCAGGAGATCAATGCCGATCCCGGCCAGCCGGTGGAAGCAGTGGTAGTTCGCAGTGGGCAGGATCCCATTGTCGTGAATCTGGATATCCCCAGTCCCGAGACGCCATCCGCAACCCGTTGGATCGATCCCACCCACCGCGACTAGAGCCGCGGCGCCCGCAACAGAGGCCTGCGGCTCAGGTCGAGCTATCGGTTAGTGGCGCCAGTAGCCGCGATAATAGTGGCCGCCGTAAAAACGTGGCCCGACCCAAACAGCACGCGGATACGGTGGACGAGCCCAATATCCGGCGCGCCATACGAAGCGCGGCCCGACCGGATAATAGTAGCCCGGAACCCACGCATAGCCCGGCCCGGGCGCCGGTGCGACATAAGCAACTGGGGGAGGCGGTGGCGGCGCATAATACCCATAGGCCGGGCCCACTCCGACACCGAAGAAGAAGTGCGTTCCTGCAAAGGCCGAACTCCCCGCCAAAAGTATCAGTGCAAGTAATTTCGTTTTCATCCGGTTCCTCCTCAAGCAAGGAAAAATGCAAGCGCGGTGCCAATGTCCAATCTGCCGGAATTCAGGAACTTAGGCTCCATCGGCGGCGGCAGCCCTGGCCGATAACCACCACCAGCGCACAAATCCAGCCAAGAGGGCCAATGATGCCCGCGGCCAATAGTGCCCGCTCTAAATTGCCAAATATTGCCGAATCCGCGCAATCGTTTCCGGCTGCCGGAAATAATTCGTGTGGTGCACTGTCGCACCGCCCCGCTTCTTCGCCGCGGGCTCATCGGCAAAGTTATAGCAGTCCTCCATGGCACTGCTGCCCATAAGCCGTTTCATCGAGCGCGTGTCTACGACCAAATCGTTATCTTCCGGAAAAACTAAGCGGTCGGCAAGGACATCGGCAATGTGATCCTTGTTAAACAATCGCCATATCCTGAGGCCCACATCTTCGGGCCTGAAATTGGACTGCACGCCATAGTATTTCGGCCAGTTTCCGGTGCGGTCCTGATTGAGGCGGAGCAATTCTGCGTTGTCCTCACCCGTCCGCGACATGGCGTAAACGCCCGGTATCATCGCGATGGCAGCATCCATGGCGGGCGTCTTGGCTGCGATCGAGGTGACGATAGATAGAGCTTTGAACAACCCTGCCACAACAGTTCCCCAAGGAATCAGAGAAGCGGCATCGCCCGCCAACTTCTCGATGTTCGCCAGCAGGTCCAATCCGTTGCGCAGATTCTTAGGAGCCGCTAAGCTGGTGCCCTCGAGCGGACAACCGACCAGAACCACTTTACGCTCGTGCCCATTCGGCTGGTCGAACGATTCGAGCCACCACCGCGCCACCAGCCCGCCACGGCTATGAGCGACCACTCGAACCGGCGTGGAACAGTTGGCGAAAGCTCGCGCCAGATCCAGCGCGTTCAATACCGGACTTACGGAAATCGTCCGGTGGTCGAACAGTAAGACCTCGTGATCTTTTAATGCCTCCTGAATAAACGTATTCCCCTCCGCGGTCTTCGCTATTTCGTTCAACACATTCTTGGTGTTGCTGAAGGTGCCGTGGACAATGAGCAGGACCGCCGGTTTGTCGTAAGCCGGCTGGGAGACGTTCACGATCTCGCGCTGAGCTTCGTCCGTATCCCAAGTCTTCAACCGTTTCAGGCCAGGTCCCGGAGTGAGGCTGTCGTCGAAGTTGACTAGATGCGACGTAATCTGATTCGGCCCTACCTCTTCATACGTGAGCCGGTGTACGATCTTTCCGCCGAAGAATGGAATGCCTCGACGCATCGCGGAATCCGAATAGGGTAGGACGCCGAAGCTTTCGTAACAGAACCGCGCGCCGGTTTCAGGATCTTCAACAATAGTCAACACCCGGGTCTTGGACGCCAGAGTCGATTTTCGCATCGCACGACGCAGTTGGTGGATAGCGGGGTCTTTTTCGCGGAACGATGTGTCCTCTAACGAGAGGATACCCATCTTTCTCAAATTCGCCAGGTCTGTGGTATTCAAGACGGCATCGCTCATCGTGCCTCCTCGATCGGCAGAGGCGTCACGCCTTTGTCGCGAGCTGTCTTAATGTCTACCAGTGACTGAAAAGCACCCGGCGCCCTCAGATTTATGCTCCCCTGCTCGACCGCGTCCACGAAACCTCCGCGTTCGTTGAGAACCAGCGTTTCGATCGGCACCAGGTCGCCATTGCCGACCAGGTCCAGAATCAGCCGATAACTCTCGCTGCCGCGAAACATCCAGATGGCCCGGTCCTCGGTAGCCGTCGCAAGCTTTTCGCGCAGTTGGTCATAGGCGCGTTCGCTTCGGAAGTAGCCGGGGAACGCATGCCCATATAAGAGAAAGATCACCGGCCGAAGGTCGATGTATTCCAAGCAGGCAGCAAAGAATAGGGCCAGATCCAGACAGGTTCCGCGCTTGCTCTCCAGAACGTCGGACGGCGTGCGGATACGCTGCGCCAATTGGCTATAAGTAGGCGGAGGATTCACGTAGCTTAGTGGCAACTCGTTGATTAGCGCCCACCACATCGCGCGGACCTGGTTGTCAACCACGGGAGAGGAGCGCCCGCCATCGGGGCCCAGCACTTCATCGGAATCCTGGTATCCTCCGAAGCCGCTTGCAACATTGTCCGAGAGCGCAACAAGATAACGTTGACTCTGATCGATCACCTTGCGCACGGCGCGATCTCCGGGAAAAACGAACGACGGCAGCCACTGCCGGTTCAAATCGTCGTCCTGCCATTGATCGATGGGTAAGATACGTACCGGCACGGTTTCAATCAACTCGCGCCCGTCATAGGTGACACGTACCGTAAGATTGGTGCCGACCGTGGAGCGGCTGGAGCGAAGCAGCCCCGACACTAATGGAATTCGCACCTCGTTTTCCAAAGGCCAATAAGAATACGGCATATCTTTGGATCGCTCGAAGCTCGCCGATTCGGCCCCCGCGCAAAGCGCCACCTGCACTCGTACATTCTTAAGCGTCTTCATGGGAGGCGTCTTGGCCAGCATGAAGTATTCGAAAATTCGCTCGCCGTTGTGCAGCATCGAATAATTCAGCTCGGATTTCGGCTTCATCCATACAATGTCGACCGCGCCTTCGCCCGGCTCCGCCACCGCGTCGCGCTGCGCGTTGAACGAATCCAAAAGAGAACGAGGGCTAACCACGGACACCCGTACAAACTTCCCCATCGGCTTGAGGAGCGAGGTCCGGTTGTACAACACGATGGAACTGCTTAGCTCTGTGCTTCCGCGGACATGTTTGTCAAATGCCAGCCGGAACGAGTCGAGAACCTCGTAGCCGTCCAGCCTCTCGGTGGAGTATAGATGCATCGCCAGGTAAAAATCCGCGAAAAAATTCTCCGCCGAAACATCATCGATATAGCCATCGATTCCAATGGCCGTCGCCACGCCGTCCGCGACCGACCAGGCAGCCATTAGATTGGAATAATACAAATTGCAGCCCAGCAAAGCGGGTATCTGAGCATTCGAGCACACCGCATCGGCGAATTCCTTGGCTGCGATCTGCCGCGGGGACGCATCGCCCAACACGATGCCCTCTTCGTCCTCACCGAGCAGCGGACCGCTCCAGTCGCTGGGCTTTAGGAACAGACTCGCGCGCCGGACGTCGATGCAAACCAAGTGAATCGCCCAAGGATGCTCATCGATCTTTCCCCGCACCGCCTCCAGTGTGGCGTTAGGCAGCGAGGCGTGCTCCTTGAGGGCGAGATTGCCGGACACCACTCGTTCCTCTGACGTAAGCGACGCGTCGGGATACCGCTTCTTCAAAGGCCCCGCATTGCTAAGCACCGTCAGAAGCTTGTTTCGCCCAGACACCCATTGTTTCCCGGCGGGCGGACCTTCCTGGTCGAAAGTCCGAACGATGATCGGCGCTTGTTCCTGCGACTCGAAAACCGAGGTCAGCAAGAATTCCCACGGCACCGTCCACGCCCAGTCCTTCTGTAGGTTGAGGACTACTTCGACATAGATTGCCTTTTTGATTGACGAAGAAAGGTCCGCATAACTGCCGTCGAACATGTTCTGCAGTGTTTGCCGCGCCTTCTTGCGCTCGGCGTCCGCCGCCCGTTTATCGCTTTCCCACGGCGCCTTGCTCTTCATTACCTCGCGCCAGTGGCCCAGCACCTCATCGGACGGCGCCTGTACCCGGAACTCGCGGCCCGGCTCGGTGGAGCTATCGTCGGTGGCCGCCTCCAAGCTGCGCACAATGACACGTCGGTTCGATTCTCCCTGGGCGGGTGATGTTAATAGCGCGCTGGAATTGGCCATTGCCCAATAATAGACGATCATTTTCGCGAAATGTTGGCGGCAACGTCTTGAACGGCCACCCTCTACAGCAAGGCTTCATTTCGGCCGATCAAACATGTGGACAATTTTGTCCCATGATCATCACACGCACACCACTTCGAATCTCGATCGGCGGCGGCGGCACGGACTTGCCGTCGTACTACAGCCGCTTCGGTGGGTTCGTAATTGCCGCCGCGGTGAACAAACATATTTACGTCGGAATTAACGAGACGTTCAGCGGCGGATATTTCCTCAAATATTCATCTCTGGAGCATGCAGTCAGCATTGACGAGATCCGGCACGCTCTGATACGCGAAGTTTTGCGGCTGCACGAAGTGCCCCCGCCGATTGAAATAGTCAGCATGGCGGATATTCCGGCAGGCACGGGCCTCGGCTCGTCGGGTGCGTTCACGGTAGGGCTGCTGCGCGCGGTTCATGCGCTTAAACGCAAATATGTGGATCCCGGAGTGGTCGCCGAAGAAGCGTGCAAGATCGAGATCGAGACACTACAGCAACCGGTCGGCAAACAAGACCAGTACATCGCGGCCTACGGCGGGCTGGCGTGCTTCGAGTTTCACGAGGACGGCCAGGTTGCCGTCAGCCCTCTCAACATCAGTAACAGTACCCTGTACGATCTCGAAGAACACCTGCTGATGTTCTTTACGGGCTATTCGCGCAACGCCTCGGCCGTGTTAGATGACCAAAAAGTCCGCTCAGAGCTGGGCGACGCAGCCATGCTCGAAAACTTGCACTACATCAAGCAACTCGGGCTGTGTATCAAGCTCGCGCTCGAGAACGGCGATACGCGCCGCTTCGGCGAGCTGATGCACGAGCACTGGCTGCACAAGAAGCAGCGCTCGCCGGGAACCAGCAACGAAGGGATCAATCGCTGGTACGACATCGGACGCGAAAACGGCGCTCTCGGCGGTAAGCTGGTCGGCGCCGGCGGCGGCGGTTTTTTGCTGTTCTACGCCGAAGACCGCGATGCGCTCCGGAAGGCCATGGCGCGCGAAGGGCTCCGCGAGGTGCGCTTCGCCTTCGACCACGAAGGATCGAAACTGCTGGCGCGGGAGTAATCCGAATGCAATGCGTCATACTGGCGGGCGGATTGGCAACGCGCATGCGTCCGCTGACAGAGTCCTGCCCAAAAACATTGCTGCCCGTATGTGGACGGCCGTTTGCGCATCACCAACTGCATTGGCTTGCCGCTCAGGGCATCACGGAAGTGGTCTATTCGATCGGCCATCACGGCGGCATGATCCGCCGCTATTGGGAGCAGACGCCTTGTCCGATTCCCTGCGTGCGTTACGTGGACGAAGGTGAGCGCCTGCGCGGCACCGGCGGCGCGCTGCGGCTCGCTTCCGAAGCCGGCGCGCTAAACGAATCTTTCTTCGTCCTGTACGGCGATTCGTTCCTGCCCGTTGCCTTTGGACCGGTCTGGAACGCGTTTCGCTCCAGCGGCATGCCCGCGCTTATGACGGTGCTACGCAACGAAGGCCGTTGGGACCACAGCAACGCCATTTATCAGGACGGCCGAGTCTTGCTTTACGACAAAAGAGGCCACTTGGCCATGCACTACATCGACTACGGGCTCTCTGCTCTTCGCCGCGAGGTCCTGGAGGGCATCCAGGACGAGGTGTTCGATCTCGCGACGCTGTTCCACCAGTTGAGCTTGCGCGATCAACTCGCCGGATTTGAAGTGGACCAGCGCTTTTACGAAATCGGTTCGCCGGAAGGGCTCCGCGATTTTGAAAACTACCTGCAGGCGCAGAGTTGCGAGCCCGTCGTGATTCGCAACTAGATCCTCACTCCTCTTCAGCCGACAGCTTCGCCAGAACCGAAAGGTCCTCGAGCGTGGTTGTGTCGCCCTTTACTTCGCCACCTGTCGCAATTTCCCGCAGTAGGCGCCGCATAATCTTGCCGCTGCGCGTCTTGGGAAGCGAATCGGTGAAGCGGATATCGTCGGGCTTGGCGATGGGGCCGATTTCGTGCGCCACCCACTGCCGCAATTCGTTCTTGAGCTGCTCACCCGCCTTCTGGCCCGCCTTCAACGTGACGAATGCGGCCACGGCTTGGCCTTTCAGTTCGTCCGGCCGGCCCACCACCGCGGCTTCCGCGACTGCCGGGTTGGCCACCAGCGCTGACTCGATCTCCATCGTGCTCAACCGGTGCCCCGCGACGTTCACAACATCGTCGACGCGGCCCATCAGCCAGATGTAACCATCCTGGTCGATCCGCGCGCCGTCGCCGGCGAAATACATGCCTGGGATCTGCGACCAGTATTGTTGCTTGAAGCGCTCAGGATCGCCGTAGATGGTGCGCAGCATGGCCGGCCAGGGTCGCTTGATCACCAGGAATCCGCCGGCCCCTTTAGGCACCGGCTGGCCTTCGCGGTTCACAACGTCTACGATGATGCCGGGCAATGGCAGGGTCGCGGATCCTGGTTTGGTCGCGATCGCGCCAGGGAGCGGGCTGATCATCGCGGCGCCGGTTTCCGTCTGCCACCAGGTGTCGACAATGGGGCAGCGCCCACGCCCGATCACCTCGCGATACCACATCCAGGCTTCGGGATTGATCGGCTCACCCACGCTTCCGAGCAGCCGCAGGCTCTTCATCTCGTGCTTGCGGGGCCATTGTTCTCCCAGACGCATAAATGCACGGATCGCGGTGGGCGCCGTGTAGAGGGTATTTACCTGGTAACGTTCGACGATCTGCCAAAACCGGTCCGGCTCAGGATGTGTCGGCACGCCTTCGTACATCAACGAGGTCGCGCCATTCTGCAGGGGACCATAGACCACATAGGTGTGGCCGGTCACCCAGCCAATATCGGCTGTACACCAGAACGTGTCTTCATCGCGGATATCGAAAATCCATTTGGTCGTAATGTAGGTCCCGACCGAATAGCCACCGGTGGTGTGCAGAATGCCTTTGGGCTTGCCCGTGGTCCCGGAGGTGTAAAGCAGAAAGAGCGGATGCTCGGCGTCGACGAGTTCGGCCGGGCAATCCGCCGAGGCGGTCCGCATCAGCTCGTGCCACCAGTGGTCGCGCCCGGCCTGCATATTCACCTGACAACCGGTCCGGCGATACACCAGCACGTTCTTGATCGTGGGGCATTGCGGCAGCGCCTGATCCACAGCCTCCTTCAGCTTGACCTCGGTACCGCGGCGATACCCGGCGTCCTGTGTGATTACCGCCGAGGCACCGCAGTCGTTGATCCGGTCAATGAGCGCCTGGGATGAAAATCCTCCAAAAATGACGGTGTGTGGAGCGCCGATTCGGGCACACGCCAGCAGCGCGATCGGCAATTCCGGAACCATGCCCATGTAGATGGCGACCCGGTCGCCCTTCTTGACGCCGAGCGACTTCAAAACGTTGGCGCACTTCGAGACCTCGTGCAGCAGTTGTTGATAGGTGAGTGCTCGCGAATCGCCCGGCTCGCCCTCCCATAGCAGCGCGACTTTATTCTTGCGCCACGTTGCCACGTGCCGGTCCAGGCAGTTGTACGAGAGATTGAGCTGCCCCCCGACGAACCACTTGGCGAACGGCAGATCCCATTCCAGCACCCGATCCCACGGTTTGAACCAATGTAATTCGCGCGCGATCCCGGCCCAAAAACCATCCGGATCTTGCTCGGCTTGCTTATAGAGGCGGTCGTACTCGGCCCGGCTGTTGATGTGCGCCTTAGACCGGAATTCCTCGGAGGGTTCGAAGACGCGCTGCTCCTTGAGCACGGTATCGATAGCGGCATGAGTTCCCATAAATGTCCATTGCCTAGCATATATCGCGCCGCGTGCACTTTGTGCGCTCCCCGCGGTTCACCTGCTCCGTTGCCTGCGTTCCGTCCGGTTCGGTGCGACCCTTTCCCGCCTCCGTCACGCGCTGGTTGTAAAATTAGGTCGGGCGCGCATGAAGAACTTTTTCATTGGACTGGTTGTCGGCATCCTATTTTCCGGGTTGGTTCTATTCATCCTGTTCTTCGCCGCGGTACGGCTGGCAGGCTCCTTTGCCGCGCGCACTACTACCGTCAGCGACAATTCCATGCTGGTGCTCAATCTGAACGGCGATCTCCCCGAGATCGCGCCGCCGGAAATTCCCGTGCCGTTCATTGAAGCTCAAACGCCGCTCGCGGTTTATCAAGTCTGGGAAATCTTCCGCCGGGCGGCTTCCGACCCGCGCATCAAGGGCATTGTTCTCGAACCGCGTGGACTGGGAATCGGATTTGCCAAGCTTCAGGAAATCCAGCAGGAAATCGCGCAGTTCAAGAAGTCCGGCAAACCGATCGTCACTTATCTTCGCAGCCCTGGCGCGCGCGAATATTACTTGGCTTGCGCGACGGACCGGATTTTCCTGGGCCCAGAGGACGAGCTGGATCTGAAAGGCATGCGCGTCGAATCCGTCTTCCTGAAGACCGGCCTGGAGAAGATCGGCGTCAACGTGGACGTGATTCACGCGGGCAAATACAAGGATGCGGGCGACATGTTCACCCGCACTTCCATGTCGCCGGAGACGCAGGAAGTCCTCAATGATGTCTTGAACCAATATTACGGCAGCCTGGTGAACGACATCGCGCAGGGCCGCAGAAAGCAACCGGACCAAGTCAAAGCGCTGATCGATCAAGGCCCGTTCATCGCCAGCGATGCGTTGAACAATGCGTTGGTGGATTCGCTCGGATATGAAGATCAGGCCATCGAAAATCTCAAGAACCGAGCCAACAACAGTAACCTGAAGCGCGTCTCCGGCAAGGCTTATCTCAAGGCGCCTCAGAACTCGAGCGGAATTGCGAACCGCATTGCGCTCGTGGTGGGCGAAGGCGATATCACCACGGGATCCGGCAACGAGTCCGCAAACGATCAGGGCTTTACCTCTACTGGTTTCGTCAAGCTGCTGCGGCAGGTAGGGAATGACTCCAGCATCAAAGGCGTGATTCTGCGAATCGACTCTCCGGGAGGGGATGGAACCGCGTCGGACGACATACTGCACGAAGCTAAGAATCTCAGTAAGAAGAAACCGGTGATCATCTCGATGAGCGATCTGGCAGCTTCCGGCGGCTACTTGGCATCCATGACCGGCGATCCGATTGTGGCCTATCCCAACACGCTAACCGGTTCCATCGGCGTGCTGCTGATTCGGCCGAACCTGCACGGGCTTTATGACAAGCTCGGCATAGGCAAACAGGGACTTTCCCGCGGGCGCTTCGCCGACTTGGATTCCGAATACGTCCCCTTAACCCCCGAGCTGCGCGACAAACTGGCGTCGGAGGTGGACGCATTCTATAAAGGCTTCATCAACGTCGTGGCGCAAGGCCGGAGGCGGCCTGCCGATCAGATTGAGTCGCTGGCCCAAGGGCGTGTTTGGCTGGGCGCGCAGGCCAAGCAAAACGGGCTAGTGGATGACTTGGGCGGCTTGGATCGCGCTATCGAACTGCTCAAGCAAAAGGCCCACATCGGAGCCACCGAGCGCATCACGCTGGTACCGTACCCGGGCAAGCGCAGTGTCCTCGATATGCTCTTCAGCCGCTCCGATGATTTCGCCGAGGTGGAGGCGAAAGTGGGGATCAGAAAATTATTGGGACATATTCCGATTGAAGCGCTGGCGCGGGGCGGCTTTATGAAGCTGATGCCGTATTCCATCGAAGTGAAATAGCAGGCGAGCCTGCCCTGCCAGTGTCTGCGGCACCCCTCACGGCCGCCCCTCGCCCAGAAAAGCTCGATTTCCGCCGAGTTGGATTTCCCGCCTTCCGCACCCAAGCCCCATGCGCAGCTGCGCGACAGCACCCAACCGGCTGCAGCAAAGCTTGAGCAGCCGGAAGATTTCGGTTTGGTCTGCCAATTGCCTTTCCGTGCGACGAAACGCTATGCAGACCAGAAGCATCTTGTGGCCACTCGCCGCGACCGCCTCTCTCGGCTGTCTTGCTGCCATCTATCGCGCGTACCGGCGCGACCTCGAGAAGGCCCAGGCGCGAATTTCCACCGGCAGTTCAATACTTCATACGGAGCGTGGCACAATTGAGTACGCCTCGGTTGGACAGGGTTTCCCGCTGCTCGTGGTTCACGGCGCCGGAGGAGGATTCGATCATGCGCTCGACCTCGCGGCTAGGCTGAATCCCGCATTCCGTTGTATTTTCGTCTCCCGCTTCGGCTACTTGCGAACACCGCTCGCCGGCGATGCGTCGCCTGAGGCGCAAGCCGATCTTTATGCCAGTCTTCTTGACTCGCTTCAAATTCCCGCAGCGGCAATTCTCGGAATTTCGGCCGGCGCTCCTTCGGCCATGCAATTCGCGATACGGCATCCGCGGCGCTGTTCGGCTCTTGTTCTCCTCGTTCCGGCGACGTTCGCACCTGACGGAGCGGGAATACAACCGAGCGCACCGTCAACCGTGACACTTCTGGCGGATACGGTTCTCAAGTCCGATTTCGCGTTCTGGGTTATGATTCGTCTGGCGCGCCGAGCGGTTATAGAGAATATCCTGGCCACTCCCTACGAAGTTGTCGAGCACGCGAATCCAGCCGAGCGTGAGCGCATTCAAACAATCCTTATGAACATTCTTCCAGTGAGCCGCCGGCGGGCCGGTCTTCTGAATGACGGCGCCGTAGTTTCCCACCTCACGCGATTCAATTTGGAACAAATTGATGCCCACGCTTTTGATCAGCGTCGAAGACGATCGATACGGGACACTTGCGGGAGCGAAATACACGGCCGGACAAATCCGGAACGCGCGCTTCATCGGATTCCCCACCGGTGGCCACCTATGGCTCGGGCATAACGAGGAAGTATCCACGGCTGTCCGCGACTTCCTGGAGACTGCAGTGCACAATCGATGCCCAGACACAGCATTCGCTTTGACAACCGAGTCTCGCTAATTCGCTGAATTTGACGCTCACCATATAATCGATGCAGATGGCACAAATAATGTACGGCAAGCCTGTTGCCGACCAGATTGAGCAGTGTGTCCGCATCGAAACAGAGCAACTGCTAAAGAAGCATAACCTCATCCCGCGCCTGGATGTCGTGCTTGTCGGCAAAAGTCCCGCCTCGCTGCGTTATGTCGGAAAGAAAATGGAATCTTGCCGTAATTTGGGCATGAAGGCCGAGTTGCATCACCTGGATGACGGCATCAGCGCTCCGGCCCTACGCGATTACGTGCACAGTCTTGGCTGTGACCGCGCAGTGCACGCCATTTTGGTCCAACTGCCGTTGCCCCGCCATATTGAAGAGCCGTCCACCGGCCTGAACAAGTTTGACGTATTTGACGCGATCCCCGGCCCCAAAGACGTCGATGGCGTCTCGCGCGACACTGTTCCAGAACTGTATCGCGCTCAGACCGAAAATATGCTTCATCTGCCCGCCACTGCACTAGCCGTCCGCCGGATGATGGCCTTCTACGGAATCGAAACAGAAGGGAAGGTCGCGGTAGTCCTGGGCCGCAATGACATCACAGCCAAACCCATCCATCACATGCTCGGCGGGCGCATGTGCAATGCCACCGCGGTATGGTGCCATCGTTACACGCGTCGTGAGGACCATGATGCTTTTCTGCGATCGGCGGACATCATCGTCAGCTCAGTCGGTAGCGAACACTACCGGATCACGGCGGACCTGGTTAAGCCCGGAGCAGTGGTCATCGACGTTGCAACACGCGTCGGCCCAGACGGCAAGCTGCATGGCGATGTCGACTTCGAACGTGTACAAAACATCGCATCGTTCATCACTCCGGTGCCCAAAGGCGTAGGCCCAGTCACCGTGGCCGCGTTGATGGAGAACGTCGTACGGGCAGCCCAGTTCTCCGCTGGCGTACGCTCGCCCGGCTATAACTTCTATAGCCGCCCGCTATAGGCGTGGGGCCGAAGTTACGAACGAGGATACCGGCCGGACACAGTAGCGGCCCGCCTTCAACCCTTTTTTCTAACTGACGGACCGCTGATCGGCTGTTGACCTGAGGCAGAGCATGCCTTGAGGCCCTAGTTTCGCCCAGATCCGCCGAAAACATAAACCGTTCTGCTTGTATCGATTACATTGGACATCTCGGCTTTTTAGCCGATCCGTCTTTAACGCCGACCTTAGGGACTATAAGGTTTTAGTACCGGGCGGACGATAAACCAGTCACAGGTCATGAAAAGAGTCTGGCTGTTTCCTTGGAGTTCGGTCGAATCCCAAGCCGGCCAAATCGAAGATCCGGTCATGCGGCTGCGCTTTCTGAAAGTATGCGCGGCGGCCGACGAAAACTTCGTTGCGGCCGAACCGGGGTGCCCGATCCAGCGCGGCCCGGCTATCTGCTTCGCGCTCCTGCTAGCCGCGTTGCTGTTGCCAGGTTATCAAGCGTCGGACCGCGAGAAAGCCCTCGCCCGGCCTTCGGCACGCGTTGCATCCGCTTCCGTGGACCAGTTCTCTAGAGTCTGGCTGGTGGATAAAACCAATGATTTCGAGACTTACAGCAACGGGCTTCGAATCGACGACCGCTATGCGGTGTCCAACGATGTCCGCTCTTTTTTTCCGGTGTATCAGCGCGCTTCGATCGATCCCGATCAGCCCGAGTGGCGCACCGAGCCGGCCGGTATCGTCTATCACACAACCGAGAGCGATCAAGCCGGCTTCGAACCGGGGCAGAACGGACGCCTGAAGCGAATCGGGCAGGAGGTTCTGAATTTCGTGCGCGATAAGCGCGCGTATCACTTCGTGATTGACCGCTTCGGACAAGTTCACCGCGTGGTCCGCGAATCGGACGTAGCCTATCATGCCGGCAATTCCGTTTGGGCCGATGACGAAGCGGTGTATGTAAACCTGAACACCAGTTTTTTAGGCATCGCATTCGAAACTCAGACGCAACGCACTGAGGATCAACCGAGCGCGAACCCGGCGCAGATTCACGCCGCCAGCGTCTTGACGGAGATGCTGCGCAGCAAGTATCACATTCCGGCCGGCAATTGCGTCACTCACGCGCAGGTTTCCGTCAATCCGAACAACATGCTCATCGGGTATCACACCGATTGGGCCGGCAATTTCCCGTTTCTTGACCTAGGGCTGAAGGACAATTACGCGATTCCGCCCGCTAGTATCTACGCCTTTGGTTTCGAGTACGACCCTTCGTTCGTGCACGCCACCGGAGTGCGGCTTTGGGAGGGACTGGCATTGGCAGACGACGAAACACGCATTCGGGCGATGGCCGCCGGCGTGAGCGTCTCGCAGTACCGCGCCCTTCTTCGACACAAGTACAGACAGATTCTCGCGACCGTGAAGGCCGCGACAGCCGTGAAGGAGACAGCTCATGCCACATAACCAAAAAAATTCCGCCATTGGGTTGGACATCGGGACCAGCCGCGTCTGCCTGGCGCAGATCGCCGGCGACGGCTTCCAATACGAGACGCAGCTGAATGCGTTCGTGTCGATTCCTTACTCGAAAATCACCGAAAACGTACTCCAGAAGGAGAACGTTCCCCACAGCATCAACGGGTCGGAAATCGTCGTTCACGGCAACGAATCGGACCGCTTCGCCGACCTGCTGAATGTCGACACGCGGCGCACCATGAACAAGGGATTGCTGAATCCCACCGAACCGGCCAGCTTGGACATGCTGCGAAAGATCGTGGAGTCGCTTCTGGCGCGGACTAAGGATCGCGGCAAGCTGTGCTTTACCGTGCCGGCCGCACCTTTGGGAGCCGAAGAGAATCTGACGTATCACGAAACCACGCTGCGCCAGGTGCTGAACGAACTCGGCTACGATGTCATGAGCATCAACGAAGGGTTGGCGGTGGTCTACTCGGAATTGGAAAGCTCCAACTACACTGGCATCGGTATCAGTTGCGGGGGCGGCCTCTGCAACGTATGCGTCTCGTATCTTTCGGTCCCGGTCTTGAGCTTCTCGGTTCCGCGCGCGGGCGATTATATCGACTCGGCAGCGGCGGCGATCACTGGCGAGCGCGCCAATCGCGTGCGCATTACCAAGGAAGACTCATTCCACTTCAACGGCTTCTTCGCCGATAAGCTCCAACAGGCGCTCAGCGTGTACTACGACGAGATGATTCAGGCGCTGGTGCAGGCCATGAAACAGGCCTTCGCCAACTCGCGCAATCTGCCCAAACAGAATCGTCCGCTGCCCATCGTAGTTAGCGGCGGCACGGCCCTGCCCGCTGGGTTCTTGAGCAGATTCGAGAAGATTCTGCTGGAAGCTGAGTTGCCCATCTCGACCTCCGATATCCGATTGGCCAACGATCCGCTGCATACCTCGGCGCGGGGCGCGCTGGTGGCCGCATTAGCTGACGCCTAGGCGAGCCGCGCCTGCACCTAGGCGAGCCGCGCCTACACCAAGGCAGGCCGCGCCGCACCTCCGAGACCGGGCCTGTTAAGATATTGACTCGCCCCACTTGCTTGGAGACCGCAAACTGACTAGGATTGGATTTTTACTCCTGGCGGTGACCTCGCCGCTGGCGTTCGCCGATAATACCTGCTTAGATTTTCCGGCTGCGCATAGCATCCCGTTTGCCTCGATCGGCTGCGTGACAGCGGCTAGCTCGGCCGGCGACCACCTGGTGGTCGCGTCATTCCAGGGTGCCGCCGCGGCAATCAACGCGATCAACGCCACATCCCGCTGCCATTTACGAACCACCCTTCCTGCCGTCAGGTTCAGCTATTCCAACTTGTGCGTGCCGGCCGGCATCACGCCAGAAACCCAGGTCGGCGTTGCGGTTTCTGTCGCAGGCAAGGGCAGCGCGGGCAATATCTACGTGAGCGTTCAATGAAAATCGTATCGGCCGTCAGGGCTCTAGCTTTTGCACTGCTTCCGTTCGCCGCATATTCTCAAAGCACCTGTATTAACTTCCCGCCGCAGGAGACGCCGGATAGCATCCCATTTGTGTCGATCGCTTATGTCACACCAGCCAATAATTTGGGCGACCACTTGATTGTCGGTTCGCTGTTGAACGGAGCGAAGGAGTTGAGCGCAATTCGAGCCAACATTCCTCTTCCCACCGTTCCGAACCAGATGTTCTGCGGTCAGGTGCAGCTTGCGCCCCAACAGTTTTACGCGAACGTGTATGTTCCCACAAGTAGCGAGCTGTCGGGGATTTTTAGCGGATTTGCGGGTCTGCTCGTTGATCCTGTGACCAAACAGCCTTATTCCGGCGGGGTCATTCCGCCTGCGCAGCTGGGTTCCGTTTTCGCCTGGAGGATCGGACCGGTACAAACCACCTCGCCGATTCAGGGGTGGAATCCTACGGGATCGATGTCAGCGGCTCGGGCGGACCACGCGGCGGTTCTTCTACCCAATGGCAAAGTATTTGTGGTGGGAAGCGCCCGGAATGCCGATCTCTACGACCCTGCTACCGGTAACTTCCAACCCGTAGGAAGAACACTCTTTGACCATGGATTCACTCTTACGGCGACGCTCCTCGGAGATGGTCGCGTGTTCATCTTGGGCGGAACAAACTCGCCCTCGGGCGCTGAACTATATGACCCGGTCTCGGGCAAATTCACAGCGGCCGCCGCGCCCCTCCAACCCCACGGATACGCGCACTCAGCAACGCTGCTCAATGACGGCCGCGTGCTGTTGGTCGGCGGCTTGACCCTCCCAGGCACCGGCGGGTCCTGTTCGGATACGAATGCGGGGGCGGAGTTCTTTGATCCCAAATCCGGAACCTACTCCAAGGCCGCACCTCTTCAAGTGAATCGCAATTATCACACGGCAACCTTGCTGCAGGACGGAAGGGTCTTGATCGCCGGAGGAATTCTCAAGGGCGCGTTCTCGGCGCCCTGCAACGCGGAGCTGAACTCGGCAGAAATCTTCGACCCATCTTCAGGCGCTTTCTCGTCCGCGGGCCCGATGCAGCAAATTCGCGGAGCGGGTTTTGCCGTGCTTCTTCCCAGTGGAAAGGTGCTGCTCGGCGGAGGCGATGCCGCGGAAGGCTCGGCCGAACTGTTCGATCCGGCCACGGCCACATTCACGGCGACGGGCAGCATGAGCGACATCTCGCGCGCCATTGCGGGCGCGATCTTGTTGCCGAACGGGCAAGTGCTCGTCGCCGGCGGCAAAGGCGTGCTTGGTACTCCAACTGACGCAGTCGAACTTTATAATCCCGCCACCGGCACGTTCTCCGTCACGGGCAGTCTGGGTCTCCCCCGGGCGGGACTTACCGTGACGCTTCTTGTGAACGGAAAAGTGTTGGCAGCGGGAGGCGCGTTCAATTACACTTTTCAGACAACCGCTTCGGCGGAGATATTCACTCCGGTCATCCAAGGTCTGGTGACCTCGCAAACTGGATTGACTTTCCGCGCGGCCCAAGGGGCAAGCGCGTCACTGTCACAAACCGTAGTTGCACTCAGCGCAATCGATTCGATTCCATGGACGGTTTCTACGCACACGTTCACTGGAGGCGGCTGGCTGACCGCCACCCCTTCGGCTGGAACCAGTTCGCCCGGGACCGCGGGGGTGACAATTTCAATCAGCGCAAATCCGGCCGGACTTGCGGCACAGGACTACTACGGATCCGTGACGCTGAGTCCCTCCGACACTGTCCATTCCCCTGTCTCGATTTCCGTGATCTTGAGCATCGTACCCGCGGGTACCGCGGCCCCACCGACGGTTGCGCCCAGCGGGCTGCTTTTCCTGGCGGCGCCCGGAGCGACGGTAAAGCCACAGTCCTTTTCAATCACGAACTTGACCTCCAGCGTGATCGGTTTCAATGCTACTGCAACTGCCAATCCAAGCTGGTTCACCTTCACACCCAAAGCTTCAGGAATATCTCCCGGGGCAACCGCCACAGTCACCGTAACGCCAACGCTGACAGGCCTCACCCCGGCTGTATATCGCGGCTCGATAACTTTGACGTTTAGCGACAACAGCACTCAAACGGTGGATTTATTGTTGGTGATCTCGTCCACAACCACTTCGTCATCCGCGCCCGCAATGGAGCCAAAAGCGACGTCGGGATGCACACCGGCGAAATTGGTGCCGATCTTTACGTCTCTTGGAATCGGGTTTACAACGCCGGTAGCTTGGCCGACCCCGATCGTGGTGCAAGTGGTAGACGATTGCGGAAACCTCATCAGCACGGGAACGGTGGCGGTCAGCTTTAGTAATGGCGATGCGCCCCTGTCGCTGTTATCCATCGGCAGTGGAAGTTGGACCGCAACGTGGGTTCCCGTCCGCAGTTCAACGACGGCACTCGCCGTGCGCGCCGACGCGCAACTGGCGCCGCTGAACGGAAGCGTGCAAGTGACCGGACAAGTCGCTACCAATCCCAACGTGCCGCTGGTAGCGTCAGGAGGCGTGCTCAGTTCGGGCGATTACACCAGTTCGCCTGCGCTTGGCCTGCTGGTATCGATCTTCGGAAGCGCTCTGGCCGACGGCCAAGTAGGCGCGAACAGTCTTCCGCTTCCAAGTCAGCTCGGCTCCACCAGCGTGATTGTATCGGGCAAGCAGGTCCCGGTGCTCTTCGTCAATGACAAACAAGTGAACGTGCTGATTCCGTACGATCTGGCCGTGAATGCTCCGCATCAACTGATCGTGCAGCGCGGCAGCGCTATTTCGGTCCCGATTCCGATCGCGATCTTCGACTCTCAGCCTGCCATCCTCGCCACCGCCGGCAATGGCACTGGCCAAGGACACATCTACAAGATCGATTCCTCCGGCAACCAAATCCTGGCAGATGCGAACGCGCCCGCTACGGCAGGCGATTACCTGGTGATCTACACGGTAGGACTAGGCGCAGTCAACCCACCCGTGAACGCAGGCGATCCGGCCGGATCGAACCCTCCCAGCAGCACCACGGCTCCCGTGACGTTGACCATCGGCGGCATACAGGCGCCGGTATTCTTCTCCGGATTGACGCCCGGTTCGGCGGGCCTCTATCAAGTGAACGCCGTGGTGCCGGCCGGCATCACGCCAGGAACCCAGGTACCGGTGGCAGTCTCGGTTGGAGGCAAGAGCAGCGCCGGCAATATCTACATGAGCATTCAATGAAGCTTTTTGCGGTCTTCCTATTCTCTTCTGCGGTTTTATTCGCGCAAAACACCTGCTTAGATTTTCCGAGTGCGCAGAGCATTCCGTTTGCTTCGATCGCCTACGTGACGGCGGCGAACTCGGCCGGCGACCACCTAGTGGTTGGTTCGCTCCAAGGCGGCACCGCCGCAATCAACGCGATCAACGCCAATATCCCCCTGCCCGCATTTGTGAATCAAACCTTTTGCGGTCAAGTGCAGCTCGCACCCGGACAGTATTACGCGAACGTGTACGTGCCGACTGCTGCCGAGCGGACCGGCAACTTCCCCGCTTTCACGGGACTGCTGGTGAATCCAGCGACAAACCAGCCGTATGCGAACGGCATGATTCCGGCGGCCCAATTGGGCGCGGTTTACGCATGGCGGATGGGACCAGTACAGGCGGCCTCGGCCATTCAAGGCTGGAACCCGACCGGATCGATGTCGGTCGGCCGTACCCAACACGCTGCCGTCCTGCTGCCTACTGGCAAGGTCCTGGTAGTCGGCCCGGGCACGGTGGCGGAGCTTTACGATCCAGCGTCTGGCGAATTCGCGGTGACAGGCCAAACGGTCTACAGTCATGGGCCTGATTTGAATGCAACGCTGCTGAGCGATGGCCGCGTTCTGGTCGTCGGCGGTGTGAACCAGCCTTCCAGCGCGGAGTTGTACGATCCGAATACTGGAAAATTCACAGCTACCAGCAATATGCTGCAAGTCCACAGTTCCTATTTCACCGCCACTCTGCTGAAGGACGGACGCGTGCTCGTGGTAGGCGGATTCTCTAGCCGCGCGGATTTTTCCGGATCCGCGCCCATAAACAATTCCGGAGCGGAAATCTACGACCCCACGGCCGCAAAATTCACCAGCGTTGGCCCGATGGCTACCAATCGTCAGGGACATACGGCAAGCTTGCTACCGGATGGCCGGGTTCTGATCGCCGGAGGAACTGGCCCTGGAAACATTAATACCCTCCCAACGTTGGATTCCGCGGAGATCTTCGACCCGGCCGCCAGAGCGTTTTCCGTCGCGAATCCCATGCAAGATGCTCGTGCTGGCCATATCGCGGCATCGCTTGCAGACGGCCGGGTATTGGTAGCGGGAGGTTATGGTCCGGCGCCACAAACCGCCGAGATTTTCGATCCCGCTACGGGCCGATTCACTTTTACCGGCGGCTTGAACGCCGAGCGCGATTTATCCGCAGCTGCGCTCCTGTCAAATGGGCAAGTGCTGGTGCTGGGCGGATACTCAAATTTTCCGGTCGCGACCAATTCGGCAGAGCTTTTCAATCCAGCCACCGGAACGTTCACGATTACCGGCAACATGGGTGTGCCTCGGGGAGAGACAACTGCCACGACGTTGCTGGACGGGCGAGTGCTCGTAACGGGAGGGGTTACCAACCATAACCTGGCTCCGGTCGCTTCCGCGGAACTCTACACGCCGGTTACTCAAGGACTGGTGACCTCGCAAACCGGACTCACCTTTCGTGCGGCGCAGTCCGCAAGCGCCGCTTCGTCGCAAAATGTCGCAGTGCTCAGCTCCACCGATACAATTTCGTTTAGCGTCTCGACACGCACATTTACCGGCAGTGGTTGGCTGACAGCAACCCCGTCTAGCGGGACCAGCGCTCCTGGCGCCCCGCCAGTAATCATCACGATTACTGCAAACCCGGCGGGTCTCGCGGCGCAGGACTACTACGGCTCCGTGACGCTGACTCCCACCGACGGAAAACATCCCCCGGTCTCTGTTTCCGTCGTACTCAACATCGTGCCCGCTGGATCGGTGGCAGCTCCGGCCGTGTCGCCTAGCGGCCTATTGTTCCTGGCCGCGCCTGGAGCTACGCCGCAAGCACAGTCAGTCACCGTGACCAACTTGACATCCAGCACGATCGGATTCTCAGCTACGTCATCAGCGTCATGGTTTACGTTTACACCGAAAGCCGCCGGCCTCGCCGCTGGGCAAAGCGCGACCATAACGGTTACGCCGGTTCTGACGGGGCTAACGGCGGGCGTGTATCGTGGCTCGATCACGCTGTCGTTCAGCGACAAGACGACGCAAACGGTTGATGTGCTCTTGGTCCTATCGCAAACCGCAGCGACAACGTCGCATGCCGCCAGAGCGAGCACCGCTTGTGCGGCGACAAAGCTTCTTCCGGTCTTTACTTCGCTCGGTACCGGGTTCGCAACACCTGTCGCCTGGCCAAACGCATTATCCGTGCAGGTAGTCGACGATTGCGGGAATTCCATCAACAGCGGCAACGTTTCCGTGAGCTTTAGCAACGGTGACGCGCCGCTTTCGCTTCTGTCGATCGGGAGCGGAACGTGGACGGGAACGTGGGTTCCGGTGCATAGTTCGAGCACGGCGTTTTCGGTCCGGGCGGATGCACAACTACCGCCTGTGAGCGGAAGCGTGCAAGTTACAGGACAAGTCAACTCCAACCCCAATGTGCCGCTGGTCGCTCCGGGTGGCGTTCTCAGTTCGGGAGACTACAGCAGCTCGCCGGCGCTGGGCCTGCTGGTCTCGATCTTCGGCAGCGCGCTGGCCGATGGCCAGGCGAGCGCCGGCAGCCTCCCATTGCCTAACCAAGTCGGCTCCACCAGCGTGATCGTCTCCGGCAAGCAACTCCCCGTGCTGTTCGTAAACGATCAGCAGGTAAACGTACTGATTCCGTACGACCTGGCCGTGAATGCGCCGCATCAGCTCATTGTGCAGCGCGGCAGCGCTATTTCCGTACCGGTTCCGATCGCGATCTTCGACTCCCAGCCCGCCATTCTCGCCACCGCGGGCAACGGCACTGGTCAAGGACACATTTACAAAATCGATTCCTCGGGAAATCAGATCCTGGCCGATGCGAACGCACCGGCTACGGCGGGCGATTACCTGGTGATCTACACCGTCGGGCTCGGCGCGGTGGATCCGCCGGTTAGTGCAGGCGATCCGGCCGGTTCAAATCCGCCCAGCACCACGACAGCTCCGGTGACG
>Ga0209062_1001213_pt1 | contig 49904 bp, 49 predicted proteins | sample Coa_R2_2_FD_187158 | JGI IMG/M metagenome (GOLD analysis project Ga0209062, IMG submission 187158) | Surface soil microbial communities from Centralia Pennsylvania, which are recovering from an underground coalmine fire - Coalmine... | ecosystem: Environmental > Terrestrial > Soil > Unclassified... | reverse complement strand
ATTTGTTGCAACAGGCATATTCCGTCCGGCCGATTCCGGCCGGACGGAATATGTTCTAGGCTTGCTTCGCTCAAGGGGGAAGCAAGGCATGTCCAATCGTGCTCAGGTTTTCGCCGTCGGCGCCGGCCCGGTCGGCCTGACGCTGGCCAACGAGCTCGTTCGCGACGGCGTCTCGGTGCGCATCATCGACAAGGCGGCTCGACGCACCGACAAGTCCAAGGCACTGGTGCTGTGGAGCCGCTCGCTCGGCCTGCGCTTGATCCGGCCGGACGGCTATGCCGGTTATGCGGGCTCGGCGAAAGATCCGCTGCACGCCGAGACGTACCCGTCGACCCTGGCGGCCAAGTAGAGGGAACGCTCCTGCCGAGCGAGTCGCTTCTGGCGCTGATCGATGCGGTCGGCACCTTCGCCTTCGCGCTGAGCGGCGCCGCCCTGGCCGTCCAGAAGCGGTTCGACATCTTCGGCGTGCTGTTCCTCGCCTTCCTGACCGCAGTCACCGGCGGCGTGGCGCGCGACGTGCTGATCGGCGCGGTGCCGCCGATCGCGATCGCCCATTGGCGGTCGTTCGCGATCGCGCTTGCCGGCGGGCTGGCGACCTTCTTCGGCTATCCGTTGGTGAGCGCGCTCAGGCGGCCGGTGCTGCTGCTCGACGCGATCGGGCTCGGCCTGTTCTCGGTCACCGGCGCGCAGAAGGCGCTGATCTACGGCATCGATCCCGTGATGGCGGCGCCGCTGGGCATGCTGACCGGCATCGGCGGCGGCATGGTGCGCGACGTGCTGGCGGGCGAGGTGCCGTCGGTGCTGCGCACCGACATCTACGCCGTGGCGGCCCTGGCGGCGGGCGGTGTCGTGTCGCTGGGCGACCTCCTCGGCATCGCGGCGGCCTGGTCGATGCTGGCCGGTGCCGCGCTCTGTATCTTCCTGCGGACAATGGCAATCTTCTTCGGCTGGCGTGCCCCGGTGGCTCCCTGGCGGGAGTAGGGAGGAACCTTGTTCCGACCGCAACCACGACAAGCGATTCTGGGGCTGGTCCTCGAGACGGGCGTCACGTTCCTTTCCTGGTCCTGCGCAGCGCGCACCGCGCAGCAGGATGGTAGGCCCGGCAGGATTCGAACCTGCGACATAACCGTTATGAGCGGCTCGTTCTAACCACTGAACTACGGGCCCATTCCCACCTGGGGCAGCCCGCAGTCATACACTCATTCGGCGGGCGGTACGAACATATAGCCGACGCCACGCACCGTGCGAATCACCGTCGGCTTGTCGGGCGAGGGCTCGATCTTGCGGCGGATGCGGGTGATGCGCAGGTCGATCGCCCGGTCGAACGGATCGCGCTGGCGATGGCTGGTTGTCTCGAGCAGCCAGTCGCGGCTGAGCGGCCGGTTGGGGTTCTCGGCGAACAGCTTCAGCAGGTCGAACTCGCCCGCCGTCACAGGCACGTCGTTGCCCGCGTCGTCGTGCAGGCCGCGCTTGGAAAGGTCGAGCGTGTGGGCCCCCATGCGCACGCGCTCCAGCCGGGGCGGCGTCGCCTTGTTGACCGAGCGGCGCAGCACGCTCTTGCAGCGCGCCAGCAGCTCGCGCGGCTCGTAGGGTTTGGAGACGTAGTCGTCGGCGCCGCTTTCGAGGCCCAGCACCTTGTCGACCGAATCGCCCGCGGCCGTCAGCATGATGATGCCGACGCGCGTGCTGCTCTCGCGCAGCCAGCGGGCCAGGGCGAAGCCGTCATCCTGGCCCGGCAACTGGATGTCGAGCAGCACCAGGTCAGGCATCGCGCGGGACACCTGGCGTCGCATCTGGGCTCCGTTCTCGACGGAGATCACCCTGAGATCGTGATTGGTGAGGTAGGTCTCGGCCGCCTTGCGCTGAAATGCGTCATCCTCGACCAGAAGAACCGAAGGCTGTTGCATGGCATTGATCCGAAAATAAATGAGTCTTAATGGCTGACAAAATAGCAAGCTTTTGCAACAATTTATAGCCCTTTCTTGATATTCTTGATACAGTAATGGGCATTTCTTTCTGTCATATCACCATTAGTTGGTTTCGATTCCTTTTTTGAGACGATGACCCCGATGTCTCTCGTCCCCGATTCATCCACAAGCCCGGCGAACGCCGTCGATCCCCAGCAGGACCTGTTCGTGCGCGCAGAGCTGATCCGCCGCCTGTTCGACGGCTCACATCAGTCGCGCTACTTCTCCTTCGTGCTGTGGCCGGTGATCGCCGCGATCTACTGGCGGCAGATCGATCTCAGCGAGCTGATCGCGCCCTTCGTCGCGCATCTCGCGGTCACGGTCGCGTTCGACGTCCTGCGCCGCAACTTCGCCGTGGCCGATCCGTCGGACCGCGACGTGATGCGCTGGGGTTGGTGGTTCGCCGGACTGTCGTTCCTCGCCGGTGCGTGCTGGGGCGTCGCCGGCTTCCTGCTCGCCTCGAAGGATTACGAGCTGCAGCGCATGCTGCTGGGGCTCGTGCTGCTGGCGACGATCACCACCGCGGTGCCGATTCGCTCGGCCCATCCGCCGACCTTCTATGCCTTCGCGATCGCGACCACCGCGCCCTTGCTGCTGGTGCTGCTTATTTCGGTCGATCCTTTTTACAAGCTCGTCGGGATCGCGGGCGGTGCCTACGTCGGCCATCTGATGGCGTACGTGCGCGACGTCCATCGCTGGCAGTACGACAACATCGCGCTCGCCTACCAGAAGGAAGAGCTGGCCCGCCGCCTGCAGGTCGCCTACGACGAGGAGCGCGAGGCGCGCGCTGCAGCGACCGCGGCTCAGCAGGAAGCGGAGAAGGCGAACCAGGCGAAGTCGACCTTCCTTGCGACGGTGAGCCACGAGATCCGCACGCCGATGAACGGCGTGCTGGGCATGGTCGATATCCTTGGCCACACACAATTGTCGCCCGAGCAGCGCGAATCGCTCGCCACCATCCGCTACTCGGCATCGGCGCTGCTGCGCATCATCGACGACATCCTCGACTTCTCGAAGATCGAGGCCGGCCGCCTCGAGCTCGAGCACCTCTCGCTGTCGACCGTCGAGCTGATCGAGGGCGTGGCCGAGGCGCTGGCCCCGCAGGCCGCCACCAAGGGGCTGAAGCTCGCCGCCTACGTCGCGGCCGATGTCCCCGAGCGGGTGATGGGCGATCCGCTGCGGCTGCGCCAGATCCTCTTCAACCTGCTGGGCAATGCGCTGAAATTCACCGAGAAGGGCTCGGTGCGGGTGTCGCTCGAGCGGGCCGGTGAGACCGAGCTCTGCATCAAGGTCGCCGACACCGGCATCGGTCTCACCGAGGAGCAGCGCGAGCGTCTGTTCCAGCCGTTCGTGCAGGCAGACAGCACGACCACGCGCCGCTTCGGCGGCACCGGCCTCGGTCTTTCGATCGTACGCCGCCTTGCCGAGGCGATGGGCGGCAGCGTCACGGTCGAAAGCGTGATCGGCGTCGGTTCGACCTTCAGCGTCACCGTTCCGCTCGATCCCGCGACCGAAGCGGCACCGGCGGTACGGCCGCTCGACGGCCTCTCGCTGGTGCTGTCGCTGCCCGAAGCCGACGAGGCGCGGGCGATCAAGCGCTATCTCGAGGATGCCGGTGCCCGCGTCGTGGCGGAGACGACCGGGACCTTCATCGGCGTCCGCCTGCTGGGGTCCAATGCCGGGGGGGCCGTGCCGATGCTCGATGCGGCGGGCAGCGAAGCGGGGCTGGCGCGGCCGTGGCGGCGCGATGCGCTGGTGCGCGCGGTCGCGCGCGCCTTCGGCCGCGGCGTGCCGGAAGTCGCGACCCAGCCGGCCATGGCCCATCCGCAGCGGCGCGGCGGCCGCGTGCTGGTGGTGGACGACAACTCGGTCAACCGCCGCATCCTTGCGCGGCAGCTCGAGCTGGCCGGCGCCGCCGCAACCGACACCGCGGCGGGCGGCGAGGAGGCGCTCGAGCTGATGCGCCGCGGCCACTACGACCTGGTGCTGGCCGACCTGCAGATGCCGGGCATGGACGGCTTCGACCTCGCCCGCCGCATCCGCACCCGCGAGCGCGATGCCAGGCTCGAGCGCACGCCCATCCTCGCCATCACCGCCAGCGCGCTGGAGGACCACGAGACCCGCACCCGCGAGGTCGGCATGGACGGGCTGGTGACCAAGCCGGTCGGCATCGAGGAGCTGCGCGCCACGCTGGACAGCTGGCTGAAGGACGCGCGGGTGGAGCGCGCGGCATGAAGGCCTACGACCGCGACAAGCTGGTCGAGCTGTTCGGTAACGATCCGGGCACGATCGCTGCCGTCGAGCGCGAGTTCTACGACACCGCGCGCGACGTCACGCGCGAGATCGCCGCGACCGGCGATGCGGCTACAATCGCGCGTTCGGCGCACCGGCTGAAGGGCGCTTCGGGCATGATCGGCGCCGCGCCGCTGCACGACCTCTCCCAGGCGATCGAGCGCGCGGCCAAGGCCAAGGACATGCCGACCGTGCGCCGCCTCTACGACCGCCTGCGCGGCGAGGTCCTGCGCGTCGCCGATCAGGCCGGCCTTCCGATCGAACCGCTCTGATTTCTTATTCCTCTCCCCCTAGCGGGGGAGAGGAGAAACTTTAGGCCTTCGGGCGCAGGAAGATCGTCGCCGAATAGGAGAGCAGGGGCTTGCCGTTCTGCTCGAGCAGGCCGCGCAGGAAGGCGAGATTCTTGCCGTGGCGCGGAACCTCGACGCGGGTGATCAAAGGGGAGTGGGCGTCGCCAGCCGACAGGAATTCGGCGGTGAACGAGACCGTGCTCGGCGCCATGCCGGTGACGATGCCAGCGGCGCGCGTCACGGCCGAATCGGCGAAGCTCATCATGTAGCCGCCGTGCAGCACGCCGCCGGAGTTGCACATGCGGGGCAGCGTCGGCTGGATCAGCGTCGCGCCATCGATCTCCTTGCGCGCATAGGACGGGCCAATGTGGCGCGAATAGACGCTGGCGTTGGACAGCGGCTCGAAGCCGTCCGGCACTGTCTGCGGCATGGGAGTCGCGACAACCGCCTGCTCCTTGCGGCCCATCACCTTGGTGCGCGCCACGTGGCGCACCACGCCCGACCACAAGGCGACTGTCTTGCCCTGCTGGGTGACGCTGCCGCGTGCGAAGGCGAGGCGGCCGGTGACTTGCAACGGCTCGCCCGTCGCTTCCAGCGGCGTGCCGGTCCGGGCGGCGGCCAGGAACTCGACGGCGATGCTGACGGTCATGGCGAAGGACGTGTTGGTGCCCTTGTCGGCGGCCCGTCCGGCCACCAGGCACAGCGCATAGTCCGCGAATGTCAGGATCGCCCCGCCATGCACGCCGCCGCGATAGTTGCCGTGCCGCGCCTCGGTCGGCAGCACGCAATGCACGCTGCCGGCCTTCGCGGCGTCGCCGTCGAGGCGGAAATAGAACGGGCCGACATGGTCCTCGAACGGGTCGGGCGGCGTGAAGACGGAGTAGCGGGCGAGGTCGATGGAATCGGGCATTTCCATGCTCTAATAGAAGAACTCGCAAGGATCAGAAAGCGTCACGGAGCGAAACGTCATGGCGGGCGTCCACAAGGTCGACATCTCCTGGGATCGCCGTCCCGGCGGCACCGTCGCCCGCGTTGTCTACGACAATGCGCGCAAGCTGAACGCGGTGAATCCGCCGGCGCTGCTCGACCTGACCGAGGCCTTCCTCGGCCTGGCGCGCGAGGACGATTTGCGCTGCGTTGTGTTCTCCGGCGCCGGCGGCCGCGCCTTCATCGGCGGCGCCGACATCAATCACATGACGACGATGAAGCATCCCGAGGACGGGCGCCGCTTCCTCACCCAGATCCACAAGCTCTGCCAGGCGATTCGCGATGTGCCCGTGCCGGTGATCTGCAAGGCGGAGGGCTACACGCTCGGCGCCGGGCTCGAGGTCGCGGTCTCGTGCGACATCCGCATCGCCGCCGACAGCGCCTGGTTCGGCATGCCGGAAGTGAAGGTCGGCCTGCCGTCGGTCGTCGAGGCGGCGCTGCTGCCGCGTTTGATCGGCTGGGGACGCACCTCGTGGCTGCTCCTCACGGCGCAGAACATTGACGCTCCCACCGCCGAGCGTTGGGGCCTGGTCGAGCAGGTCGTGCCGGTGGCCAAGCTCGACGATGCGGTCGAGCGCTGCGTCGAGTCGATCGTCGAGGCCACGCCCCAGGCGATGCGCATCCAGAAGCGGCTGATGCGCCGATGGGAGCGGCTGTCGATCGACGAGGGCATCCAGGCCGGCATCGACGCCATGGCCGAGTCGGTGGCGCATGGCGAGCACCTCGAGCGCATGACGGCCTTCGTCAATCGCAGGAAGAAGGGATGACCATGGCGAAGACCGTTCGCATCGGCTGCCATTCCGGCTTCTGGGGCGACACCGAAACGGCCGCCGCGCAGCTGGTCCGTCACGGCGACGTCCAGTACCTGGTGAGCGACTATCTCGCGGAAGTCACGATGTCGATCCTGGCGGCCCAGAAACTGCGCAACCCGCAGGCGGGCTACGCGACGGATTTCGTCGCTGTGTTCGGGCCGCTGGCGAAGGAGATCGCGGACAAGAAGATCAAGGTCATCACCAATGCGGGCGGCGTGAATCCGCAGGCCTGTCGCGACGCCGTGCTGAAGGCATGCGAGGCGGCGGGGGTGACGCTCAAAGTCGCGCTGGTGCTGGGCGACGACCTGCAGCCACGCGCCGAGGAGCTGCGCAAGATGGACATCCGCGAGATGGACACCGGCGCGGAGCTGCCCGGGCGCATTACCAGCATGAACGCCTATCTCGGCGGCTTTCCGATCGCCCGCGCGCTGGCCGAAGGTGCCGACATGGTGATCACCGGTCGCTGCGTCGATTCCGCGGTGACGCTCGGCCCGCTCATCCACGAGTTCGGCTGGGGCATGGACGACCACGACAAGCTCGCGGCCGGCACCCTGTGTGGTCACATCATCGAATGTGGCGCGCAGTGCAACGGCGGCAACTTCACCGACTGGCGGCTGGTCCCAGGCTACGACAACATGGGCTTCCCGGTGGCGGAGGTGGAGAGCGACGGCAGCTTCGTCCTCGGCAAGCCCGACGATACCGGCGGGCTGATCACGCCGGCGACGGTCGCCGAGCAGATGCTCTATGAGATCGGCGATCCGCGTGCCTACATCGTGCCGGACGTGGTGTGCGACTTCACCGAGGTGCGCTACGAGCAGGTCGGTAAGGATCGCGTGCGCGTCTCGGGCGCGAAGGGACGGCCGGCGACCGACACCTACAAGGTCTCCACGACGTTTCCCGATGGCTACAAGCTCTCGACCATTTTCATGCTGGGCGGGCGCGAGGCTGTGGCGAAGGGCAAGCACAGCGCCGAGTCGATCATCAGGAAGACGCGGCGCGTGTTCGCCGAGAAAGGCTGGGGCGACTATCGCGACGTCAGCATCGAGGTCATCGGCGGCGAGGCGACCTACGGGCCGCACGCGCGCACGGCCGACAGCCGGGAGGTCGTGGTCAAGATCGCCGCCAAGCACGACAGCAGGGACGCGCTCGGCTTGCTCGGGCGCGAGATCGCGCCGATGTCGACCGGCGGCGTGGTCGGCATGACCGGCAGCTTCGGCGCCGGTCGTGCGTCGGCGACGCCCGTGATCCGTATGTTCTCCTGCCTCGTGCCCAAGACGCAGGTGCCGGTGACGATCGATCTCGATGGCGGCCGGATTCCGATGCAGGAAGGCGCGCGCTCGGGCGGCTTCACACCGGCGCAATTGCCGATCGAGGCGCCGCCCGCGCCGTCGAAGGTTGCGGGTCCGACGGAGACGGTGCCGCTGGTGGCGCTGGCCTACGGCCGCTCCGGCGACAAGGGCGACAACGCCAACATCGGCATCTTCGCGCGCAAGCCGGAGTATGTGCCGCTCCTCGAGTCGGAGGTAACAGAAGAGGCGGTCGCCCGGTACTTCGCGCATCGCATCAACGGCAAGGTGACGCGCTGGCGATTGCCCGGCATCGGCGGCTTCAACTTCCTGTTGCGCCAGGCGCTGGGCGGCGGCGGCATGGCCTCGCTCAAGGCCGATCCGCTGGCCAAGGCGTTCGCGCAGATGTTGCTCGACATGCCGGTGAAGGTGCCGGCGGAAGTGGCTGCGAAGCTTTCTGCGTAGTTCATCGAGGCTGCACAATCTGTATCAATTGACATAGTCTATCGCTCGATATAATTCCGCGGTATGGTTGACGACGTTCGCAGCCGTTCGCGGTCGGGAGTCTACGCCCGAGGCGAAGATGCCCGTCGGCGCATCCTCGAGGCCGCCCTCGAGATGTTCGCGGTGCACGGTTATGAAGGCGCCAGCACGCGCCTGCTGGCCGAACGGGCCGGCGTGAACCTGCCGGCCATTCAATATTACTTCGGCAGCAAGGAAGGCCTGTATCGCGCCGTGGTCGGCGACATCGTCGGCCAGACCGAGGCCCATATGGCGCCGCTTTCCTCAAAGATGCGGGCGATGCTGGCCAGTTCCGCCATCTCGCGCGCGGAGTTGCTAGAGCTCTTGTGCGAGATGCTGGAAGCCTTCGTGGCCCTGGTCACGGGCGGCCCGCAAGTCGAGAGCAAGCGCCTGTTGTTCGCGCGCGCAGAGGTCGAGGCCACGCCCGGTCTCGAGGAGCTCCACGAGAACGGCCGGCGGCAGATCTTCCAACCCTGCCTCGATCTGGTCAGCCGCCTGATCGGCCGGCCACCGGAAGACGAGGCGACGGTGCTGTGCACCATGGCGGTGATCGGCCAAGTCACGATCTTTTGTCACAACAAGGTTCAGCATCTTCTGAAGACAGCCGAGTTCACGCCTGAGCGCGTGCGAGCCATCCAGGCACTGGTGCGCTCGCACACGATGGCGATCTTCGCCGCCCAACAACCGATCCCCGCCAACCAGTCAGAGTAGTTCAGAGTAGTACGGTGCGTTATCGTGGTATTCTTCTCGCGCGAGCGGCGCGTTGCCTCGGTCTTGGCATGGCCGTCCTCACCGGGGCGGCTGCCCTGGCCGGCTGTACCTCGGGTCCGGACTTCGTCCGGCCCGACAAGCCGAAGGAGCAAGGCTACACCCCGGAGAACCTGGTGCCGCAGACGGCGGCTGCGACGGTGGCCGATGGCGGCGCCGCGCAGACTTTCCTGCCGTCCGCGGACATTCCCGGCCAGTGGTGGACGCTGTTCCGCTCCGGCGAGCTCAACGCGCTGATCGACGAGGCGTTGAAGGCCAACCCCGATCTCGATGCGGCGCAGGCGTCGCTGCGGCAGGCCAACGAGGCGCTCTATGCCCAGCAGGGGGCGCTGTTTCCGACGATCAGCGCCAACGGCTCCGCCCAGCAGCAGCGCATCAGCGGCGTGCAGCAGGGCGGCTCGGTCAGCCAGCAGCTCGTGTACGGCGTCACGACCGGCTCGCTGAACATTTCCTACAATGCCGACCTGTGGGGCGGCGTGCGCCGCTCGGTCGAGGCACAGCGCGCCCAGGCCGAGTTCCAGCGCTTCCAGCTCGAGGCGACCTACCTCACGCTCACCTCCAACGTGGTCGTCGCGGCGATCAACCTCGCCTCGCTGCGCGGCCAGATCGCCGCGACCGAGGCGATCCTCAAGATCGAGTCCGATGCGCTGCGCGTGGTCGAAACCCAGTTCAGCCTGGGCGGCGCGTCGCGCGCCGACGTGCTGGCCCAGCGAGCGACGCTGACGGCTACGCAGGCCAGCCTGCCGCCGTTGCAGAAGCAGCTCGCCCAGCAGCGCAACCAGCTGATGACGCTGATCGGCAAGCCGCCGACCGCCGATGCCGGCCAGGGCCTGCTTCTTTCCTCGCTCAAGCTGCCGGAGGAGCTGCCGCTCAGCCTGCCCTCCCAGCTCGTCGAGCAGCGGCCCGACGTGCGGTCGGCCGAAGCCGAGCTCCACACGGCGAGCGCCAATATCGGCGTCGCAATCGCCAACCAGCTTCCGCAGGTCACGCTGACCGGGTTGTGGGGCATGGCGTCGGGTGGGCTCGGCACCGCGTTCATGCCGGGCACCGGCATCTGGACGCTGGGGGCCAGCATCGCGCAGACCCTGTTCGACGGCGGCAAGCTCGAGCACACCAAGCGCGCCGCGGTCGCGGCGTTCGACAAGGCGGCCGCGCAATACCGCAGCACGGTGCTGCTCGCGTTCCAGGATGTCGCCAATGCGCTGCGTGCGCTCCAGTCCGACGCCGATACGCTGAAAGCGACCGTCGCGGCCGAGCAGACGGCGGCGGCCAGCCTTGCGCTCGTGCAGCAGCAGTACCAGGCCGGCGCGGTCAACTACCTGACGCTGCTCAACGCGCAGCAGACCTATCAGAACGCGCTGCTCAACCGGGTGAAGGCGCAGGCGCAACGCTACAGCGACACCGCCGCGCTGTTCCAGGCGCTGGGCGGCGGCTGGTGGAACCGGACCGACGTCGCGCCGGCGTCCAAGGGCGCACCGGGCGTATTCAATCTGCCGCCGGTGAAGGACATCAAGCTGCCTCGCGGCGGCCAGCAAGGGGCGTAGGGCAATGATCAAGCGCATGATCATCATGTTGGTTCTGGTGGGCGTCGTGCTGGCCGGAATCTTCGGCTTCAAGCTCTTCGTCGACGGTCAGGTGAAGGCCTTCATGGCGACCATGGGCAATCAGCCGCAGACCGTGTCGACGACCAAGGCCGTCCGCTCCGACTGGCAGCCGAAGCTGCAGGCGGTCGGCAGCCTGCGGGCCTCCAACGGCGCGGACCTGTCGCTGCAGCTCGCCGGCGTGGTCGAGGAGATCAACTTCCAGTCCGGCGACAAGGTGGAGAAGGGCCAACTGCTGCTCCGCCTGCGCAGCGACGACGAGATCGCCAAGCTGAAGGCGCTGGAGGCGCAGGCGGATCTCGCGCGGATCACCTACGAACGCGACCTGCGGCAGCTCAAGGCGCAGGCCATCAGCCAGCAGGTGGCCGACACCGATGCCGCCAATGTCAAGAACACCGAGGCCCTGGCCGCCCAGCAGCGCGCCATCGTCGACCAGAAGATGCTGAAGGCGCCGTTCGCGGGACGGCTCGGCATCCGCCAGGTCGATCTCGGCCAGTATCTCGCGGCCGGCACCGCGGTCGTCACCCTGCAGGCGCTGACGCCGATCTATGTCGACTTCACGCTGCCGCAGCAGGCTATGGCGCAGCTCAAGGTCGGCCAGAAGGTGAGGGCCAGGGTCGACGCCTATCCGGGCAAGACCTTCGCCGGCGACATCCTGGCGATCAGCCCCAAGGTCGAGGTCGGCAGCCGCAACGTGCAGGTGCGGGCCACGCTCGCCAACGACGACCAGACCCTGATGCCGGGCATGTTCGCGACCGTCGATATCGATGTCGGTGCGCCGCAGCAGCAGCTGACCCTGCCGCAGACCGCGATCACCTACAACGCCTACGGCAACATCGTGTACGTCGTCGACGACAAGGGCAAAGGCCCCGACGGCAAGCCCAGTCTCGTCGTGCGCCAGGTCTTCGTCGAGACCGGCGCCACGCGCGGCGACCAGGTGGCGATCCTCAAGGGACTGAAGGAGGGTGACACCGTGGTGACCGGCGGCCAGATGAAGCTGCGCAACGGCGTGCCCGTCACGGTCAACAACTCGGTTCTGCCGAAGGACGATCCCAACCCCCTTCCGGTCGACCAGTGAGGGGGAAACGCCATGGGTAGGTTCACCGACCTCTTCATTCGCCGGCCGGTGCTGGCGACCGTGGTCAGCCTGATGATCCTGGTGGTCGGCCTGCGGGCGCTGAGCTCGCTGCCGATCCTGCAGTATCCGCGGACCGAGAATGCCGTGGTCACCGTCGCGACGACATTCTACGGCGCCGATCCCGACATCGTGGCCGGCTTCATCACCACTCCTCTGGAGCAGGCGATCGCCCAGGCCAACGGCATCGACTACATGACGTCGACCAGCGTGAGCGGCGTCAGCACCATCACCATCTATCTGCGCCTGAACTACGATGCCAACAAGGCGCTGACCGAGATCACGACCAAGGTCAGCTCGGTGCTGAATCGCCTGCCGCAGGGCACCCAGCAGCCGGTGCTGACCGTGAAGGTCGGGCAGACCATCGATGCGATGTATCTCGGCTTCAGCAGCAACGTGCTGCAGCCCAACCAGATCACGGATTACCTGACGCGCGTCGTGCAGCCCAAGCTGCAGGCGGTCGACGGGGTGCAGACGGCCGAGATCCTCGGCGCCAAGAACTTCGCCCTGCGTGCCTGGCTCGATCCGCAGAAGCTCGCGGCCTACGGCCTGACCGCGGCCGACGTCAGCACTGCGCTGGCCAACAACGACTACATCTCTGGCCTCGGCAGCACCAAGGGCCAGATGGTGCAGGTCACGCTCAATGCCTCGACCAACCTGCGGACGCTGCAGGAGTTCCGCGACCTGGTGCTGAAGCAGGTCAACGGCGCGATCGTGAGGCTCTCCGACGTCGCCAACGTCACGCTGGGCTCCGACGACTACGAGTCCTCGGTGAGCTTCGACGGCCAGAAGGCCGTCTATGTCGGCATCCAGGTGGCGCCGGCGGCCAACCTGCTCGATGTCGCGAAGGGCGTGCGCGCGATCTTCCCCGACATCGTGGCGCAGCTGCCGCAAGGCATGCGTGCCGAGATCGTCTACGACTCGACGGAGTTCGTGAACAGCTCGATCAACGAGGTCGTCCATACGCTGATCGAGGCGCTGATCATCGTGACCCTGGTGGTCTTCGCCTTCCTGGGGTCGATGCGCTCGGTCTTCATTCCGACGATCGCCATACCGCTGTCGCTGATCGGCACCTTCACCCTGATGCTGGCCTTCGGCTTCTCGATCAATCTGCTGACCCTGCTCGCCCTGGTGCTCGCCATCGGGCTGGTCGTCGATGACGCCATCATCGTTGTCGAGAACGTCAATCGGCACCTCGAGGAGGGCATGCGGCCGATCCCGGCGGCGATCCAGGCGGCCCGCGAGCTCGGCGGGCCGATCGTTGCCATGACGGTGGTGCTGGTCGCGGTCTATGTGCCGATCGGTTTCCAGAGCGGCCTGACCGGTGCGCTGTTCACCGAATTCGCCTTCACCCTCGTCGGCGCCGTGACGGTCTCCGCGGTCGTGGCACTCACGCTGTCGCCCATGATGTGCTCGCGCATGCTGAGGCCGCATCAGCCCGGCGAGCGCGGCTGGGAAGCGCGGCTGATCGCCTTCATCGACCGCACCTTCGAGCGCCTGCACCGCGGCTATGCGCGCTGGCTGCATGGCAGCCTGAACTACCTGCCGGTGACCGGCGTGTTCGCGGCCATCGTGCTGGGCAGCATCTATTTCCTTTACTCCGGCACCAAGAGCGAGCTCGCGCCGCAGGAGGATATGGGCGTCGTGCTGACCCTCTCGACATCCTCGCCGACCGCGACGATCGACCAGCGCCTGATCTATGCCAGGCAGGTCTACGACATCTTCGCGCACCATCCCGAGACCGAGCACGTCTTCCAGATCGACGTGCCCGGCCAGTCGATCGCCGGCATGGGCCTGAAACCGTGGGACCAGCGGAGCAAGACGTCCAACCAGCTCCAGCCGGTCATCCAGCAGCAGGTCGCAGGCATAGCCGGCGCCCAGGTCGTGGCCTTCCAGCTGCCGCCGCTCCCGGGCAGCACCGGTCTGCCGGTGCAATTCGTGATCACCACGACCGGCTCGTTCGATGCCCTGAACGAGGTGGCCCAGGCCTTCCTCGGCGAGGCACTCAAGAGCGGCCGGTTCATGTTCCTGAACACCGACCTCAAGATCGATCAGCCGCAATCGACGGTGCAGATCGATCGCGACAAGGCCTCGCAGCTCGGCCTCAAGATGAGCGACATCGGCAGCGCGCTCGCCTGGATGCTGGGCGGCGGCTACGTCAACTACTTCTCGATCGACGGCCGATCCTACAAGGTCATGCCGCAGGTCCAGCAGCGCTCGCGCCTGAACCCCGACCAGGTCCTCGACTACCACATCACGGCGGCCGACGGCACGTCCGTGCCGGTGTCGACCGTGGCCAAGATCGTCACCAAGACCATCCCCGAATCGTTCAACCACTTCCAGCAGCTCAACAGCGCGACCATCCAGGGTGTTGCCTCTCCGGGCGTGTCGCAGGCTGAGGCGATCGCCTACCTGCAGGATCTGGCCGCGCGGACCCTGCCGGCGGGCTATACGGTCGACTACGGCGGACTGTCGCGCCAGTACATCCAGGAGTCGGGCGGGTTCGTCATGACCTTCGGCTTCGCCCTGATCATCATCTACCTGTCGCTCGCGGCGCTGTTCGAGAGCTTCCGCGATCCGCTGATCATCCTCTTCTCGGTGCCGATGTCGATCGCCGGCGCGCTGATCTTCCTTTTCGTGCTCAGCACCGTGGGCATGCCGGGCGCGACGCTGAACATCTATACCCAGGTCGGCCTCGTCACGCTGATGGGCCTGATCAGCAAGCACGGCATCCTGATCGTCGAGGTCGCCAACGAGCAACAGCATGCGGGCAAGTCCAAGCGCGAGGCTGTCGAGGCCGCGGCCGGCATCCGTCTGCGGCCGATCCTGATGACCACCGCTGCCATGGTGCTGGGCGTCATTCCGCTCATCACGGCAACCGGTGCCGGCGCGCTGTCGCGCTTCTCCATGGGCCTCGTGATCGCCTCGGGCATCGCGCTCGGCACGCTGTTCACGCTGTTCGTGGTGCCAGCCGTCTATGTCATGTTCGCCGCCGACCATTCCAGGACGACGGAGGCCGAGGAGGCCGCCGCAATTTCTCCGGCCGAATAGCGCGGCGACCGGAAAGATTGCGAAAGGCACCATCCGGGAGCCGGGAACATGACGATGCAGGTCCACGACTTCTTCGGCGGGTACCTGCCCGACGGCGAGCTCCGCGCCTGGCGCGAGCGCGGCACGCCTCTTTTGATCTGAAGAAGAGATCCGCCGGGGAAACTGGACTTAGGTCGCGAAGCGCCGGACGACGCGGCGACCGGACAGGATCACCACGAGCAGCGCCGAGAGCAGCGGGTTGGCGACCTGGAACAGCAGCAGGGTGTCGAGACCGAAGCGGCCGTTGACGTAGGACAGCAGCGATCCCATCAGGATCGCATGGGCGACAGCGCCGGCGAACAGGGTGGCGAGCACGGCGCGGAGGCCGAGATGGTAGCGCGTGATCGCGGCCGCGAAGGCAAGCAGCGACAGCGGCAGGAACAGCGCGAGTGCGGTCACGAGACCGGGATTGTAGCTCTGTGCGGTGAGCGCCGGAACCGCGTGGGCGAACAGGTTGGTGGCGGGAATGGCGAAGAAGCTGAGGCCGATCACCGGCCAGCGTGCCGCCATCAGCGCCGACAGGGGGCCCGCGACCCAGACTGCGGTGACATTCACCGCGGTGATGAACGCCACCGGGACGGGGCACGTGCTTGGATCGGCAAAGCCGAGCTGGACGCACAAGACGCCGCGGAAGGCATAGGCCTGGCGCCCGGCATCGATGCCGTGCTCCTCGAACTGGTGCAGCAGGTAGGCGCAGACGGCGGCCCAGGTCAGCCAGCCGATGTCGCGCCAGCGCGAGACCGAGCGGTCGCTGCGCAGCGCGTTGGTGGTCAGCAGGACGAAGAGCAGGCTCCCCGCACCCAGGCCGATCCACGGCCAGAGGTGACCGAAATCCAGCATTCACGAAAAAGGTAACGTCGGCCGACTCGGGCGTCGACGCCTAGAGTGTATCGCACGCGATACGAGCAATACCGTCGCCCCATTCCTGCAGGAAATGGCCGCCCTCGGCGATCTCGATCGGCTGTGGACAGTTGCGGATGTTCGCGTGCAGGCGACTCATCACCGGGGGACCGAGCACCGGGTCCTTCATGCCGATCGCCATCAGGCTCCTGCCAGTCCAGGCCTTTTGCCAGAAGTCGCGGGCCTGGCGCGACAGCGCAGCGCCCGGCGCATCGGGGCGGTCGGGCACGAGATTCGGGAAGGCGCGTACGCCCGCCTTGTAAGAGGCATCGGGGTAAGGCGCGGCATAGGCGGCAGCCTCGGCGTCGGAGAGATGCGGGCAGGCCCGCTGCATCAACCGCGCGACATCCATGTCGGGGCTGCGGTTTGAAAAGGCACGCCAGTCGAGGAAGCCCTGGCTCAAGGGCTCATCGCCCGCCCCGAGCATGGTGTTCATCACCAGCAGCGCCTCGAACCGCTCGGGCATGGCCATCGGCAGGGTGAGGCCGATCAGGCCGCCCCAGTCCTGCACCACCAGAGCGATGCGGCTAAGGTCGAGCGCCTCGATCAGCTCAATCAGGCTCTCCCGGTGGAGGTCGAAGCTGTAGGCGCCGTCGGCCGGCTTGTCGGAGCGGCCGAAGCCCAGGAAGTCAGGCGCAACCACCCGGTCGTTGGCCGCGAAGACCGGGATCATGCGCCGGTAGAGGTAGCTCCAGGTCGGCTGGCCGTGCAGGCAAAGCCAGGTGCGATTGGCGCGCGGGCCGCTATCCGCATAGTGCAGGCGGAGCCCGTCCGGCCGCTGGTAGTACGACGGCGCACAGGTCCAGCCGGGCAGTCCCTGGAAGCGGTCTTCAGGCGTGCGCAGGGCTTCGGCCAATGGTGTATCCTTCCGCCAATGACGGCCTCAGCCAAAACGCCCGAAGCCAAGAATGAGCGCGCCGAACGGCTGGCCGCCGCCTTGCGGGAAAACCTCAAGCGGCGCAAGGCGCAAGCCCGCTCCCAAGCACGTGCCAGGGAGCCGGCCAAGGACGAAAAGGAGGAGCCATGACCGTCCATGTGGTCGCGTGATTGGCGCCGGGCTCATCCTCGTGCTGGGCGTCCCGTCGATCGAGCGGCTGATGGGCCGTATTCGCCCGCTCACGCCCCGGCAGGAGGAGGCCGAGCACTTCCGCCGGCAGGCGCGCCGCAGCATCGACCGGTTTCGGCGATAGTCCCACAGGAGTCCGGTTGAGCGGCCCGGTTCGCTCGTCTAGAAGCCTCAGACCCCCTCGCGGACAAAACAAGAGAATGGCCATCCTTTCCGACCGCTGGATCCGCCGCATGGCGCAGGAGAAGGGCATGATCGAGCCCTTCGTCGATGCCCAGAAGCGCGACGGCATCATCTCCTACGGGCTCTCCTCCTACGGCTACGACGCCCGCGTCGGCACCGACTTCAAGATCTTCACCAACGTCGATTCGGCGGTGGTCGATCCCAAGAACTTCGCCGAGAACAGCTTCGTCGATCGCACCACTGACGTCTGCATCATCCCGCCCAATTCCTTCGCGCTCGCTCGCACGATCGAATACTTCCGCATCCCGCGCGACGTGCTGGTGATCTGCGTCGGCAAGTCGACCTATGCCCGCTGCGGCATCATCGTGAACGTGACGCCGCTGGAGCCGGAGTGGGAGGGCCACGTCACGCTCGAATTCTCCAACACCACGCCCTTGCCGGCGAAGATCTACGCCAACGAAGGCGCCTGCCAGTTCCTGTTCCTCCAGGGCAACGAGCCCTGCGAGGTCTCCTACCGCGACAAGGCCGGAAAATACCAGGGCCAGCGCGGCGTCACGCTTCCCAAAATCTGATTGGCCAAGATCTAAGGAATCCCTCCCTCATGGATCGCATCAGGATCAAAGGTGGCAAGCAGCTCAAGGGCGAGATTCTCGTCTCGGGTTCGAAGAACGCCTGCCTGCCTCTGATGGTGGCGGCGATGCTGACCGACAAGCCGCTCACCCTGAAGAACGTACCGCGGCTTGCGGACATCACCACCATGATCGCGCTGCTGCGCCAGCATGGCGTCGAGATCAGCGCCGCGCCGGGCGAGAACGGTCACAGCCACGGCACGACGCTGACGCTCACAGCCGGCAAGATCGCCTCGACGACGGCGCCCTACGACATCGTGCGCAAGATGCGCGCCTCGGTGCTGGTGCTGGGTCCTCTGGTGGCGCGCGAGGGCGAGGCGCGGGTGTCGCTGCCCGGCGGCTGCGCGATCGGCGCACGGCCGGTCGACCTGCACATCGCCGGCCTCAAAGCGATGGGGGCGGAGATCGAGATCGACGGCGGCTACATGGTCGCCAAGGCGCCGAAAGGCCTGAAGGGTGCCCGCTACACCTTCCCGAAAGTGTCCGTCGGTGCGACCGAGAACCTGATGATGGCGGCGGCGCTGGCCAAGGGGACGACCGTGCTCGCCAACGCCGCGCGCGAGCCCGAGATCACCGACCTCGCCGAGTGCCTGGTGAAGATGGGCGTGCCCATCAGCGGCATCGGCACGGAGACGCTGACCATCGAGGGCGTGCCGCAGCTCAAGCCGGCCACGCATACGGTCGTTCCCGATCGCATCGAGACCGGAACCTATGCGATGGCGATCGCCATGACGTCGGGCGACGTCGAGCTGGTGGGCGGCCGGCTCGACCTGATCGAGGCGCCGGCGCAGGTGCTGCGGGCGGCGGGCGTGGTCCTCGACAAGACCAACCGGGGGTTCCGCGTGCGGCGGGCCAACGGGCTGCATGGCGTCGACGTGATGACCGAGCCTTATCCGGGCTTCCCGACCGACCTGCAGGCGCAGATGATGGCGCTGATGACCCGCGCCGAGGGCGCCTCGATGATCACCGAGACGATCTTCGAAAGCCGCTTCATGCACGTGCCCGAGCTGATGCGCATGGGCGCCAACGTCACCATCCACCACGAGTCCGCCCTGGTGCGCGGCGTGCCGCGGCTGCGCGGCGCCGATGTCATGGCGACCGACCTGCGCGCCTCCGTGTCGCTGGCGATTGCGGGCCTCGCCGCCGAGGGCGAGACGATCCTGCATCGCGTCTACCATCTCGACCGCGGCTACGAGCGGCTCGAGGAGAAGCTCGCCGCCTGCGGCGCCGAGATCGAGCGGCTGAAGAGCTGACGCGTCAGGCCAACAGCGTCGCCATCCCGCGGCCGCCGACATAGAGACCCGCGGCGATGATGAAGCCGGCGAACACGCGGCCCAGCACGTCTTTGCGCTGCGACAGGAGCGTGTTGAGTCGGGTGCCGGCGATGGCGCCGGCCGCGCCGCCGGCCATCAGCAGCCCGGCGATCGGCCAGTCCACCAGGCCCGACCAGGCGTAGCTCGAGGCCGAGGCGAGGCCGAAGGCCGTGACGGCGATCAGCGAGGCGCTCGCGGCCTCGGCAAGCGGCATGCGCGCGGCCAGCATCAGGCCGGGCACGATCAGGAAGCCGCCGCCGATGCCGAACACGCCCGACAGCAGGCCGACGCCGGCGCCGAGCCCCGCAAGCCGCGGCAGCAAGTGCGCCGCGGTCTGCCTGGACAGCCAGGGCGAGGGGTGTCCGGCAGCAGGCTTGGGTCGCAGCATCATCGCACCGACCAGCACCATCAGCAGGCCGAAGGCCGCGAGCAGCTTCTGGCCGTCGATCGCCTTGCCCAGCGCGGCTCCGACCAAGGCACCGGCGATGCCGGCGAGGCTGAACACGATGGCGCAGGGCCAGCGGATCTTGCCGCGGCGGGCGTGCAGGCCGAGGCTCGCCGCGGCATTCACCGCGACCGCCACGGCTGCGGTGCCAATGGCGGCGTGCGGCGAGGCCATGCCGACGGCGTAGACCAGGAGCGGCACGGCCAGGATCGAACCGCCGCCGCCGATCAGGCCCAGCACCAGGCCGATCAGGCCGCCCGAGGCGACCGCGAGGCCGGCGGGCAGCGCGGCGAGCATCAGGCGGCCACCCGTGCGAGGCGGCGGTTCCACGGCATCAGGCCGAGAAGCTTGGCCATGCCGCACCGGCCGCTGATGCCGGCGAACATCAGGCCGGCCCCGACGAACCCCGACAGGGCGAGAAACGCCGGCGCGACCCAGATGCCGAGCAGGATGCCGGCGAGCACCAGCGCGCCCGCCGTGATCTGCACCTGACGCATGATCTCGATCGGCTGCGCGCGGTCGATGGCGACCGGCAGGCCGGCCTTCTTCCAGGCGTCGATGCCGCCCTCCAGGATGTACGCCTCGCCGGCGACCGCAGCGGCAAGGCGGGAGGCGTTACCCGAGGTGCGGGCACCGGAACGGCAATGGAACACGATGGCCTTGGCGTCGGTCGCCAGCGAGCCCAGCCGCGACAGCGGCGTGTTGCGCGCACCGGGCACGCGCTCGCGCGCATGTTCGTCCGGCTCGCGGATGTCGACGAGCACGGCGCCGTTGTCGATCAGGCGCTTGGCGGTGAGGGGATCGATAGTCTGCAAAGTCATGGGAGGTCCTTTCAGTGGCAATAGAGGCGGTGCAGCGTCGCCAGCAGATCTTCGACCCGCGGATCGGCAATGCGGTACCAGAGGGTCTGGGCGTCGCGGCGGAAGACGACGAGGCCTTCCTCGCGCATGCGGGCGAGATGCTGCGACAGGGCGGACTGGGAGAGCTCGACGTCGTCGGCGAGCTGGCCGACGGTGGCCTCGCCGCATTCGACCAGGTGGCACAGGATCAGCAGCCGGCGATCGTTGGCGAGAGTGCGCAGCAGGTCGGCGACTTGGCTGGCCTTGGCCTTGAGATCGCGCGAGGTGCGGGAGGGGATGATTTTGGTCATCGGTCCTTTTGTATATCAGGTCTTGCTAAATTAGTAATCACTAATATATATGTCAAGAACCCCGGAGCGACCCATGTCCGACAAAGCCGTCATCGACGCCTTCTTCGACGAGGCCACCTTGACCGTCACTTATCTGGTGAGCGATCCCGCCCGGCACCGCGCAGCCGTCATCGACCCGGTGCTCGACTACGACCATCGCTCCGGTAAGGCATCGACCGCCTCGGCCGACCGGGTGCTCGCCAAGGCGCGCGAGCGCGGCGTGCAGGTCGACTGGGTGCTGGAGACGCACGCCCATGCCGATCATCTGACCGCGGCGCCCCACATCAAGGCCAAGACCGGCGCCCAGGTGGCGATCGGCGAGCACATCAAGGACGTCCAGAGGATCTTCAAGCCGGTGTTTGGCGCCGACGACGTGAGCGGCGAGGGGCGCGAGTTCGATCGTTTGCTGCGCGACGGCGAGGTATTGCCGCTCGGCAGCCTCGAGATCGAGGTCATGCATCTGCCCGGCCACACGCCGGCCGACGTCGCCTACCGGGTCGGCGATGCTGTATTCGTCGGCGATACGATCTTCATGCCCGACTACGGAACCGCCCGTGCCGACTTCCCCGGCGGCGACGCGCACCGGCTCTATCAGTCGGTCCGCCGGCTGCTGGCGCTGCCCGCCGAGACGCGCCTTTTCATGTGCCACGACTACAAGGCGCCCGGCCGCGACAGCTATGCCTGGGAGACGACGGTGGGTGAGGAGCGCGCCAAGAACGTGCACGTCCGGGAGGGCGTCGATGAACAGGCCTTCGCCGCCATGCGCCGCGAGCGCGACGCTACTTTGCCCGCGCCGGTCCTGCTGCTGCCGTCGGTGCAGGTGAACATCAGGGCTGGCCACCTGCCGCCGCCCGACGCCAACGGCACCCGCTACCTGCGCATCCCGGTCCGGATGGCCGCCTAGCTATTGATCGGGCGGCCCGGCAGCCTGTATCCATCGGCTCGAATGGACAGGCTCAAGCTCTCGGCGCTGGATGCCGACGATCTCAGTGTCATCTCCGCCGCCGTGCAGGATTCGCTGGTGGCGGTGCGCGACTGCGCCTTTTTTGCCGCCGAGAACCGTTTTGTTCTCCTGCTCAACCGCTTCCGCTGGGAGGCCGACGCGACCGTAGATACGGCCTATTGGCGGACCCATTCCGCCTTGGTTTTCAACGCCGTGCGGGTGGTCCACCATCACAAGATCCCCCTTCAGGAGCCCGACCGGGTGATGGAGCTGCTGGCCGTGGTCCAGGACGCGCCCGGATCGGTGGTGCTGCGCTTCGCCGCCGGTCGGGCCATACGGCTGGAAATCGACCGGCTCGCGTGCCATTTGGGGGATGTCGGGGAGCCTTGGCCCACCCCGTGGAAGCCCGCCCATCCGGCCGATTAGGTCGTGGCACACGACCCTGCCGGGCCCGGGGCGGGCGTTCGCGTCTTGGAGCTCTGTCGTGCGTAGCGAAGCCAACGAAAAGCTGATCCTGGCCCTGCCCAAGGGCCGGATCCTGAAGGAGGCCGCGCCGCTTCTGGCGGCGGCCAACATCGAGCCGGAGCCGGCATTTGCCGACCCCGATTCGCGCCTGCTGCGCTTCACGACCAACCATCCGGACCTCGATATCATCCGCGTCCGCTCGTTCGACGTCGCGACCTTCGTCGCGTTCGGCGCGGCGCATCTCGGCATCGCCGGCTCCGACGTTCTGATGGAGTTCGACTATCCCGAGATCTATGCGCCGATCGACCTCGGCATCGGCAAGTGCCGGCTTGCGGTCGCAGAACCGGCCGAGATGGCGGGCAGCGACGATCCCAGGCGTTGGAGCCATGTGCGCATCGCCACCAAGTATCCCGAGGTGACGCGCCGCCACTTCGCCGCGCGCGGCGTGCAGGCCGAATGCGTCAAGCTGTCGGGCGCGATGGAGCTGGCGCCCTCGCTCGGCCTCAGCCATCGCATCGTCGACCTGGTCGACAGCGGCCGCACCCTGCGCGACAACGGGCTGGTCGAGATCGAGCACATCGCGGACGTGACCTCGCGCTTCATCGTCAACCGCGCCGCGCTCAAGACGCAGCCGCAGCGCGTCGGCGGCTGGGTCGACCGCTTCCGCGAGGTGCGCCGTGCCGCTTAGGCATGCCAGGCGCATCGGGCCGCTCCGGCTCGATGCCTCGGCGCCGCGTTTCGAGCAGGAGTTCGGCGCGTTCCTCGGCCGCAATCGCGACGCCGACGAGGATGTCGACCACGTGGTGGCCGAGATCATTGCCGACGTGCGGGCGCGCGGCGATGACGCCGTCGTCGACTACACGCGCAAGTTCGACAACGTCGAGACCGATGCGGCGGGCCTACGCATCTCGGATGCCGAGCGGCGCGCGGCTGCGGAGAAGGTGCCGTCCGCGCAGCGTGAGGCGCTGACTTTCGCCGCAAAGCGCATCGAGGCATTCCATCGTGCGCTGTTGCCGCAGGACGTCGGCTTCACCGACGCGACCGGGACGCGGCTCGGCGCGCGCTATCGACCGATCGATTCGGTCGGCGTCTACGTGCCGGGCGGCACGGCCGCCTACCCGTCGTCGGTGCTGATGAACGTCGTGCCGGCCAAGGTGGCGGGCGTGAAGCGCATCGTGATGGTCGTGCCCACGCCCAACGGCGTGCTGAACCCGCTGGTCATGCTGGCGGCCGGGATCGCCGGCGCGGATGAAGTCTGGCGAATCGGCGGCGCGCAGGCGGTGGCCGCGCTCGCCTACGGCACGCGATCGATCGAGCCGGTCGACAAGATCACTGGCCCGGGCAACGCCTACGTCGCCGCCGCCAAGCGCCGCGTGTTCGGCCAGGTCGGCATCGACCTGATCGCCGGTCCGTCGGAGATCCTGGTGGTCGCCGACCGCCACAACGATCCGGCCTGGATCGCCGCTGACCTGCTATCGCAAGCCGAGCACGATGCCTCGTCGCAGTCCGTGCTGATCGCCGACGATGCGGCCTTCGCCGACGCGGTCGCCAAGGCCGTCGCTGCGCAATTGAAGACGATGCCGCGCGCAGAGATCGCCGGTGCGAGCTGGCGCGACAATGGCTGTATCATCCTGGTGCGCGACCTCGGTGCGAGCGGGCCGATCATCGACCGGATCGCCGCGGAGCATGTCGAACTGGCGATGGAGGCGGGGCCCGCCGAGGCGCTGAGCGCGAAGATCGCGCATGCCGGCGCCATCTTCATCGGCCGCCACACACCGGAGGCGATCGGCGACTATGTTGCCGGGACCAACCACGTTCTGCCGACCTCGCGGGCGGCGCGCTTTTCGGGAGGCCTCGGCGTCGCCGATTTCCTGAAGCGCACGTCGATCGTCGCCTGCACGCCGCAGTCGCTGGCCGCCCTCGGTCCCGCGGCGCTGGCGCTGGCGGAGGCCGAAGGTCTCGACGCGCACGGCCGCTCGGTGTCGATCCGGCTGAACCGACGCTAGAGCGATTTCCACTCAGATGGAACCGCGCCCACACGATCATCGCTTGTCACATCGGCCCGCTGGCGCGGTTCCATCTGGGTGGAAATGCGCGCACGGGCGATGTGTGTTGCAGCAGGCATGTTCCGTCCGGCCGCTTCCGGCCGGCCGGAATATGGTCTGAATCATGCCGGCGTCTTCCTCCCATGCGCGGCGCATCATCGACATCACCCTCGACGAGGAGTCGCTGGCGCGGCGCACGCCCGAGGTCGAGCACGAGCGTGCAGTCGCCCTGTTCGACCTCCTGGAAGAGAACGACTTCTGTCTCGTCGACGGTGAGCCCGGCCCGTACAAGCTGCATATCGGCATCTTCGAGCAGCGGCTGGTGTTCGGCGTGCATGCCAAGGACGATCGCAAGCTGCGCGACATCATCCTGTCGCTGACGCCGTTCCGCAAGGTGGTGAAGGACTACTTCCTGATCTGCGAGAGCTACTACGCGGCCATCAAGAAGCTCAGCCCCTCGCAAATCGAGGCGCTCGACATGGGCCGCCGCGGTCTGCACAACGAGGGGTCGGAGCTGTTGCGCGAGCGGCTTGCCGGAAAGATCGAGGTCGACCTCGACACGGCGCGGCGCCTCTTCACCCTGATTTGCGCGCTGCACATCAAGGCATGACCGGCCTGCCGTCCAGCGTGCTGTTCGCCTGCAGCCACAACGCCATCCGCTCGCCGATGGCCGAGGCGATGGCCAAGCGGCTGTACGGGCACACGGCCTATCTCGACTCGGTAGGGGTCACGCCGACCGAGCTCGACAGCTTCGCCGTCGCCGTGCTCGACGAGATCGGCATCGACCTGAACAGCCATCACGGCAAGTCGTTCGACGACATCGACCCGAGCTCGTTCGACCTGATCGTGACGCTCTCGCCCGAGGCCCATCACAGCGCGCTGGAATTCACGCGCAGCGCCTCGACCGACGTCGAGTACTGGCCGATCCCCGATCCCACCGCAGTCGAGGGCTCGCGTGAGACCCGCCTCGACTCCTACCGCCGCACGCGCGATCTCCTTCTCGCGCGGCTCAAGGCCCGCTTCGGTGTTCCGTCCGGCCCGACGATCTAGAACATATTCCGTCCGGCCGGAATCAGCCGATCAGCTTGTGGATGGCGTAGCGCTCGGCGCCGGATCGTCACCGGCACGCCGCCGCCGAAGAGCAGGATGGACCGTTCGGTCTCGTGCAGCAGGTATTCGAGATGCCGGAGCGGCTGGGCGCCTGCGCCGCCCAGGGCCTTCATCCGCGCCGGCCGCCCCTGATGGTCGGCGGAGCCGCGGTCGGGCGTGAGGAAATCGACCGCATAGTCCTGCCGATTGCGGTAGCGGGTCGACACGAAGGGATCGTTGATGTGGGGAACCGCACGGAAGGTGGGATCGACCTTCTGGAGGACGATAAGAGGATCGCCCATGCTCTCGCCGATGTTCTCGGAAACGGCCCAGAACTGCGCAAAGTCGGCGTCCTGCGTCATCAGGGGCCGCGGGCCGAGCCTGACGCCCAGCAGCCCGGCATAGCCCTGGTAGGCGAGGGTCCCCACAGCACGCCGCGCAGCCGGAAGAAGCCCGCCTTCCACATCGCCTCGATGATCGCACCGGACAGTGCATCGGGACTTGGCAGCCCCGCCGCAGCCAGGGCCCGGACGAGCGTATGCCGGCGCCGCTAGCTCGACTTGATGCTGCTGAACCGCTCGACGCGATCGGCGATGCCGGGATCGGACGCCAGCCCGGCGTATTTGCTCATGACCTTGTCGCCCGCGCGCCACTGATAGTACCAGTACAGGCGCCCTTTCAGCCGCTTGCGGACGAAGCCGCCCTTCTCGGGGAAGTCGGCGTCGAATTCGGAATCCAGGGCCCGCTGCAGCAGCGCCGCGAACAGGGTCTGGGTCGCCAGGTCGATCTCGTGCTCGTTCGCCACTGGTTAACCTACAATACGAGCCCTCCGCCGCCTACGCGGGAGCTCGGCGACTGTGATGCCGAGGCGGTCCACGTCTAGGGACTATCGAGGCCAGCGAAATATCCGCCCAAATAACGCGTAATAATCGTTCCCTGGGTTATCCACTTTCTGGGGATAACGTTCGCTAGAACGAAGCCTTCTTGGACAATGGACCGACCTTTCGGGGTCGCTTTCCTCGGTAATAACTCCGGCCATTGCCCATAATAGGTGGCCACTCGCACCGCGCGTAGAACTGAACGCGCATGAGTACCGCGTTCGAAATCCCAGAGTGGCTCCTCTCGGCTCCCCCACCGCCCGCACCACCCGCCGACGACCATCGCATCGAGGAGATGGTCAATCACTTCATCGCCGGCAAGCAGGAGGCGCTCTTCACGGCGCCCGATGCCTTCTATCGCCTGGAAGGCGTAGACGCCATCGACGGCCAGCCGGCCATCAACGACCGCCTGCAGGCCTTGCGGGCGGCGACGCTCGACCTCGCGCGCGACGATAGCGAGCGCGCCGCGCTCGGCCCGCGCCTCGATCTGCACATCGACGACGCCGCGGACGGCATCGCCCGCCATGTCGCCGCGCAACGACGCGTCTATCAACGCCAGGTCGTGGCGCAGCGCCAGGCGCTGATCCAGCGCGCCGCCGAGCTCGAGCACGACAACGACGCCAAGATCCTGGGTCTCGCCGAAGCCAATGCAACCGCCGCCCGCGAGGGTGCGCGCATGGACGGCATCGCGCCCGATTCGCCCCAGGAAGCCGCCGCCATTCTCGGCGCGCGCTCCGACATCCTGCGCCGGGCCATCGACGAGCGCATCGCCAACCGCAAGGGCGCCCAGGCGCTGGCCCTGTTCGACCACGTCAAGGACCGGCTTGCTCCACCTGATCTTCGAAGGCTCAACGTAGCGATCGAGGCCGCCAGAAACGAGGCGGCGGTCGATGCCTGGCTGCAGCGCGAGGCGACAAAGCCGGGGCCGCCCCTGATGGATCGGGCAGCGGTCGATCCGGCTCTTTCACCAGACCAGAGGGCTATCGCCACTGTCAGATCGATGGCGCAGGAGTCGGCTCATGAGAGCGATCGCGTCGCCACCATACAAGGACTCGACGACCAGCTCGCTTCCGCTCGGCGCACCCTCGCGACTGCACCTTCGATGCAATCCGCCGGTACCTTCTCAGCGCTCACCGCTGGGTACACGGCAGCGGGGGCGCCTGAGAAAGCGGCCGAAGCAGGACAGCTGGCTGCTTTGGAACCCTTCCTGCGCGTATTTGCGCAGGCCAGCCCGGATCGCCAGCAGCGGCTCATCTACGCCCTGTCGACGCGAGATCGCCCTGCAGCAGAAGCGATCCAGCGTGCGCAATCGGAAGCGTTCGCGCGCAATGCCTTCGATGCCGGCACCAAGCTGTATCCCGATGTCGGGCCGCCTGTTCCCGTCGATGACATGGAAGGCCGTATCCGCCAAGCGCGTACGATCGCCGCCCGCCGCCAAGGCATTCCGGTCTCTCCCTTCACCGCGGAAGACATCCAAAGCCTTCAGCGCGGTCCCGTTGATGGGTTATCCGGGGATGGCGATGCGCTCCTTGATCGGATCAGCGCGCTCCCGGCCGATATGCGACAGGCGACGCTGGCGCTGCTCGCGCCGCGCGAGCGTCCAAGTGCCGATAGCAGCGGCAGTCCCGCGGCGGTGTCTGTCGCGGCAGAATCGGAGCACGACGACGCTCATCCACCGCTCGTAACGGCTCAGGTATTTCCACCGACTATCATCTTCGGCCGGCTCCCGCCGGTCATAAGACCGGTTCCGCCGATTGGTGAAATTCCAACGCCTGAGGGAATGACTCCTCTCGAGCAGCTCCCTCCAGGTTCCTCTGGTGGGTCAAATGCCGAAAAGCCGTTCCAGGGACCTAATCTCTATCCCGAAGGAACCCCCTGCACATATTGTGGTAAACCGACGACGAATCGGCCGAGCTTTCCGAATTCACTGGAGCGCGATCATATCATTCCCAGGTGGCGAGGTGGAAACAACGATCCGGAGAATGAAGCCCCGGCTTGTCGGACTTGCAATCGACGGAAGGGGCCTAGGACTCCGCCGGAGTGGTACTGGCAGATGCGTCAACCGGAGGCGTGAGCAATGACCCACAACTACGCGAAAATCCGATTCTTTGTGGACCCCGAAGATGGACACCGCGAGAGCGCTGAGCTTCTGTGGGCCGAACCGGTCGGTTCAAAGGAAGGTGGCGCCTTTCGGCTCATGAACTCGCCGTACTACTCGCGAGCGGCAAGCTATCTCGATATTGTTCGAGCCAAAGAAGCACCGGATGGCCTGGGCCTTGACTATGCCGGCACGATCCAGACCTCCGGTCATTCGACCCTATGGATCTATACGCACAAGAATTCATCCCACTTCAAACCGCGTTGGGCGCCTCTACAGTCGCTGGGGTGCACTTATGAGGGCGCGTACGTGGATACGCCGAATGGCGAGCGAACTCTCTATTCGGTCGATGTACCGCCCGAGACGAATTTCGACGAAGTCATGTCCATCCTCGACGACGGTCAGCGCGATGGAGTGTGGCAATTCATGATCGGCCACATAGGGCGTGCCTCGCCGCTCGCCTCCGGCGATGCGTGAGTATCGCGCGAGGGAGGACGCAAAATGTCGATTGATCAACTAGTACCGACTATCGCTGGAGGCGGAGTCGTGATTCAAGGATGGGATGAACATCCAGGAAGCGACGCCGATCGCGCTGACGGAGCAGGAGCGGTCTGTGCTTGAAGCCATGATCCGATCTCCAAAGACTGAACATGGGATAGTGGAGCGGGCGCGCATTGTGCTGCTGGCGGCCCAGGGTCGGTCGACCCGTTCGATCGCCAGCGAGCTGGGAACCTGGCCGGGCCGGGTCAGTCGTTGGCGCACGCGCTTTTCGGCTCAACGCCTGGCCGGCTTGCACGATCTGCCGCGCCCCGGGGCGGCCCGGCGCTATGGCAACGATAGCGATAAGCGCATCCTTGCCTCCGCGCCTACCCAGACCCTTCCAACGAGTCATAATCCCTGTGCACCGGTACTAGCTGGAGTTCTTCAAGAAGCGCTGCTCGTAAATTCCGGCGGACTTTTTGCGACCTGTTGCCGATCTGCCTGCAGTCTCATGTCCAAGCCGTCCAGCCGGGGTCCTGCCGGAGTCCGGCCCGAGTCCAGCCAGGGGGGTGGGGCTGGATTCCCGGACTCGCGGTTGAAATCCTTGTGGAATCGGCATCGGAGCCGTCCACCGCCGCGGTGGACTCGGGTGCACAGACTGGATTTTAGGCTCGCTGGGCGGTCGGCAGCAGGCCGCACTCGACCAGCAGCCAGAGCAGGCCGAACACCGGGATGAACAGCAGCAGCGCCCAGAAACCCGACTTGCCGCGGTCGTGGCAGCGCTTGATCACGATCGCGGTCTGCACCCAGATCAGGGGCGCTGCGAGCACCAGCGCCACGGTCAGCCCTTCGAACACACTGTACGGAAACCAGCGCGCGAGCAGCGGATCGACGCGCATGGCGTAGAGCCAGAACAGGACGAGCACCGGGATCTGGACGGCCCAGAAGGTCGTCCGGTTGATCCGACCGTCGAAACCGAAGAACAGCTGCCGCACTGCCGGCCAGCCTCCCAATTCATTTCTTGGCCGCGACCCTGCCTCATGCGGGTGCACCCGTCGAGACCTCCAAAAGCATATCCAAGGGCATATGGCGGTCTCATCGTCATACGGCCGATTTGTGCCGGACCGGGGGACAAAGCGGGGCAGGGCGTTGACTAACCCCGGAACCAAGCCCATTTTCCGGGCCGCTTCGCTCCTTTTTGACCCCTTTGCGGAGGCCGGATGGCCAAGGAAGACCTGATCGAATTCAATGGCGTCGTGGCCGAGCTGCTGCCCAACGCGATGTTTCGCGTCAAGCTCGACAACGACCACACGATCCTCGCCCATACCTCGGGCAAGATGCGCAAGAACCGTATCCGCGTGCTGGCAGGCGACCGCGTCACCGTTGAGATGACGCCCTACGACCTGACCAAGGGCCGCATCACTTTCCGCTTCAAGTAGGCGTTGCTCGTCCTGGCGTCCGCCTCGCCGCGCCGGCTGGACCTGTTGCGGCAGATCGGGCTGGAGCCTGACGCGATCGATCCCGCCAATGCCGACGAGACACCCAGGCCGCGCGAGACTCCGCGCGCCTATGCGCTGCGCATCGCCGCCGCCAAGCTCGCCGCCGTGATGCCCCGCCATCCGCGGGCGACGGTGCTGGCGGCGGACAGCGTGGTCGCGGTCGGCCGGCGCATCCTGCCCAAGGCCGAGACCGAGGCCGAGGCCCGCGCTTGCCTCGCCTTGCTGTCCGGCCGCCGGCACAGGGTGCTGGGCGGCGTCGCGATCGGCTGCCGCGGCAAGATCCGCACGCGGCTGGTCGAGACGGCGGTCCGCTTCAAACGCCTGGAGAAAGCTGAGATCGAGGCCTACGTGCAGAGCGGTGAATGGCAGGGCAAGGCGGGCGGCTATGCCATCCAGGGCCGCGCCGCATCCTTCGTTGCCTTCATCTCCGGGTCCTACAGCAACGTCGTGGGGCTGCCGCTGTTCGAGACCGCGGCGCTGCTGAAGGCCGTGCCATGAGCCGCATCGACCGCCTGATCTGCCAGGTCCTGCCGCGTGCCTTCCTGATGGCGCTGACCGCGGAAGGCCGGCTGGTCGAGCTGCAGGTCGCGCGCCGCGATCGCCCGTCGCTGGTCGACGGCGTCTATCTCGGCCGGCTCGAGCGCGTCATGGCTGACCTCGATGCGGCATTCGTCGATATCGGCACCGGCCGTTCAGGCTTCCTGCGCGCCGAGGATCGCGCCGGCATCGACGGCTGGCCGCCGGCCGGGGCGCCCGTGCTGGTGCAGGTGCGCGGTGAGGGCGAGAGCGATCCCAAGGGCGAGGGGAAGGGCCCGCGGCTCAGCATGAACATCGCCGTATCGGGCCGGTATCTGGTCTATCATCCGCTCGGCTCGGGCGTCAGCTTCTCGCGCCGCATCGACGGCGAGTCCGAGCGCGAGCGCCTGGCGGGCCATGTCGGCCGGCTGCTGGACGGCGGCATCGTTCTCCGCACCGCCGCCGCCGGCGCGCCCGCGGCCGTCCTGCAGGCCGATGCGTCACGGGTGACGGAGCGCTGGGAGAAGATGCGGCGGCTCGCCCTCGACGTCTCGCCGCCGGCGGATCTGTCGGGACGCATTCCCGGCGAGCGCGATCCGATCGAACGCATGCTGCGCGACCATGGTGCCAGCCTCGAGGAGGTGATCCTCGACGACCGGGCGATGGCGCGCACGCTGCAGGACGAGATGGATCGTCGCCAGGAGAAGATCCGCGTGCGCTGGCACAACGGCCCGATGCCGGCCTTCGACATCGACGACGTGGCGGGCCAGATCGACACTGCGCTCGCGCCGCGCATCGTGCTGCCGAGCGGCGTCGAGGTGCTGTTCGAGCCCGGCGAGACCTTGTGCGCCATCGATGTCGACAGTGCCGGTGCCGGCGGCCGGCAGGGCCGGGCGCCGCGGCGGCCGGTCGAGGTCAATCTCGAGGCCGTCCCGGCGATCGCCCAGCAGCTGCGCCTGCGCAATCTGGCGGGGGCAATCGTCGTCGATTTCGTCACCATGCGCAGTGCCTATGACCGCAACAAAGTCCAGGCAGCCCTGGCCGAAGCCCTGCGTGAGGACCCGGTCCCGGCGCAAGTCTATGGATTCACACGACTTGGCCATTTCGAGCTCACGCGGGCCCGCCGCGGCGTGACCTTGGCGGGGCAGCTGCAGGCCCTCGAACACACGGAAGAGTGAGAAACAAAAGGCGCGGCGGGGCGTTTGATCTACGCCGTCCGACTCCCCCATTCGGTCAGCCGAGCGGTCACCATCCTCCTGGAGGACTTGCAAAAATGTGTGACTATTCCCTCGAACTCTATCGTTCTGTTCCCGCCGCTGTCGGCGAGTCCTATAAACTCGTTCGCTTTGGTACCGGTTCCATGGGCTTTGCCGCCGGCACCAGCTGCGACACCGCTGCTTGCGTCCCCGCCGGCGCCCATCTGCGCCTGGAAGGCATCGACGAGGCTCTGCAACAGACCTTGGGTATCGGCGCCTCTGAAGAGGTCGTGATGACCCGTCTCGAGGGCGGCCTGCACAAGGACGCCGTGCGCTTCGCGAATGGCCGCGAGATCTCGCTGCAGAGCCTGAACCCCGGCCTGACAGCGACGATGTTCGTGCCGTTGCCCGATCTCGGCCTCGACCGGCTGGACGAGGTTGCGGACGAAGTCTCCCGCGACCTGATCGACGCCTGACGATCTGCGCGACATGATGCGCGACGGGCTGCCCGGCTGGCGCCGGGCAGCCCACCCTGTTGACGCTGCAGTCGGCCCGCGCGACGTTGATATCGTCATGAAACCGGACCGACCCGTACCGTTGCGCGCTGTCAGGACCGAGGCCCAGTGCCCGGTCTGCGGCAAGCCGGCCGACCAAAAATACAGACCCTTCTGCTCCAAGCGCTGCGCCGACATCGATCTCGGCCGCTGGCTGAAGGAAGGTTATCGCGTGCCCACCGACGAAACTCCAAGAGACGGCGAGGACCCCTCTTCGGCTCCAACTAGACAGGAACGTTGACCCGTCCTATACAGCCGCCCGCCAACACGGCATGCCCAGGTAGCTCAGTTGGTAGAGCATGCGACTGAAAATCGCAGTGTCGGTGGTTCGACTCCGCCCCTGGGCACCATTCTTCTCCACACACCCATAGCTGCTATTCCGACGGCCCTGCTCCTCGGAGTGTGGGGGGGCCGTGCGCGCGCATCGCCTTGATGGACGCATGCGCATGCCGTAAGTCGCGCAAACGTCGATCGATGGGTGACCGTCAGCCGGCTCCGCGGTCAGCCAGCCGTATCGCAAGGCCTGCCCGAGCTGGTCTAGTGGATGCGACGCGGGGTTCGGGCGATCGTCGACACGGTAGGATGATTGGGCGAGACTCGCCCAAGCGCCGCTCGCCGGGCCGGTTCGATCTGGACGGTCCACTTCGAGACAAAGTTCGGCAAATCGAGATACCGGTCATGGAAGCCGGCGATTTTTTCGAGCTTCTCCCGGTCAACCACCTCGATGGCATGCCCGGTCTTGGACAACACGTTCAGGCCCCGCAATGTCTGGATCGTGCGATTGACGTGCACGATGGAAAGGGCAACGGCGTCTGCGACGTCGATCTGTGAGAAAGGCAGCGGGCCGCGGATACCAATTGCTTCCCGGCGGGCCATCTGCTCGCAAAGCAAGTGCGCGACGCGCTCGAGTGCTGTCCCGCGGCTCGTCCTGCTCAGACGCTCCCGGCAATAAGCCGCCTCCAGCACCGACGCGCGCCACAATGCCGAAGCCAGTGCGGAATGGGATAGAAGCCTGTCCACGTCCCGATACTCGATGATGCCAACCGTGCAATCGGTCAGCGCCTGGACGGCAATCGCCGTCTGGCAGTTCGGCAGGACGTAACGATGCAGGTTGCAGAAATCACCGGCGTGGTGGAATGCGAGAATGCTCCGGCTACCGTTTTCTTTCCTGTTGTACGAGCAGGTTGTCCCGGAAAGGAGAACCTTGACCTGTCCGGCGGCATCGGCTTCACGAATGACATTGTCGTGCGCCGCCACGGACACACGACGTTTGATGGCCTGGACAAGAACATCCAAGTCCTCGGCTTGGGCCCCCAAGCCTTTCAATTTCATGTCGAGCGGAGACCCCTTGCCCCAACCGACGCCCAAAGTACCGCCCTCCCCAAAAAGGCGAAACCCACCCACGAGAACTGATTCCACAATTCGCGGCATGAGCACAGCTTTAAGATCGCTACCTTGCTTGGCGGCACCGTAACAATTGCGCGATCTGTAATTGCATTGACGGCGTCGGATGCCGGGATGCACTGCAGAATGCCAATGTCTTCGAAGAGGTTGCCTTGGCTGGTCGGCGAGCCAAGGGGCAGTTGCAGCCGTCCCCTTGGCTCTGACCTGGTTCGGAAACCAAGAGGTCTACGCCCCAAGGCTGGGTTGCCGATATCACATCCACGTACCCGGAGATCGCGGGAAGAGGACGTACTCCGTACGTGATCATTCCGCAGGAGGCCATGGCTGAGTAGGCAGGTAGGCAGACTCCAGCGATGGTGCGCATCTCGAGCCTTGTGCCCTTGCTTGTCCGCACCGCCGGAATCGACGACGAGGCGACGGCCGGAACTTACTTCGCCACCGGCCTCGAACCACGGAAGGAAGTCCTACTCCGGGCGAGATGCCAGAGTTGCTGTTTCCCTCGTTCTCCAGGTGCCGAAGGGGATATTCCTACCTCACTCGATTCGCAGGGGTACCACACATGCTCAACTCTTGCGCGAGCTGTATGATGCTAAGGCTTCGTAATGGCGAGACATTCGCGAGGCCAACAGTGCCTCAGGAAAGCGTCGGATATCGCGAATCGTGGATATGCGCACGCCGGATTGAAATGGCAGCCGCTGATAGCATTCAGCGTTTCTCTTGTCCTAGCGGTTGCAACCCTTTCGCCGGCCGGCGCACAGAGCATCTGGACCGGCAACACGTCGAGTGACTGGTTCATCGGCGGCAACTGGCAGAGCGGTACGGTGCCTACGCCCGGCTCGAGCGCCTTCATCGACACGATCGCTCCAAATCCAACCGCGGTAAACGGGCCGGGTGCCCAGGCCCTCGACGTTGTCGTTGGTGGATCGATCGCGGGCAAGCTGACCATCGGCAGCAATGGCACGGTGACCGACACGAACGGCAGCGTCGGCGACTCATCAGGGTCCACCGGGACCGTCATCGTGAGCGGCGTTGGTGCCGGCTGGATCAACAGCGGCGACCTCTACATCGGACGTAACGGCACCGGCACGCTCGATGTCGTTACCGGCGGCTCGGTGAGCAATGTGATCGGCCATGTCGGTGGTTGCGCCGGTTGCAGCACCGGTGCGGTCGGAACAGCGACGGTGAGCGGGGGAGGCGCCACCTGGACGAACAGTTCCGCGCTGATCATTGGCGACTCCGGTACGGGGCTCGTCATGATTTCCGGCGGCGGGCAGCTGCTCACCGGTTCCGCGGGTGGATTTATCGGGAATTGGCCGGCCTCAAGCGGCACGATGACTGTCACCGACGCAGGCTCCGCCTGGAACATCAGCGGCCAGCTTGTTGTCGGAGGATTCCTGGGTCCCGCCCTGGGCACCCTCACCGTCCAGAATGGCGGTGCGGTGTCCAACACCGACGGCAGCGTCGGTTATGCAACAGGGTCTATCGGGACAGCCTCCGTCAGTGGGGCCGGTGCCACCTGGACGAACAGCGGCGATCTTTACATCGGGCGCAATGGAACGGGCAGCCTCGGCATCGGCGGCGGCGGCACTGTGAGCAATGTGATCGGCCATGTCGGTGGCTGCGCCGGCTGCAGCGCCGGTGCGGTCGGTACAGTAACGGTAAGCGGCGTCGGCACCACCTGGACGAACAGCTTGGCGTTGGCCATCGGCGATTCCGGCACGGGCCAGGTCACGATTTCCGGCGGCGGACAGGTGCTAACCGGTTCCGCGGGCGGCTTTATCGGCAACCAGCCGGGCTCCAGCGGCACGATGACTGTCACCGATGCCGGATCCGCCTGGAACATCGGCGGCCAACTCGTTGTCGGCGGATATCTGGGGTCGGCCTTGGGCACGCTCACGGTCCAGAATGGTGGCACGGTGACCAATACGGAGAGCAACATCGGTTATGCCCCAGGGGCGGCCGGGACCGTCACCGTGAACGGCGCCGGCACCACTTGGACGAACAGCGGCGATCTTTACGTCGGACGCAATGGCACGGGCACCCTCAGCATCGGCGGCGGCGGCGCGGTGAGTAACGTGGTCGGCCGTGTCGGTGGCTGCGATGCCTGCATCAACGGCGGGATCGGTACTGTGACGGTGAGCGGCGTCGGCAGCACATGGGCGAACAGTTCGGCGTTGACGATCGGCGATTCCGGCACAGGGCAGGTCACGATTTCCAGTGGCGGCCAGGTGCTCACCGGTTTGGCGGGCGGCTTTCTCGGCAACGGCGCGGGCTCCGCCGGCACGATGACGGTCGCCGGTTCGGGCTCCGCATGGACAAACATCGGCAACGTTGATGTGGGGCGCGCCGGCAGTGGGACGCTCACGGTTGGTGGAGGCGGCGCTGTCAACGTCGCGGGCGGCACCGGGACAATCGTGGTCGCTGACCAACCGGGTTCGATCGGAGCTGTGAACATCGGCGCGGCTGCTGGAAACACGCCGACCGCGCCCGGCGCCCTCAATGCGGCAACGGTGCAGTTCGGTGCCGGTACGGGCGCGCTCAATTTCAACCACACGGCATCGGCTTACGTCTTTTCGCCAACGATCACTGGCGCTGGCGCCGTCAACGTGCTTGCCGGCACCACCATCTTCGCTGGCGCCAATAGCTACACCGGGGCCACCACGATCAGTGGCGGCGAGCTGGTCGTGAACGGCAGCTTGGCGAGCGCCGTTACCGTGAATGGCGGCACATTGAGTGGCATCGGCACGGTTGGGGCGACGACCGTCAATTCCGGCGGCACGCTCGGCGTCGGCTCGACCGGCATGCTGACGGCGGCCAGCCTGGTCCAGAATCCCGGCAGCACGTTCCAGGTGAAGGCGACCCCGTCGGCGGCCAGCCTGGTCACCGTAACCGGCACGGCGACGCTGAACGGCGGCACGGTCAGCGTTCTGGCGCAGGCCGGCGCATGGCAGCGCACCACCAGCTACACCATCTTGAGCGCCGCCAATCGAACCGGCGCCTTCGATGGCGTCGTCACCAACCTTGCCTTCCTGACACCGTCGCTCTCCTACAGCAGCAATGCCGTGACGCTGACCCTGCTGGCCTCGGCCGACTCGTTCCAGAACGGCGCCCAGACACCCAACCAGCGCGCAGTCGGCGCGGCACTTGACCGGGCAAACAGCGCGGCCAGTGGTGACTTCAACACGGTCTTGAACGCGCTCTATGGTCTGAACGCCGCGCAGGGCCCAGGGGCGCTCGACGCCATCGGCGGTCAGATCTATTCCGGCTTCGCGTCGCTGCAAGTGCAGTCCGCGCTCCTGTTCATGGACAGCTTCCGGTTCCGGGCCGGCGGTGGCGTTGGGCAAAGCGCTGCGGGCCTGACGGGCCGCGGCAGCTACCTCGCGCTGAAGGCCGACGATTGCGACAACGCTTGCGATGTCGAGCCTCTATGGGGTGCCTGGGGTGGCGCGCTGGGGGCCTTCGGCACAGTTGCCGGCGACAACAACAGTCACGGCCTCACCTACAGTCTCGGTGGCTTCATTGCCGGCCTCGACCGCCGTGTCGCACCGGACTTCAGGGTGGGTATCGCTGCGGGCTTCAACGCCGCGAGTCTCTATGCCCAAGGCATGCCAGGCTATGGCACGTCCAACACCCTGCAGTTCGCCCTCTACGGCGAGTATCAGGAGGACGCCTTCTATCTCGATGCGCTGGCGGGCTACGGTCACAGCGACAACCGCATGACAAGGCCGATCGTCATCCCCGGCCTGCCCTTCCGTTCGGCGCAGGGCTACACCGTCGCCAATACCTTCTTTGGCCAGCTCGAGGCGGGCTACAAGATTGCCGCCGCGCCGAGCATAGGCGGCTTCGTCATGCCGTTCGCGCGGCTGCAGGCCTCGACCTCGACGCAGGCCGGCTTCACGGAAACCGGCGCCGATTCGCTCGACCTTGCCGTTGCTCAGCAGACCACGCAATCGCTGCGCACGGTATTGGGCGCCCAGCTCGGGGCCGCGATCAACGCGCCGTGGCACGAGAGCCTCAATCTGGCAATCCGGCTCGGATGGAGCCATGAGTTCGCCGACCTGTCGCGGCCGGTCACGGCGTCGTTCGTTGGCGCTCCGGCGATCGGGTTCACGACTTTCGGGGCCGCGGCTCCGCGCGACGGCGTGGTTCTCGGCGTCGGGGCAAACACCACCGTCGCGGAGCGCACATCCGTCTACTTCCGCTATGACGGTGATCTCGCTGGCGCCAACTCCAATCATATATTGAGCGCCGGCCTTCGATACGTCTGGTAGCAGTCCGGGCATGAAATCGGTTGGCGGCCGGGACAAAACCCGCGCTCACCTCCTGGAGATCCAGTCAGCAATCGGCCGAACGGACCAGCCGCCGTGCTCCTCCCGGCCTGCACCACGCGATGTCGCGTCGTTGCTCCAGCTTTGGCTTGGAACCGATGGGCGGGCCAAGGCCGGATCAGACAGGGTTGGGGGCGTGTCTGAGGCCGACCTTGGCCCTAGCGCGGTCCATCAAGTCCTCGGCAGTAGAGAACCGAGGTGAGCGCTGGAAGGATCGTACGCGCGTAGCACATCGCCTACACGTGAGCGGAAGGAGTAGTCGGTCGACGGAAAATCGCGGCTATCGACGAGCTTCACTGGCGCGATCGGGCAACCACCATCGTCCCTCCGGTACTCCTCACGGACCGCTGCATTGTCGGAATTGGGACAGTAGGTTGAAGGCCTGCGCGCGCAGGGGTCAGGCGCGCTCCATCTGCCTGAAAGGGCGCAGGTAAGACTGGTCCCGCCCAACCAGCTTGGCAGGGTGTTGCAGATGTCGTTGGGCGTATCTACGCCGTCGTCCTTGATCACGGACTTCGCAGATCAAGCCGTGGTTCTGCCTCTGTCGGCGGTCGTTTTCGTCGTCTTCGCGGTCATGCAATGGTGGCGCGGCGCAATTGCCTGGGGTGCCGTCGTCGGCTCGGCGCTCGCTCTGATCCTGCTCTTCAAGCTGCGCTTTTTCGCCTGCAACCAGGCACTGCCCGACGCGCTCGTCAGGAATCCGAGCGGCCATACGGCTGCCGCTGCCGTCGTCTATGGTGGCCTTGCGATCGCAATGGTCCGGTCCAAGTGGACGATGGACCGCGCGTTGATTCCGGTCACGGCTGCGATTTCCATACTCATTGCGGTGGTAATCGGAGCTTCGCGTCTGCGGTTGGACAAGCATTCGGTGCTGGAAGTCCTGATCGGTGGGGCGATTGGTGTAGCGGGCGCCGTGTTTTTTGCACTTCTGGCAGGGCCTCCAAAAGGCAATCCGCGCTTCCGGCGTCGGCTGCTCCTGGCCGTGCTGGTAATCGCCGTCTTTTATGGTGTTCAAATGCCCATCGAGCACCGCCTGGAAAGCATCGGAAAGAACGTCCGCCAGCTCCTGATGGCCGCCGATATCAATATTTGCAGATGAACGGAGAGCGCCGTCCGGCTGCCAAAAGAGTTAGTCCGAAAGAAAATTTATGGACGTTAGCGATGCGCGTGATCGGGCGCACCAAGAGGGGTAATGCCGCATGGTTCTCGCTACTGATGCCCTCAGCACTCATTCTTGGCCGAACACGAGTTGGCGTTGGCGCCGCGACAGGCGGAGCGGCAACGGGCAACGAAAGGCACAGGCGATGAAAACGGTCCTTTTCTGCGGGGGTCTGGGCACGCGGATCCGCGATGTCTCCGAGAGCCTGCCCAAGCCGATGATTCCGATCGGCGACAAGCCGATCCTGTGGCACCTCATGCACTACTACAGCCAGTTCGGTTGCAAGGATTTCGTGTTGTGCCTTGGCTACAAGGCCAACGTCATCAAGGACTTCTTCTTGAACTACAAGGCGCAGACTTACGCTGACTGCGTCATTTCCGGCTTCGGCCAGAAAGTGGAAATCCTTGGCGATCCACAGCAGGACTGGCGCGTCACGATGATCGACACCGGCATTTGGCGGAACATTGGACAACGCCTCTGGGCCGTGCGGGACCACGTGGCGGGCGAGGAAATGTTCTACGCCAACTACAGCGACGGTCTTAGCGACGCCAACCTGCAGGAGATGACGGAGATATTCCGGACCAGCGGCAAGGTCGCGTGCTTCCTGGCAGTGCGGCCGTCGTTCAGCCTGCATTTGGTCGATATCGACGAAGGCGGAAAGGTCGAGCGGTTGCGCAGCAGCCAGGATGCCAACCTGTGGATCAATGGCGGCTTCTTCATCTTCCGAAAGGAGATCTTCGACTACATGACCGACGGCGACGAGCTGGTGGAGGCGCCGTTCCGCCGGCTGATCGAGGCCGACCAGCTCATGGCGATCAGGCATGAAGGCTTCTGGCGGCCGATGGACACGCTCAAGGACAAGCAGAGCCTCGAGGATCTGGTCGAGAGGGGGACGATGCCCTGGCGCCTTGCCCAGGCTTCCCGGCTGGCGGCGGAGTAGGCAAGAGGCAAGTTCGATGAAGCAGATGGGAATCGCACGGCCAGGGGAAGCGTTGTCGGTGCTTTGCATCGGGGCGCATTCCGACGACATCGAGATCGGCGCCGGTGCGACGATCCTCGGATGGATCGAGAAGGGCATCCTGCTGGACGTTCACTGGGCGGTGCTCAGCGCGGTAGGCTCCCGCTGCGAGGAAGCATATTGTTCGGCGAAGTCCTTCCTTGCCGATGCGCGCTCGGCCGAGATCGACATAGCGGCGTTTCAGGATGGGTTCTTTCCTTATCAGGGTGCTGCAATCAAGGCGTGGTTCGAGCAACTCCGCCGGCGTGCCTCGCCTGACTTGGTGCTGTCGCATTGGCACAACGATGCCCACCAGGATCATCGGCAGGTTTCATCCCTGACCTGGAACACTTTTCGAGACCATCCGATCCTCGAATACGAAATACCCAAATGGGATGGCGACATCGGCCAGCCCAACATCTACGTCCCCGTGAGCCGGGGACTGATGGACCGCAAGACAGCGCTTCTGCAAAAGCATTTCGGCTCCCAGAGATCCAAGGACTGGTTCGAGCCCGATACCTTTCTGAGCCTGGCGCGCCTGCGCGGCGTCGAATGTCGGGCGCCGGAGGGTTTCGCCGAGGCATTCCACGGCCGAAAGCTGTCTTTTCAGTAAGCAGACACTTCATCCAGCGACGACGGGAGGAACAAGATGCGGGTAATGGTCACCGGGCATCTCGGCTATATCGGCACAGTCATGGTGCCGATGCTGCTGAAGGCCGGGCACACGGTCGTCGGGCTGGACAGCGATCTCTACAGAGGTTGTACATTCAAAGCCGGCGGCGAGATTGCAGCGGTTCCCCATATCCGGAAGGATGTGCGAGATGCCGTAGTGGACGACTTCCGCGGGCTTGACGCGGTCATTCACCTGGCGGCTCTTTCGAACGACCCGCTGTCCGATCTCGATCCCAATCTCACCTACGACATCAACCACATCGCCAGCGTACGTCTGGCGACGCTGGCCAAGCAGGCGGGCGTCAGGCGGTTCCTGATGGCGTCGTCCTGCAGCAACTACGGCAAGGCCGACGACACCGTGCTCGATGAGATGGGGGCGCTGAACCCGGTGACGGCCTATGGCGAGTCCAAGGTTCGCTCGGAGCGGGACATCTCCACGCTGGCCAGCGCCACCTTCTGTCCCACGTTCATGCGGCCGGCGACCGCGTACGGAGTGTCACCGCGCATCCGCTTCGATATCGTCCTGAACAATCTGGTTGCCTGGGCCGTCACCGAGAAGCGCATCTTTCTCAAATCCGACGGATCGCCGTGGCGGCCCATCGTCCACATCGAGGACATCTCGAGGGCGTTCATCGCCGCATTGGAGGCGCCCGAAGCACTGGTCTGCAACCAGGCCTTCAACGTCGGTCAGACGGAGCACAACTATCGCATCCGCGATATCGCAGCGATCGTCGCGGAGGTGGTCCCGGGCTGCGAGGTCGAAATCGCCGCGACGGCCGGCGCCGACACGCGGTCATATCGAGTGAGCTTTGAGAAGATCAAGCGGGTCCTACCTGCGTTCAAGCCCCAATTCGATGCGCGTCGCGGCGCCGAGCAGTTGTACCGCGCATACCGGGAGTCGAACCTGCTGCTCGCTGAGTTCGAAGGGCCACGATACCAGCGGATCAGCCACATCCGGCGGCTGCTTGCGAGCGGTGTGCTGGGCAAGGACTTGCGGCACTCCATTGCGGTTGATCACCGCAGCGATCAGCCCGTGCCGATGGCAAACGCTTCGTGAGGACATACGCATGATTTTCACCGAAACGAAGCTCAAGGGCGCATTCATCGTCGACGTGGAGCCCAAGCTCGATCAACGAGGCTTCTTCGTCCGGTCATTCTGCCAGAACGAGTTCTCGGCGCACGGCCTCAAAAGCACGATTGCGCAAGCGAACATGGCCCATAACCTGCTCAAGGGCACCATTCGCGGCATGCACTTCCAGTACCCGCCAGCGGCCGAAACCAAGTTCGTGCGATGCACGCGGGGAGCCATCCTCGACATCATCGTCGACCTGAGGCCTGAGAGTCCGACCTACCTCGAGCATATCGCCGTGGAGCTGAGCGAGAAGAACATGCGCGGGCTGTACGTGCCCGAACGCTTCGCGCACGGCTACCAGGTACTTCTGGACGGCACCGATACCAGCTACCAGGTCGGCGAGTTCTACGCGCCCCAGCTCGAGGGTGGATTGAGGTACGACGACCCGCATCTCTGCCTGGGCTGGCCGATGCCGGTGTCCGTCGTATCCGAGAAGGACCAGGGGTTCAGGCCCCTCGTGGAAGTCGAGTGGGATCTGAAGCGCAGGATGTCCCTGGCGATGGTGGAATAGGCCGCCAAAGGACATCTCGCCCGCACCAACGTGAGGAGCTGACCCATGTGGATCGTCGATACCGAGCTGCAGATCCGCGAGAAGGAAAATCGACCTATCCGGGTGGGTATCGTCGGCGCCGGCTTCATGGGCCAGGGCCTGACCAACCAGATCATGCACGGCACCCCCGGAATGCGGGTGGTGGCGATCTCCAACCGTCAGGTGGAGCGTGCGGCGAAGGTGTTCAGGTACGCCGGGCGGGATGACGTCGTCTATGCCCAATCGGAGAGAGAATTCGAGGATGCCGCGTTTCGCTTGCGGCCGGTCGTCTGCGAAGACGCGATGTTCATCGCGCAGTCCGATCATATCGACGTGCTCGTCGACGTCACCGGTTCGGTGGAATTCGGCGCCAGAGTGGCGCTGGAAGCCTTCCGCCACGGCAAGGACGTCGTGTTGATGAACGCCGAGCTCGATGCCACCATTGGCCCGATCCTGCAGACCTATGCCGACAGGCACGGCGTGATATTGACCGGTTGCGAGGGCGACGAACCGGGACTGCAGATGAACCTGTACCGCTGGGTGAAGGGGCTCGGCCTGACGCCGCGGCTGCTCGGCAACGTCAAGGGACTGCAGGATCGCTACCGCAATCCGACGACGCAGCAGGGCTTTGCGGAACGCTGGGGGCAGAATCCGACGATGGTCACGAGTTTTGCCGACGGTTCGAAGATCAGCTTCGAACAGGCCGCTGTTGCCAATGCCACGGGATTCAAGGTGCTGACGCGGGGAATGTCGCGCGGACGGGAATATACCGGCGATGTGCTGAAGATCGGCGAGCTCTACGATCTCGAGACCCTCCGCGCTCTCGGTGGCGCCATCGACTATGTCGTTGGGACACCCCTCACGAAGGTCTACTGCCTGGCGGAGCACCCGGATCCGAAGCAGCAGCACTATCTCAATCTGTACAAGATGGGGACCGGCCCGCTCTACGCCTTCTTCCTTCCCTATCACCTGGTGCACTTCGAGGTGCCCAACGCGATCGCCCGCACGGCCTTGTTCAGGGACCCTGTCATCAAGCCGTTGGCGGGCCCGGTGGTGGAGGTTTGCGCCGTCGCAAAGCGCGACCTCAAGGCAGGTGAGGTGCTCGACGAGTACGGCATGTACATGACTTACGGCGAAGCCGTGAACGTCGAGGAGATGAGTGCGAACCGGTACTTGCCCGAGGGTCTGGTCGAAGGATGCCTGTTGAAGCGCAGCCTGCCGAAGGATTGCGTCATTACCTACGATGACGTGGTCCTGCCGTCGGGTCGCCTGGCCGACCGCCTTCGCGCCGAGCAATACATCAGGTTCCGTGGAGAGACTTGGCTCAGCGACCTTCTGGCGCGGCATACGTCCGGCGTGAAGTACCAAGCCGAGCCGATATCGGCCGACTAGGAAGCCGAGGCGATCGCTCCGAGGAAATTTTCGCCTGGAGCAGGATCGTCTTGAGCCGAAGTGTCCCCCAGCCGGCGAAGTAGAAGTATTGGCGCACTCGGCCCCCTGAAACGGGTCGGGAGGCGCCAATTACCCATATGCGAACTGCCTCTTCAGGCGGAATCCTGCCGACGTCTCCATCGTGATGGACGCGCAGACCGTACTCCTGCGCTCAGCGATGGATGAACGGGAAGGGCTCGGCGTTCACCCTCCTTCTCGAGGTGCGGCCTCCGGTACGATGGTCTTCCAGGTGCCGGCGGCAGGACTCTAACTGGGGATGAACGCCGCGATCGCCGACCGCCGCCCTTTGTGCTGAAACCTATTTCGCGCCCTGTCCGAGGATGACGGCGGGGACGGTTGCAATAAGAATATACATGTCCAGCCAGAGCGACCGATTGCGGATATAGAATCCATCCTGCGCGCGCTGGGTTTCAAGATCCCCCTCGCTGCGCGAGGATACCTGCCACAGACCCGTCAGGCCGGGCGGTACGCTGGCCCGGAGCGCACGGAACCCAGGGTCGAAGGCCTCCAGATGGTAGTTTGGGAAGGGACGAGGTCCGACGAGGCTCATGTCGCCACGTAGGACGTTCCATAGCTGCGGCAGCTCATCCAGGCTGGTTCTGCGCAGAAGGGTCCCGATCCCCGGCAAAATGCGTGGGTCGTCCGAAAGCTTGAAGTAGCGCTCCCATTGCTCGCGCTTCCCTGCGTCGCTCGCCAACACCTGTTGAAGACGGTGCTCGGCATCTTGATACATGGTGCGGAGCTTGAGGACAGGAATGGGCTTGCCGTCGTGGCCGACGCGCGGTTGCCGGTAGAATGCCGGACCCGGGTCACTGATTTTGACGGCCAGGGCAAGAAGGGCCACCAGCGGCACGACGAGGAGTGCCAGTGGCACCGCCAGCGCGAGGTCGAGAATCCGCTTGAAGGAGCTGGTCAAGCGATTCGAGGATCCCGCGAGTTGCAACGCAGTGAAGAGGTGGAGGTGGCCCGTCTGCAGGCTTGAGCAGGGAAGCACATCGAGCCGGTCGACGAGGAGAATTCGCTGGAAATTCCACCGCGCAAGGGAAAGCTCGTTGCGCGAAAGGGCGGCACTGTCGAGGACGATCAGCACGTCCGGAGCTTCGAGCCCCGCCCGCCTCAGGCTCGCGGGGTTGCTCAAGATCGGCAGATCGGCGCCCGCATCCCTGTTCCGATCGATCGTCTGCGCCTGCCCATCGATAATGTAGCCGATTGGCCTCAATCCCAGGGTGGCGTCCTTGTTCAGAAGCTGCGCGAGGAATTGGCTCTTCGCGCCAGTCCCGAGTATTGCGGTTGGAGCGCCGGCATTTGATTTCCAGAAGGCCGACCTCAGGAAGAGATCCAGCCAGGTGCCGAGCACGAGAGCGACCAGGCCGGCCAGCGGCACGATCCCCAGCGCAACGACGATGTTCGCTCGCATGGACAGGAGGGTGCCCGCGAAGACGAAGGTCAAGGTCGCCGTCGTGCGCCGACGGAATCGCTCGAGTTGGCTGCTGGTCCCCGCGCCATAGACGCCCAGCAGGACGCTCACTCCGACGAGCAACAGCAAAATTGCTGGAGCCTCGTCAACGAGCGTTTCTCGGAGCGACGAAAAAGACGCGGTACCGAACAGGGACGCAAAAAGGCTTGCACCCACGAGCGACAGGGCGCCACAAGCGGCATCGCCGAGCAGTAGCGCTGCCGTCAAAAGCCAGCCGCGTCGTGGCTGTCTTATCGTCCTTTCGACACTGATCGAACCGTCGCTGGCGGGAAAGCCTAGTCCGTCGTGGGAAGAGGCTGAAATGCGGACCTCGTCGGGCATTCGCTTGAGCTCTCCGGCAGCACCATGGACTTGCGAGAGGGGGCCGGCCCCGGCTCGGAGCCGGGCGCGTCGATCAGGTGGGAGAGAGCAGCCCCTAGACTGAGGCCTACGTTAAGGGCGCCGATATCCGCCTCAATTACGAAGAGGGGGTAACTCAATCGCGCGTTGAGCCGCGATCGCGCGCTATGTCGGCAATTACTCCTGAAGAATAGGCGCCCTTTGTGCACGACTGGAAGCAGACGGCACCGTCTAAGGTGCGCAGACCTTTGGGGGACGACATGAAGATTCGTGCAGGCGACTGGGTGCAGGTGCGTGATGCCGAAGAAATCCTGGCGACGCTCGACAGCAATGGCCGGCTCGACGGGCTGCCCTTCATGCCACAGATGTTCGCCTACTGCGGCAAAAGCTTTCGTGTCCTCAGCAGCGCGTACAAGACTTGCGATACCGTCAGCGGCCACTACCGAGGACGCCGCCTTCCGGATGCGATTCATCTCGACACTCGCTGTGATGGACAAGCATACGGCGGGTGCCAGGCGGCTTGCCTGATCTTCTGGAAGACGGCTTGGCTGAAACCGATTGAAGCCTCAGAACCGGCCAGGTCGCAAATTCCGAGGTGTCCCGATGAGCACGATGGGCCGCGGCAGCAAGGCGTCTGCACGGATCTCGACGTATGGCGCGCGACGGTAGCCAGCGATGTGGGACAGGAGCCGCGATACTCTTGCCAGGCGACCGAGCTGCTCAACTACACTGCGCCGCTCAAATGGTGGGATGTCCGCCAGTACGTCGAAGCCTACACCTCGGGTAACCGGACGTTGGCGCAGGTTGGGCAGGGCCTGTTCTTTCTTTTCTACTGCTACGCAACCCTGGCCTTGAGCGAGAAGTGGGGCAGACCGGCCCGTTGGCTGTACAACCGGTTCCAGGCCATCACGAACGGCATTCCCTTCCCGAGGCTGAAGGGAAGGATCCCGGCGGGACATCCGACCCCCCGGCGTGACCTCGGCCTCGAGCCTGGGGACCTCGTGCGCATACGGCCTTACGACGAGATCCTGGCGACGCTCGACACGCGGCTGACGAACCGCGGGCTGGCGATCGATGCCGAGCTCGCCCCGTTCTGTGGCAGGGTCTTCCGCGTCGGTGCCCGGATCGATCGGTTTGTCGACGAGAGGACGGGAAAGATGCGGTTCATGAAGACGCCAGCTGTCACGCTGGAAGGCGTCGTCTGCCAATCGCTTTACGCCGGCCAGCGTCTGTTCTGCCCGCGCAGCATCCATCTGTGGTGTCGAGAGATCTGGCTGGAGCGTGTGGTATCCGACGGGCCTGTCAAGGCGACTGCCGTCTGTGGCGGTCACGCCGCCGCGACGGCGGACAGCGCGCCGGTTCGCGGATAGAGGGCGGCGATGCGGCCGCTGATGGTAGTACTCCCGACCGGGCGCAATCCGACCCACGATGCCTCCTCGTCGGAGCGATTGCACTATCGGTCGCTGCTGCCATTGTCAGTTGCATGAACACGATAAAATCCATCTCGGTCTGCGGTTTGGGCAAGCTTGGCGCGTGCATGGCCGCAACCTTCGCGGCTCGCGGCTTCAAGGTCGTCGGCGTGGACATCGATCCGCAAAAGGTCAGCGCCATCAATAGTGGGCGGCCGCCCGTCGATGAACCGCTGCTCGCCAAGACCATCTGTGCCGGCCATTCGAGGCTGTCGGCAACGATCGATCCCAGCGGGGCCGTCGCGACCGATGCGACCTTCTTCATTCCACCGTCGCCGAGTCGACCCGACGGCAGCTTTTCCAACGAGTTCCTGTTGAAGGCAATGCAGTCCGTGGCGAAGGCCATCAAGGCGTCAGGCAAGCGGAACCACCTGTTCGTTTGCAGCTCGACGACGACGCCTGGGTCCTTGGACGCCGTCCTCGTTCCCATGCTCGAGCGTGAGCTCGGTGGCGTCTGCGGCCGCGACTTCGGCGTCTGCTACAATCCCGAGTTCATCGCCCTGGGCGACGTCGTCAATGGCCTGCTCTCACCCGATCTGGTGTTGATCGGCGAGTCGGACCCGCGAAGCGGGGAGGTGCTCGAGGAGCTTTACAAGGCGTACAACTGCAATTCGCCAAGAATCGCCCGCATGTCGCTCATCAGTGCGGAGCTGACGAAGATCTCGCTGAACAGCTTCGTCACCATGAAGATCAGCTTCACCAATCAAATGCGATTGATTGCCGCCCGGCACGCCAACGCGGACATCCACGCCATACTGGACGCTCTCGGCAACGATAGCCGGATCGGGCGGAAATACTTGCGCGCAGGCTTGAGCTATGGCGGGCCATGCTTCCCACGCGACAACCGTCTTCTGGCGTATACCGCCCGGCAGGTTGGCGTGGAAGCGCCGTTGGCGGAAGCCAGCGATCGGGTCAACGAGCATACGAAGCAAGACCTGGTCGAAAGGGTAGCGGAAATGGCCCGACAGAATGAAACGATCGGCATCCTCGGCGTTACCTACAAACCGTCCACCCACATTACTGAGGAAGCGGCAGGGCTCTTCCTGGCTCAGCAGTTGAAGCGCCGCGGTTACCGCGTGCTCGTGCACGACTTTGCAGCAACGGCCGCCAATGCCCCGGATCTTCGCGATTTCGAGCTGATCTCCAATTGGCAGGAATTCGCGAAGAATCCGCACGTCGACCTTGCGGTCATTTGCTGTCCTTGGCCGCAATACCGCGGTCTGGCCCCCCGAAACGGAACCCGAGTTTTCAGCCCATGGCAGTTGTGACGTCAAGCGCGCCAGAGCAGGCCGACAAATCGGCGGACGGGCCGCTCCGATCGATCCAGATTTTGGGAACACCGGTCGCTTGCGCAACCTACGATTCGGCCCTGGAGCGCGTGCAGGCGTTGGCCAAGGCGCCTCGGCCCTCGGCCGTCTGCCCGTCCAACACCCACATCTTGGGCGAGGCGAGACACAGTGCCGCCTTCGCACAAGTCCTCAGTCAGTTCGATCTCGTCTTGCCGGATGGGATGCCGGTTGTCTGGGCGCTCAACGCGGCTGGGGCGTCTCTGAGAGATCGCGTATATGGACCATATTTCATGCGCCATGTGCTGCAGCATACGCCTCGGCCCTGGCGGCATTTCTTTTTCGGCGATTCCGAGCAGTGCTTGACCGAGCTGAGACGGGTCTTGGAAAAGATCCAGCCGGACATCGACATCGTCGGAATGCTGAGCCCGCCGTTTCGTCCCTTCACGCAGGACGACGAGGCGGCGTTTGCCGAAACCATAAATCGCGCAGCGCCGCATTTTGTATGGGTGGCGTTGCCGGGTGTACGCATGGAACAATGGATCATAGAGAACCAGAAGCGCTACAGCCGCGGCGTCTTCCTCGCAGTCGGCGACGCATTCTCACTGCTGAGCGGCCGCAGGTCTTTCGCTCCCCGATGGATGCAAAGGACGGGCTTGACCTGGTTCTACCGTTTGTCGAAGGAGCCCATGCGACTTGGCCCTCGCTATCTTCGCTACAACTCGCTGTTCGTTTTTTACTTCCTGTGGGATGCGGCAGATCGATGGTTGCGCGGATGCGGGCGCCGCTAAGCGATTGACGACGTTTCCGATCGACTTGTTGTATCGAGCGACATGGAGCGTGCCTCACCTTGAGGCGCATCCGTTCGACCCACCGCCTTCGCCAGGTAGGCGTGAGCGACGCCCATGCGGCGCCCATACCCTTCGGCGGCGTGCTGGTGCCGCCCTATGTGGGCCCACGGCCGAGGATCGGCGCCAAACGAACGCCGAGACGAGTCTGTGGCGCCGGCGGCGCGGACGGCGTTCGAACGGCCTTGCCCTTATGCGATCCTAGAATGTCGATGATGACGATGTCGCCCGGCCTGCGGGTGGCACGAGGACCTGCTCGACGGACTGGAGGAAGCTCTGGCCATCAATGGTCCGGCGATGAGCCACGGTGCGGTGACACGACCCATCCGCGAACGGCAACGCTCGAGCTGCCAGTCTCGGTGCTCACCAACTATCTTCTTCGGCCGGCAACCGCCCATCGGTGCGGCCGCCACGCTGCTCGTCTTGCGGAAGTGGACAGCCCCCAGTCGATCGCTGTCCTGCTACCTGCTCTAGCAGGTTGTTGAAAAAGTCGTCGTATCGGACCGAAGAAGATGATTCACTGATCTCGGTAGCTTGCGGGAGTTGTTGTGATGCGCGGCTCGGATGAGCGAAG